>ODAI013808696.1_pt1 | contig 11345 bp, 17 predicted proteins | sample 1539321 | NCBI WGS metagenome assembly ODAI01 (sample SAMN02144231, study PRJEB22623) | gut metagenome | biome: sheep rumen | host: Ovis aries | place: New Zealand
ATTTATGGGTTAGAGCAGATAGCAAGAGTGGGTTAAGTTATCCACCAAAAGAGCAAATATTATCAGAGGTTAACCTTACAGAGAAACTATTTAATCAATGTTTAGCAATACTTAAAAACTATGATTATATAAGAGAAACCATTATTACTAAAAAAGATGATAAAGGTAATACCTATAATATCAATGCATATGATTTAAATGTTTATAGTACAGCATCAGATAAGTAGAGGTGGTAAGATGCAAGATAATAACTTAAATGATAAACAACTTGCTTTTATAGATGCTTATTTATCAGAGCAAGACATAAACAAAGTATGTAAAAAGTTAAATATTACAAGACCTACATATTATAAGTATTTAAATGATGATGCAGTAAGCAAAGAGATAAGTAAAATAAGACTTGCAACCATAGAGAAAACAGCAAGATTTTTACAAGATAATTTAACTTTATGTAGTCAAGAGTTAGTTAATATCATTAAATCAAAAGAGATAGCACCACAAATAAAGATAAATGCTATCAATAGTGTTTTTAATAATTGCAATAAACTAACAGAGCAAGTAGATATAATCAGTAAGTTAGAAAGTATAGAGCAAAGATTATCAGAGCAAGAGGATAAAAATAATGGAGGTATTTAATGACTACAAAAGATTTAGAAAAGTTTTTTAAAAGAGCAAATAAAGTAATTAATAATTATGAGGATAAATTAAGTATTTTAGATTATGACTATTTTATAGTATCTAATGTAGTATTTACGAGTGATACAGATTATTATTATTGTTTTAGTGTTTTTAAAGATAATCAGATAGTAGAAAAGATAGCAATAGATAATGCATCAGATTATGATAAGACTTTTAAAGATTTATCTATTAAGTATAAAACAAATGTAATCTACAATTACCAAGATTTAACTACTAAACAATTAAATTATTTAGATAGTTTAGATGATAACCATTTAAGCCAAGAGGAAATATCAGACATATTATTTAAAAGGCAGTTTGAGTTATTTAAATAGAGGTGGTTAATATGTTATTTATTAAAAATAGGTTAAATACCATTGATAAGAAACTAAAATTATTAAAAGATAAAAATAATAGGATAATATTAGAGTTTATTACTAATTTAGAAAATAATAATAGTGAGTTATACCATATATTAAAAGTAGTAGATAGAGATAATGAGGTATTATATAGCAAAGAGATAAGAAACGATAAACCAAGTAAATATATATCAGATGTTATAGATAAGTATAAGTGTAATGTAGATATAGAGTTTTACGATATTATTAATAATCAAAAAATAAAGACATTTTAGGAGGTGTTTATATGCAAGAAACTAAAAAAGATGTAGTAAAGATGTTAGAAAGTAAAGATGTACCCAAGAGATTTATTAAAAGTAGTTTAGCATCAGAAATACTACACGATTTTAAGAGAGATAATCAGATACTAAAAGCATTATTATTAGTTAGTATATTAGTAAATGTATTAATAGTGGTGTTAAAATGATAGAGTATGATAATCAAGATATACAAAAGATAATTAATTTAATAGATAAAAAATTACAGCCATTAATAGATGCTATTAATCAAGAGTTAGATAAAATAGATTTTAATATAGAGATTATGCAAGATGCATAGTCTTTTTTATATCCCCTATACCATAGCAGATACAAACAGATACAAAACCAACACCCACAGCACACCTACAAACACACAATTATTTTTTTTATAAGTTTTTTTGGAAAATATCCAAGATGTAGCAGTTATTTAGTAATAATAAAAAAAATGAGCCCATTTAACCCACTATACAGACTTATTTAAAAACTTTTTGATTAATTATGTATCAGAAAGTAAAAACCCCTTACAAAGCATTTAAAGGGTATATTAGAGCATATTATAAAAACACTATCCAAGATAAAAGATTTATGCTATCATAAATATAAGAAAATAAATAAAATAATATGATACTTGCAAACAATTATAAAAATGTAAAATATACAAACAATGTAAAACATATTAAAAATATACTTGCATTTTATTATGCATTAATTTATAATAGACTTAACAACAAAGAAAACAAACAAAACAAATAAAAGCAAACAACTAAAATTAATGGAGGTTATAAGTATGAGTGAGATAGCATTATATAACAATTATGTTTTAGATGCATCTAATGATTTACAAGTATATTTTAATAATCAATTACTTAATAAATACTTAATAGCAAATGTAGACATCACAGAAACTACTATTAAAGGTTATAGAGTATGTATCAGACAATTTATTAAATGGTTAAAAGATAATCAGATAAATCAACCTACAAGAGATGATATAAAAGCATATAAACTTTATCTTAAAAATAGTAATTATACTAATGGTACTAAAAACCAATATATCAGAGCAGTTAAACATTTATTTAAATGGTTAAGTAGTGAGGGGTTATATAAAGATGTAGCATCTAATATTAAAGGTTTTAAGGTTATATCAGATAATACTAAAAAAGATGCATTTACAGAGCAAGAGATTAAAAAGATTATAGATGATATAGATACATCAAGTGTTATAGGCAAACGAGATAAAGCCATTATTTTATTAATGTTAGTAGGAGGTTTAAGAGTATCAGAGGTACATAATATGGATATACAAGACATTGAGGTTAAAAACAATGAGTATATAGTTAATATTATGGGTAAAGGACATACAGAAAAAGATAATTACATAAAGATAATTAAACCTATCTATGATGTATTAAAAGAGTATTTAGATACAAGAGAAAATAAGAGAGGTATAGACCCATTATTTACAAGTACATCTAATAGAGCATTAAACAAAAGGATAACAAAAGAAACCCTATCACAAATAATAAAAAATAGATTTAGATATAGTGGTTATGATAGCAATAAGTTAACAGCCCACAGCATCAGACATACAACAGCAACATTATTATTAAAAAGTGGTGCAGATATTTATAAGACACAGCATCATTTAAGACATCAAGACCCAAAGACAACAGAGATTTATATTAATATCAATAACAAAGAGCAAGATACATCAGAGTTAGATATATATAACCAAGTATTTAACAACTCTAAACAAAACAATTTAAAAGATTTAAGAGATGTTATCAATGAGTTAGATACATCAGATGTAATAGATGTATTAAATTACATTAAAGATAAAAGAGGAGGTGTTAAAGGTGGTAATTAATAATATCTTAAAAAAGATAGTAAATGTTAAAATAGAAAACTTACTAATATTATTTTATATACCATTTATGGTAGTAAATATAAGTTTATCAAGTATGTTTATATCAGCAATAGTAATACATTTATTATTAATTAGTGGGTTATATTATGGTACATATACTACAAGACAAGATATTAAAAAGTATGTATATCAATTAAAACCTATCAGAGTAAACATCATAGATTTAAGTACAATAAAAAAAGAGATATTTACAAAAGCATTTAATAATAAACCAACCACAGCCATTATTAAATAATAACACTTTTTAAAATAACTCTTTAATTGATTATAACACATAATAGGAGGTAAATAAAGTGAGTAGTAATAAAGGATATTTAGATAGTGGATAGTATCCAAAGATTTTACAAAGGTTAAAAGCAAACAATTAAACTATATAGGAGGTAAATAATATGAGTAATTTAAAAAATGCAAAAAACTTAAATAATATTGATAATGCAGTTATGCATAAATTAGATAGTGAGGATAGAGAAAGTATAGACAATGTTTTAGTTAATTTAGATGTAGTAGATAACTTTTTACAAATCATTACAGATTATACAGACTTTCAAGAGTTTGTTAATGGTAAAGATGCAACAGAAAATGCATTGTTAACTTACTTTGAAATTAAACAAAGAAAAGAAAATGTACTTACTCTATGTTATGAAAGTAAAAACAAGTTAGATGCTATTAAAAAAACATTACAAGATTTAATGGAAAAATAGGAGGTATTTTATGGATAAAAGAGTAAATAATAAAAGACCTAATAAACCACTAACAACATCAGATAAGTTAGAGGATAAGTTTTATACCATAGATGAGGTAGCAACCATTTTAAAAGTGCATCACACTACAATTAGAAGAGCAATAAAAGATAATAGATTAAATGCATTTAAGATAGGTACAAAGTGGTTAATTAAAAAAGAGGATATAGAGAGGTTAGGAGGTAAGTAATATGATTATTACAATTACCAATAATAAAGGTGGTGTAGGCAAATCAACCACAGCACAAACACTATCAATAGGTTTAGCACAAAAAGGTTATAAGGTATTATTAGTAGATTTAGATACACAATGCAGTACATCAAGTACCTTTAATGTAAAAAATGATAGTAGAAATATTTACCAAGTATTAAAAGGTAATATAGGTATAAGAGATGCTATTATTAATAATCAATTTATAGGTGTAATATCAAGTAGTATTTTACTTAAAGATGCAGATAATGAGTTTACAAAAGGTGCATATGAGTTTAAAAGACATAAATTAATATCAGAGCAATTAGATTTAGTTAAAAATGATTATGATTATATTATATTGGATACAGCACCTAATTTATCACTACTAACAACCAATGCAATATATAGTAGTGATGCAGTAATAATACCAATGATAGCAGATGCTTATAGTATAGAGGGTTTACAAGTAATAAATAAACAGATACAAGACATCAAAGAGGGCACAGATAATAAGAGAGTTAATATTTTAGGTTTATTACTAACTAACTACAAAGCACAAACAACCATAAACCAAGTTATTAAGGATAGTTTAGAGCAAATAGCACCACAGATAAACACAAAGGTTTATAAAAATACAATAAGAGATAGTGTTATATTTAGTGATAGTCAATTAAACCATAGTGTTTGTTTATTGAGATACCCTACACACAATGCAACATCAGATTATTTAGGTTTTATAGATGAGTTTATAAAAGATACTAAAAGTATCATAGGAGGTAAGTAATATGAGTAAAAAAGATGAGATGCAAAGCAGTTTAAATAGTTTAGTAGGTGGTTTTATAGCACCACAGCAAACAGCATCAGAAAAGCCAAAAAAAGAGGTTAAAACAGATGTTAAACCCATTGAAAAAGTAAATGTATCAGATGATGTAAAAAAAACATATGATGCAAAGAGTGGTAATTATAACAAGACTAATAACTACACAATAACATTTAAGATAGATGCAGATATAGATGATTATTTAAAAAACATTGATAAAATAACATTTATTGAAAGTATAAAAAGTGGTAAGATAGAAAGCATCACAAAAACCGAGTTTGTTAATAATCTTATTAGAGAGCAATACTATAAATTAATAGGTGCATCAAGTAAAGATGATGTAGATACTATTAATAAAAAATGGTTAGATTATAAGAGTAAAAATAATTTATAAAAAAGCAAACAACTATAAATACATAGGAGGTAGATAGTATGAGTAAGAAAGTTAAAGATGATACAACTAAAAAACCTATACCAAGTGTAGAGGATAATAGAGATAAAACAAAGAAATCTAACGAAATTACAATATCTAATTTTAAAATGTTAGATACAGATAAAGATAAAGATAAGATAGATAAAATTAATAAAGAAAAACAAGACTTATTACATAACCCATATTACAGCATAGATTTAAATACAAATAAGGTAAAGCAAAACGATAGAGTATCATTTAGAGTACTTGCAAATAAACCAAGAGATTATAAACCAAAAGATGATAACAAAGAGATTATAGATTTAGTACATCAAGACTATATAAGACAGATGCAACATTTTAACATTGATTTAGACAAGTATTTAGGTAAGACATATACCACTATACAAGAGTTAGAAGAGGATATTTATAGTTTTAATAGTCTATATGATAAAAACTATTACAATGGTTTTAATTATAAGGTTAGAAATTATGCAGATGAAAAGGTAAAACAAGATTATTTAAATAAATATGCAGATGCAATAGCAAGTACCCAATATATAGAGATTAAAGAGGTATGTAATGATATTATAGAGTTTGTTAATGAGGATATAGATAATACAGAGATAAAAAGAATATTAGATGATGAGTATTTAAAAGACATACAAAAACAAATAAAAGATGCTTATAGTGATAATGCATCAGATACAGATAATGATAGTAATGTATCACTTATACCTAATACAGCAGACTTTATAACACCAAAAGCAGATTATATAACAGAGTTTGTTAATGACTTTAATAAAGATGATGTAGAGATATATACTTATAATCTTATTAAGCATTATGTTTATACAGATGAGTTAAATAAATTAAATGCAGAGATAGAAAGTAATAAAAAATATTACAAAGAGGTAAGTACTTTATATAAAGCCATTGATAATAAGATATTAAAGATAGTAAGTAATTTTAGTAAACATTTAAGTAAGTTAGAAAAACAAAACAAGACAAAAGCAGTAAAAAACATAGTACCTACAAGCCATACATTTAATTTAGTAGCACCAAAGATATTTAATACTACTTATAAAATGGGTAAATATACATCAATAGATAAGAGTAATAATTTAGATTATGATGTAAGGTTAAACATTGTAGCAGATGAGATAAACGATTTAAGAGATATTATTTTTCAAGAGGATATAACTAATAAAACACTATCTTTATTACCAATAGATTTAGCATTATTTATAGGTTTTACAGATTTATCAGCAATAAATGGTAATAATATACCTATTAATATGCAAGATACATTAAGATACATAACAGAAAGTAAAAACCTTAAATTAAAGGATAATAAGAAACTATTACAACTTTATGAGGATAGATTAAGGACTTTTGACAAGTTTAAAGTAAAAGCAATTATTACTAATAAAGAAACTAATAAACAGATAAGATTTTTAGACCCAATATCTATATTAGAAAATGCAAGAGTGTTAGATACATCAAGTAATCAGATAAGTTATATTATTGGTAGGAGTGCAATTTTAGTAATATTAAACTATTTAGCAGATGAGATGCAACAAGACTATAAAGCAACATTTAGTACAGCAAATAGTTATATAAATGATAGTCAAAGCAATACTATTTATACTTTAAATATGAAATACTACTTAATTATAAAGATATTACAAATGGGTAATAGTAAAGAGAGATTAAATAAATATCAACCTAAAATAAATCTAAACCAACTTTACGAGCAAACAGCATTATTAAAAGGTGTAGATGAGTTAAGTAAGACAGAGAAAGCAAGATTAAGACAAAGTATTAATAAGTATTTAGAGCATTTAAAAGGCAAAGGTTTATTATTAGAGTATGACTATAAGCCATTTAAAGAGATAGCATCAGAAAGCACCACAGCAATTACTAAAAAGAGTGATGCAAAAGATAGCATTTATATAAAATTATAGTATTTAGGGTTTTTTGTGTACCTAATTAAACCACATTAAACCACATTTAAACCATTGTAAAATAAGGATATAAGCAATATTTAAATATATAGACATATTGATACAACTTTACTAAAAAATAGTATAAATGGGGTTTTTTGTATACTAAAATAGGGTTTTTTGTATACCCTCTAATTTTAGCAAAGCATTATTAAATAAGGGTAAAACACCACTTTTAATAGGTGGTATGTATGTATGTTAGTATAAATACAATAATAGTAAGTTTTATTTATTTAATTATTTAGGTGTTTTATCCACAATTAATAAATAGTTTATAAACAGATATTTTAATTATTTTTATTAGTAGGAGGAGGTAAGGGTTAAATGGTAGAAACCATAGAGAGTAGATACAAACATATACCAAGTTTACTAAAAAATATGGATATATGGTTATGCTATAATGATGCAGATAAAGATAACCCAAAAGCACCAAGAGATATTAAAGGCAAATTACATAGTATTAATGGTAGGTTATATAGTTTTAATCAATGCATAGAAAGTATTAAAAATGGTTATAATAATGGTTTAGGTATTGTACTTAAAAATAATGGTATTGTATGTATTGATTATGACAAAGTTATTAAAGATTTTAAATATAGTAGTAAGTATGGTTATACAAAAGCAGTTTTTATAGATGATGATACAGAGAGTAGGATATTAAAAGATTTACAATTAATAGATAGTTATACAGAAATAAGCCCAAGTGGTAAAGGTTTACATATCTATCTAATAGCAAATACTAGCATTGATATTAATACTAATAAAAATGGTATAGAGATATATACAAATAAGTTTATTAGAGTTAGTGGTAATTTATTTAATGAGTTTTTATATAATGAGATGCAAGAGGATAAGACAGCAGAGTTAGAGCAACTTATTAAATCTTATGGTTTAGATGTATCAGATAATAGCATCAGAAATAACATCATCAGTAAAAAAAGAGATACTATCTATACAGACATCATATTAAAAAAGTTTAAATATACTAATCAATATAATAATAGAGAGATTTTAGATAGTATGTTTAGTAGTAAAAAAGGTTTATTTTTAGAAAAACTTTATAATAATACTATTACAGATGCAGAGTTTTTAGAGTTAAAAGGTAAGCAAGATGCATCAGAGATAGAAAAGATTAAAATAGATACCTCTAATAGTGGTAAATCTATTACCTTAATAATGCATCTATTACATTTTAGTTATGGAGATATAAAAGCAGTAAGAGATTTATTTATTAAAAGTAAGTTATGCAAAGATGATTATTTAGAGAAAAGGTACGATAATCATACTAAAAACATAATAGATAGTCAGTTTATACCATATGCAATTATCAATTATATTAATTATAGTGAGTAAAAAAAATAACAGAAGTTTGCACACCTTTACAACTAAAAAAGATAACAAAGAGTAATTTTTTAATTACTTTTTTTATTGCATCAGATGAGGTTAAAGAGTGTCTATCTTAAATTATTTACATAAGTTAAGGTAGAAAATATAGCATAAAAAAAAGATAGATAAACTATCCAATTTTATAAAATAACTTATTTTCCCATATTACACCATTGTTAACTATTTTACCTTTTTTAGTTTGTTTTTGTTTACAAGATGCAACCTCAACCAAATTACCTTTATCATCAGATGCAATACATTTACCATTTTCATCTTTTGATAAATTAATGTAGTAAGTAAATATAATATCTTTATCTATTACCTCATACTTATACTCTGTATTATATTGACAGATAAAAGTATCTTTATCTTTAAACTCTATCTTACCCTTACTTTCATTGTAATAAACACCAATTAAATCAGATGCAGTATCAGTATCTTTATTATCAGTAGTAGGTTTATTTATTTTAGTTATTAAGATAATGTTAGTAGTAATGGATACTAATAATAATATAGATAATATAATAATAATAAGTTTATTGCTTTTCATAATTACACCTCAATTTACTATATTATATAACAATAATGCAATATTTAAGCAATTTTATAGCAAATTAAATAACAAAAGATTTAACATCTTTACAGCATAAAAGAGGATACCCCAACCCTATTTTATAAATGGTGTATACCCCTTAATTACTTACAGAAATCTATAATAAAAACAAAAAGACCTATATTAAAATTGATTAAAAACAATATTAAACTAATAAAGTGGGGTTTTTTGTGTACCCTATCCATAATTGCTATATAATATGGTGTATTTTAAGAGATTTAGGATAGATTAAGTGATACATTATAGGTTTTATTGCTTTTAAATGTATTAAAATGTACCATAAAATGCAAAAAAACAGCATCAGATACAAATTATTACCATTTAAGGTAGCAAAACATACAATTTAAGGAAATTATAGTTATAAATCTATACAAAGTGATACAATTAATCATTTAGGCATAAAAAAACTCTAAAAGGTATAAACCAATTAGAGTAAAAGCAAACAACTAACACAATATAGGTTAATATATATGAGTTAATTGTAGTAGTACAATACTACTAATAAAAGTATATCATTTAAGACTATTTTTTTAAAGATGCAAAAGACAATATTTTTTATTGTTTTTTATTTTATTTAACATTTTAACCCTAGATTATAGCATCAGATGTAATAATTTATTAATTTTATCAATATTAATTTTATAATTAATGCATAATTAAATATTTAAGATTAATAAAGTTAGTAAGATTATTTACATTGTTTGCATTATTTACTAATTTATAGTATAATAAATATGTAAGGTTATTAGAAAACTTTAATAATTAAAAAGATGCAATATATACAGCATATATTAAATATGACAGCAATATTAAATATAAAGTAAATGTAAGAAATGTAAGACATATAAAAAAGGTGGTATATCAGATATATTTAACAAATAGGAGGTTTATAAAATATGCAAATTAAACCAAGTAAAAAGAGTGTTATAGATAGGATAATAAACCTAGACAAAGCATTAAAAAATACTAATAAACCTAATTTAATAATGATAACAAAAGATAAATACAAAGGTTATAAGATAACAGAGCATTATTATAACATCAATAAACAGCCAAGATTTAAAGAGTTATTTTATGATGATTATAAAGATTATTTAGCATCATTTAAGCAAGATTTAAAGATACCAATTATTATTAATGATTTACCAATATCAGATTAAAAGAGGTGGTTAATATGAGTATAGCAAGTATACAAAGTAGATTAAAAAGGTTAGAGGATATAGTTTTTTATGAGGATAAGGATAAATGGGTTAGAAATGTAATCTATATACAGCATAGAGGTACTATGGATAATGTTAATCAAGATAAAAAGTATTGGATAGATTATCAAGATAAAGAGTTATGTTATGAGAAAGTAGAAGATTTTTATAATGAGTACAATTTAAAACCTAAAAAGGATATAAACCCAATAATAATAGATGTAGTAGATAATAGCCATTTAGAGAGGGTTTTATATGAGTGTAATAGAGAAAGTGTAGGAGGTAGATAAAATGGATAAACAAGAGCAAATAAAACAATTAAAAAGAGATTATTACAAAAAGTATAGAGATGCAAACAAAGATAAATTAAAAGAGTACCAAAGGCAGTATAGAGCAAATAATAAAGATAAAATTAAGCAATACAACCATACATATTGGTTAAAAAAAGCAAATCTAATACAAGAGATGTAAAAAGAGAGGAGGTTAATAATATATGAGTACATCAATTAAAAGATTAAATGAGGTTATGAGAAACCCCAAAACATACAGCCAAACAAAAGCATTGTATAGTTATTTATGGGTTAGAGCAGATAGCAAGAGTGGGTTAAGTTATCCACCAAAAGAGCAAATATTATCAGAGGTTAACCTTACAGAGAAACTATTTAATCAATGTTTAGCAATACTTAAAAACTATGATTATATAAGAGAAACCA
>ODAI012073098.1_pt1 | contig 11344 bp, 10 predicted proteins | sample 1539321 | NCBI WGS metagenome assembly ODAI01 (sample SAMN02144231, study PRJEB22623) | gut metagenome | biome: sheep rumen | host: Ovis aries | place: New Zealand
CACATTTTATTATACTATCAGACTTTCCTCTGTCTTAGCAATCAAATTCTTTTTTAGACTTAACTGATGTTCTACAATTAAATCATAGTCACACTTGTTGTCTCCCATCTTGATAGTCAGCACAAACAACTCCAAGAATGTAAGGAAGCAAAAAAGTATAATGTAGAACACCAAGGACACCCAACTTTTTGAAACGACCTTTAAAGTGGCCTCCAACTCTTCTATAAATCCAAGAGGGCGAGAACTAACCTCACCAGTCACCTTCCCTGCAATATCTTTCTTATCCTGACGAAGTTCTTCAAGCTGTTTAGCATAAATCTGAATTTGTTCGTTATTAGCTTTCAACTGTTCTGCTAATGGGTTTGCCATCGTCACTGTTGATACTGATTGCACTCGTACCTTCTTAGGTCTCCCATCCTCATCTTCACCAACAACCTGTTCTTGACTAGAGACATTCGTCCCTTTAATAGTAGGATGTTTTGCCAGCTCTTCACCTAAAGCAATTGTTGACTTGCTCAGAGAGTCCATATCATGAGTTATACGCTGGATGTCACTTTCGTAGATTGACAATCTTTTGGTTATTGTCTCTTTGATAACATCTTCTCTTTGCTCCTGTATAGCCTGCTGAATATCATTTCGGAAAATTATCTGGTCAAAGATACAGGCTCCCAAGAACGCCATACACAAAGCTAAACACACTCTCATTATAGTCATCATTCGTGCCTTTCCAACAGTCAAAATAATGACGCGCTCAACACAAAGGACAATAAACATAAAGGCTATTGATACACAAAATTTCAATACACATGATTCAATATTGATATATCTTTCGGCAAAGCAATAACCAATGGTTCCCCACAATATCATCATGATACTGATGGCCGACAAAAGTTTACGATACTGGCGATGACTGGCCTCTCCACACTCTTTCAAAATCTCCTTATTCCATCCAATTAGGAAACATCCTAAATTCATTAAAGCTTTCATATTATTCTCTTTTTATTTGTTGTTAATAAAGTTTGCTGTCACTGCTGCTATTCCTTTTAGGAAACCACGACGGTATGACTCAATCATTGTTGTCATCTTGGGGTCATCTGCCTTTAACAAATCTTCCATTTCTTCTATCTCAGCTAAATGCTCTTTGTATGTCTCACAGCATACCTCCAGACTTGTTGCAGAAGTAAAGGCGTATGCTTTCTTTGCATTCTCAATCTGAGCCTCAGCCTCACGGATGTCTTTACGGTAACGTAACGTAATCCTTTTAAAAAGCATTTGTAAATCCGTACGGATAATGGCAATCTTAGCATCACGATAAGTTACGTCTGAGTTCACCAGCGCGTCTTGATAACCTTCTTCCTCAAAATCCTTATGGATAAAGTTGTAGATGACATCAATAGGCATCCCCGTACCCCATGTAATTGTAATAAGCTTCTTCTTTTCCTCATCATTCTCTACTGGAGAATCGGAATCACTACTCTGTTCCTGTGTTGTTTCAACTACTTCAGGAATCAACTGTTCTTTCTCTTCTGGCTTCTTGCCAAACCAATTAAATAGTCCCATAATTTATTATTTTAAATGTTTATACTATATTTCTTAACCCTTCAGCTCGTCTGTTGTAATGACAATATCAAAAGACTCACCCGTATTCTTGCAGGTATATCTAAATACCATATTTCTGTTAGAGGTAACCAATCTGCGAGCATGAACACCTTTCTTATTTATTCTTGAAAGAATATCTTTTTTCATTTTCGCTTGGTTAAAACTATCTGTTGTTTTCTTCAATTCGTATTCATAGATATACGAGTCATCAGTTACTTTTGAATCTGTCCACGTTGTAATATAATCCAATTTCTTAGGGCAAAAGAATGACTGATATCTGGCAATCAGCTGTAGGTATTCGTCATCAGATACACTCTCATCCATCTTTTCTGAGAGAATGATCTCGAGTTCCCTTTCTGTAAATTCATCCAAAATAGCATTAATATCAACAGGGTCACTGAAGAATAGCATCGAAATAACTGTCATGACTATTAAAAGTACAACACCGAGCGGTAAAGAAATCGCAGAAACTAAGAAGATGAAAAACCAGAACTTCCTAAATAATCTCTTAATGTGTAAGAATAACTTTTTCATTGTTTTACTGTTTTAAATTGTTACTATTTTGTTGTTTCTTTGACTTTATATACCAGAAAAAAGAGAAAGGTGTCTGCCAAATCAAAAAAAAATCTTATATTTGCAGAAAATTATACAGATGATAACAGTTAGACCATATATTATAGCAATGTCCTTACTGCTTGCACTCCCTATATTTTCACAGAGGAAGAGGGCCTTCATGGTTGGTATTTCTAACTATGATACAGCTTTGACTGGCTATCAATGGAATAACATAAACGGTACTGAAGATATCAACCTTCTTTGCCCAATCTTGAAAAAACAAGGTTTTTATTTGACGATGCTTTTAGATGAGCAGGCTACCTTTGACAATATCACACGCCAACTTACTGCTTTTGTCAGTAAGACAAAAAAAGGAGATATTGTTTATCTTCATTTCTCTACACACGGACAACCCGTAGAAGACCTTAACAGGGATGAAGAAGATGGATGGGATGAGGCAATAGTTCCTATTGACGCTTATAAACTATATAAAAAAGGTATGTATGAAGGGAAGAAGCATCTTCTTGACGATCAGCTTAACCTATATGTTAAGAGACTAAGGGAGAAGATTGGTCCATCCGGTTTCCTGTATGTCATTATTGATGCTTGTCATGCTGGTACTTCGTCAAGAGCCAATGATGAAACTGTTAGAGGCACCAAGGTCGGCTTTACTGCAAGCAATAAGGTATTTAAGCCTTCTATCACTAAAAAGTCACACTACAAAATTGAAGCCTCAACAAAATGGGCTAATGTCTTGTTCATTGAGGCGTGCAGACCTGACCAGGTAAATAAAGAGGTAAAAGTGGGAAGTAAAAGTTATGGTCCACTATCATACAACATTGCTCAGGCTCTGTCCGTCAAGCCCATTTCATTGAATGCAAAAGACTTCATAGAAGCAATTAAGGCATCCATACTCAAAGGAGGAAAGTGGCCTAACAATCAGAATATGGTTATAGAAAGGAGCTTCTGAATATGGCAAAGGAGGTATCATTAAAAGACATTGACTTCAATTCCTTCATATCTAAAGAGAAAGGGGGTGTCATCGGATACTTAAGAAAGAAGTTCTCTGTGTCTGATGATGACCTGGAAGACATCTTTCAAGAAGCATCAACGGCATTATTCTTAAATCGCAGAGATGGCAAACTGACAAAATTGACCAATGGCAGCTCTTTGAGCACTTATTTCTTGAAAGTCAACATCAATCAGGCCCTTAAATTTCTCAGAAAGAGCAGCAAGACTAAACCGCTATTTGACGACAGCCGGATAACTAATCCTAATTCCGTTCGGAATGACAAGCTAGACGAACTTTACGGCTTCTGTGTTGATACTGAAGAGGAAGACAGAGAGGTAAGACTGCATAAACTCGTCAATGAGCTCATTGACTCCATGACCGATACATGTAGAAACATTCTCAAGGGGTATTACTGGGACGATTTAAGCATGGCGACTATTGCCGACGAATACGACTTTCCCAGTGCTAATGCGGTAAAGACCCAGAAATACAAATGCATGAAGAAATATCATAGTAAGTTTAAAGAATTGTGGGAGAAAATATATGGATAAGAATAACGATATACAAATAAGTGCCATTGATGATCGCATAGATGCCTTTGTTCGTGGCATGATGACAGAAGAGGAAGAGGCTGCTTTTAAGCAAGAGATTAAGGCAGACCCAGAACTACGTAATCATGTTATGGCTTCAGTTTCCTTGATTAAGGGAATTAGAGAGCAAAACGCAAAGAAAGAAAGAATTATCATTCAGAATAATACTAAGGACAGAATCCGCACTCTGACATGGTGGGCAACATCCATCGCTGCCGTCTTTGCCATCCTCATTGGTTATACAACAGACAAACGCCATCAGGAGTTGTCAAATATCGTTACTCCTTACTACACACAATATAACACCAATGAATTGTCTCGTGGGGAGACAGATTCTGCTATAGTATATAACCTCTATACCTTATTTAACGAGAAAGATGCCTATAAGATTATCAAGGAGTTAGAGCCCATCTACCCCACCCTTGACAGCAACGAGACCTACTATCTCTATGCCAACGATATTGCATGGAATCTTGCTCTGGCTTACGTCAAAAATGACCAGATAAACAAAGCGATTCCCATTTTAGAGAAATTAGAAAAGGACAATCCTGATACTCCTATTGCAATAAAGGCCCATGACCTGCTTATTAAAATACGCAAATTGTAATTTTTACAAAAAACTCTTGGATAATCCATTTTAATTATATACCTTTGCAAACGTAAAAAGAGTCATAGAACCAATATGTTAGGAATTAAGACAAGGCGCGCCCCAATTGAGGGAGACATTGCGAATCAAATTCGTGATGCCGTTGCCCGTGTCGCTAATGGGCAGCTTAATGCGCAGGAAAAAGCGAGTGTTGAACGTTCCAAACGGATTAGAAGCCAGTATAAGGCACGTTGGATAGGACTTGATGGAAAAGAGTTATAATCTAGACATAGTAAGGGCTGATAACATATCGGCCCTTTCTAATTTCAAATGTGGAGTAAAGTCCATGGATGATTTTATCCACGACAGCGAAAATGGATTGGCAAAATTTATCAAGCTCCGCCTCTCCAATTTATGGCTTGTACTTGAAGACGGAAAAGCCATTGCTTTCTTCGCTTTGAGTAAAGACGCATTAGTACTCAATAGTGAAGACAGGCGAGTTATTGAGAGCAAAGAAAAGAATGCTGCTGCATTGCCGACATCAGATGATGCCGATAAATTTTGGGATAAGGAGAAGTATCCCGCCTTCGAAATCGATTATCTTGCCGTATGCAAGGAAATGCGCGATAACCCAGACGAGCACATTGGTACATTCATTATTGAAGAGATTTGCAAAATGGCAGATGCAGATATCTTCTCGGCAACCATGTTTTTAACCGTAGAAGCATTAGACACCAAAGAGTATAGTGCTGTCAAGTTCTATCAGAATTGCGGTTTTGAATTTAGCGATGTCGCTCAAAACAAGTACAACTACAATTCTATGTTTGGCAATCAACCTACCACTCGCAGAATGTATAAAATCATCCTTCCGATAGAATAAAAGTTTTTCATCTAAAGATTTGGAATATTCAAAATATTATTGTACCTTTGCATTTGGAAATAGCTCCGGTTTCTGCTCCTTACTCGAGTCATGAACCAATGTTAGTAGCTTGATAACGCGGCGCACGGAGAACCGCATAGTATTAATTTAATTTTTGGTTCAGATGAAAGAAACTTGCTTTTTCTGTAAAAATCAAATGGTCGTGACGGATAGACGATACGAAATCGTTGAAGGCTGACCAGAATTGCAGGTCGAGTTGACATGTACAAATCCTGAGTGCGGAAATGTTTGGATTCGCAGATTCCCGACAGAGTAGCCGCAGGTTCTGCCGGTAATTCTGCCACTTGAATACAGCCAGCATTTTCCAAAAATGCCGGCTGTTTTTTTGAATAAAGTTTGGTGTATTCATGAGAAAATAGTATCTTTGCACCAGCATTGGCAAGGTGCCAGACTGACAATCTAAGGGGTTCGACTCCTCTTGATGTTAGATTTACTAATTTTAAAGTATTGGAATATGAAGATTGTAAATTCTTTGTAGACTGAGCTTTTAAAATGGGCTCAGTCAATTTATCAAAAGATTGGGCGGTTCGTTATCAACCACCATGATGTGCTTCTTGCACTTGCTGACTTAGCATATAAAGGCTACATCTTATATCATGAAGGATGGTATTAGACTCCAGACTTTTATGTCAGCATTTTAAAGGATGGAAAAGTCTTAATAAAGAGTCTGATGAGATGGTTACGAACATGTAAATCGGGGGCAGGTAAACCTGCCCTTTCTTTTTAATCAGAAACATGTTGCTTTTACTCTAATCCATCCAACATAATAAACGAAGCCCAATACTTAGAATCATCATACTTCCCATTATCGACTTTGCGTAGATATTGCTGGGCTTCTTTAAGTGACTGACATTTTGTATTTCCGCTCATCAGATTCCGGTAGAACTCAACCATCAGTATTCTCGTTGCTTCATCATCCACTTTGTCCAAGCTCATCAATATAGAATTCGCTCCTGCTTTCTTAAATCCTCGTTGAAGTCCAAGTATTCCATCTATTTCGTCTACATGTCCTTTTGCTGTTTCACATGCTGCCAATACAACAAGTTTTGTTCCACTTAAATCTAACCTACTTATTTCATCAGCTGTTAATATACCATCTTCAATGCCTGATACATGATTAATGCCACACCATTCATTGTTTGCTCCAGCCATTAATACTCCAGTTCGAATAAGATTGTCTTCTTTTTCAGAATAACTGCCTATCTTTTTCATAAATGGATTTGCCTTCACCTTTTCTTGGCTGTTAAGAAAAAAACCGTGGGTAGATAGGTGGATTATACATGGAGAGTGTCCGCTGAGCACTTTGAACGATTCTTCGTTAGCAATTGCATCCTGAAATAATATAGATGGAATGTTGTATGACTTTAGCATATCAAATACACTTTGAGATTCTTCTTTTGTTCCAGGTAAATAATCCCAATGACCTCTTTCATTATCTGATCTTTTAGCCAGCACATAGTTTTTTTCACTATCATGTTTGTACTGCTTAGCAACTTGAGCCATTTCATTTACAGTCAAATCATAATCAATACCTCCATAAATCACAGCAGATTCATATTTTGGGACTTTCGTCTTTGGAAATCTTAAAGAAAGAATCTTGTCAGTTGAAGATAATCTGACTATATTATAAATCTCTCCAAATCTTTTTCCGTCTTGCATAACTAACGCGTTATGATTCAAAAGGTTCAACTGTCCTGTAGGCGAGAAGTATATTGTTTTCTTTCCTTTTAAGAAATTTTCCATATTACCCCAAATTCTTTTGAATAATGATACTTCTTTATAGAGTATGGATATTCGTTCAGAATCAGTTAACGCTCCTGTAAAAAGTTGGTTTATGGAGTCAACATCACATAAGGAAACCAATTTTGGCTTTTGTGATTCTTTAGTTATGACAAAAGCTCCATAATAGACGTAAGCATCTGAATTCCCCCAATTTCGTATTTTGGGAATATATGTAAAATCAACAGCAATTTCATCATCTTTAAGGGATTCTTTAATCTCGTTCCACGAATGAATCGATTTTAGCAAATTTTTCTTATAATCAGGAATTAGGGATAGTAAATCTCGCTCCTCTTCATTTAATTGTTTCATCCATATTCTTATGCTGTCTTGTTCACTATAGCGATATGAAATAGCATCTCTTAAAGTGGATATTTTGTTGTACTTTGCCTTGAGTTCTGTGTTTGAAGAATTGTCCACCATCTTTTTTAGAATATCGCCCGACATTAAATTAAGATTCTTAACGAATAGCAGGTTATTAAATGCAACGTCTGTATTATCTGGGTATTTATCGGCAATCAGATTATTTAATACGAGTAATTCACGTGCAGCACCAGTCCAATAATCTTCTCGCTCAGCAACAGTAAAGAAATTAAAAACATCCAAACAGTTATCATAGGATATTGAATTAAAGTCTTGAACAGCTTTCTTAATTTTTGAATCTCCTATGAAATAATATGCTAGAGCGAGGTTCTGCGCAAACATCTGTTTATATTCTTTATTCTTACTGCTTAGCGACTCCAAAAAAGCGACCGCTTTCTCAGGTTTTTCAGATTTCATATATAGTACAGCCAAATTGTTTGCGGCTAGTAACCATGCGCCTTTCACATCATCTTTGTCCCCAAAGTCTGTAACTATCTTTTCATATGTTTCAATAGATTCTTGATGCTCACCTAATGCTTCATATATGTACGCTTTGTTATTTAATAATGTAAGACCTGTAGCTCCATGCTGGGTCAAATCTCCAATCTGTTTTTCGAATACGGAAATTGCTTCATCAATATACCACTTCGCATCCAAATAAAATTGTTTGTTAACTGACTCGCCTGCCATCCCATATATCATGCTAAGGTTTCCAAGAATCTTGCAATACTCAATATCGTATCTATTTTGTTGTTCCGAGAGTTTACAAGCTGCATGACAATATCTCAAAGCTTTGGGATAGTCTTTTAGTCGCATTGCTATTAAACCAGCGGAAGAATAAAAGATTTGAGAATAATTAGAGGGAATATTATCAATCCCAATTTTTGTGTGGAAATCTTCAATTTCTTTCTGTGCTTTAGCTAATTCATTAATTTGAATATACGCAGTGATAATATAACTAGCAACTTTGGAATACCGTAAAGTGTCAATATAATGATCTTTCGATAATAATTCTTTGTAATGTAATAATGATTTTAAAGCTTCTGCCCCTCTTTCTGCTACAATTAATGATACACAATCATTGATTGACACTATTTCATTTGCATTAATAGTAATGCTGTCAGTATTTACGATTCCGGTTATGGCGGCCATCGTTGATTTATAAATAGTCTTCATTTGTTCCAACATAGCTGGGTCTTGATACTCTGCAGCCTCATAAATAGCAATTGCCCTTTTTAAAATTTCAATCTTTTCCTTTGGAGACCTACTAGGTGTATAGCATAAATTATTGAGTGCGACTGCATATTGAGCCGAATTTTCCCCATATACATTTTTAGCGATTTCTGCATACTCATTCACATATGGCTCCCCTTCTTCGTATTTATGCATGTCTCGAACTAAAAGAAGACAATAATTTAACAAGGATTGGGCATAACATACTGTATTTCTGTAATTTGGATAAGGCTCAAACCATTTATGAATTCGACTCAACATAAAAAGAGCCTTCTCCTTATTACCTTCAGCATACAAAATATTTGTATAATCATGGGTCATCTGCCACACCCAAGGTAATGCAGACTCTTCAGGAGTGAACTCATCTGAATATGCAGATTCGTCTACAATAGACATCAGAAAGGTCTTAAATTCATCAGTAAGAGATGGAGTGGGTTTAGCATTCCACATGTTTGATGTTAATTGTCCCCACAAGCCCAAATAAACAGCATGGTCATTATCATTCTCAAACATCGTTTGATTCTTAATTAGATAATCTCTAGCTATAGAATCGCCATTCTCCTGCTGAAGTTCTTTTACTTTTGTAATTACATCATTAGTTGTTTGAGGAAACATGTTTAAGCTAACAAACATATTTATTAGTATAATATAAAATCTTTTCATTTTGACTCGCATTCTTTAATATAATCAGCAGTTCTTTGCATAATTTCCCCTTCAAGTTCTAGTTGTAGTTCCTTACTCTTATTAAGAGCTGATAGCGCATTAGAATAATCACCTTTTAGCATATACGCTCGACCAAGATTGTGATATAATGTCGTTAGTTCTATACATTTATTCCCCTTCTCTTGTATGGCCAATTTTATTCCTTTGTTTATATTATCAATTGATTTGTTATATTTTTCAGTTTTAATATATACAAAGCCAATTTGCGAATATTGGCGTATTTGGGACGTTATAGATAATTTGGTGAGCAAATTCTCTACAATACCAGCTAATTCTTCTGCTTTTTCTACACTACCAATATTTGCACATTCAACTGACCAATCTACTAGAAAACTTGAACGATAATCATCATCATTCTGTTCTTTCATAAAAGGTTCAAGTAGAGTCGAATAACGAACTGCTTCGTTCGTGTTGCCTAATCTTTGACTTATTAATACTAGACGTTCTAATATGAGAATTTTTGTTCCCAAATTAGTTTCAAGTCCACCTTCAATCTGTGCTTCAGCATTTTCATAATAACCAAGAGCTTTTCCTGCATCATTTGCTCTATAAAAATAGTAAGCACCTAAGTAATCCAACGCTTTAATAGAATTCGCACTTTTGCCTTTCCATTTCTTTTCTAGATATTTAATGCCTTCTTCATAGTTTCTGGCATCACATAATCCATTGCCGACGATTTCATAAAGATTATCATCCTCACCTCTTTTATCTTTAGTGTTATTGTAGTATTTGATAGCGTAAGGAAGAATTAACTCTATTGAGTCAACCTTATTGTTCTCTGAGAGATATCTTAAATACTCTACGTATGCATTACAAACTTCATTTCGGTATGTCTTAAATTGTTTACCTATCTCTATCATTTCCTTATGTATTATCGCAGCTTCTTGGGGACGCTTGCAAGTATATCGTAGATGGGAACCTAATAAAAAAGAATACTCGAGATATTGTTTGTTTTTTCTTCCCATACTATCTTCTATCAAATGTCGCATTTTTTTTAAATCACTTAAACACTCATCAACTTTACCCATATTCTCATGAGCCTTGTATATATCCCATAAGGCATCAAGTTGAGCATCCAAACTTTTTGTATTTTTCAACATCATTTCTGACTCAATTCGCAACGTACAAATATCCGCGAACTCGGGTTTACCCATTAGAGAATACAACTCTGCCATTTCACTGTATGTTTGATTCCTTATAGCACAGTTTAGATTGAAATAGTTACCTTTTATGATAGTTCGACGAAAATACTCTTCTGATTTAGGATAGTTACCTAGTTTCTTATAACTTGCTCCAATCCCAAACAATATTTCAAGGTAATCACAGTCTCTGTGGGGCTGTTTCTCCATGTATTCAAGACTTCTTTGTAAATAAGGAATGGCATCTTCGTACTTTTCCATATAATAAAGACAGGTGCCTTTCTCATAATTGTACAATATCAGGCAGGTATCACCGTATTCGTTTACCTGTTTCTCATTAATACCTATAAGAGTTCTATCTGCCTCTTTGTACTTTCCCTTATCAATTAACACTTGCGCCTTTTCTATTAGGTACTTGACATTTTGAGCATAAACGACAGGTGCTTGTGATAACAGTATTACAAAAGTCAATATTGGACGTATAATCATTCTTGTTCTCATGTTTAATACTAATTGGATATATCTACCTGCAAATTTACATATTTTCTTCAAATTATGGTTACCTTTTCACTCTTTTTGGTATAAAAGGACGAAGAAAGCCCAAAAATGAGTCAATAACAAGGTTGTGAAAGAGATTCTATTTGGTCAAATGAACAAGAAAAAGTAATTTTGCAAATAAAAGAAGTATAACTCAAAAAACAACACGATTATGAAAAAGGTAATGATGACACTGATGGCAGTCGTATTCGCCATCGCAGCAAACGCTCAGTACAACACCAACTATTACAACCAGTATGGTGGCAGCATCGGTTCCTCTACCACCCG
>ODAI010275086.1_pt1 | contig 11343 bp, 10 predicted proteins | sample 1539321 | NCBI WGS metagenome assembly ODAI01 (sample SAMN02144231, study PRJEB22623) | gut metagenome | biome: sheep rumen | host: Ovis aries | place: New Zealand
GCGGTGTACGACTTGCGCTCGATGATCGTATACCTACACACGTGCCTCTGTCACGTAAGCTGCTGAGCCTGAGCAGTCTACGAAACCTGGTGTCGTATGTACAATTTTTATTTAAATTCTCCCTGTACAGAATACTATATAGCTATGCTTTTAGTGATTTCTTATCCCGAACTGGGGTGAGAATAAAACAGACAAGGAGGGCTGCCCACAAGGACAGCCCTCCTTTATCGTATGATAGCGAATCATTCACTATCCACTTGAACCTGTTCGCTTGCAAAGCGAAGAACTATATACTCCCCTCCCCCTGCGGGAGGGGTCGGGGGTGGGGCTTTAGTTTTTCACCCCCTTAGCCAGGAAGTCGAGGTATGCGTCTACGTCTTCATCGTAGGCGTGGGGGGCTGCGAGGGGCTTGCCTTGGCTGTCGAGGATCACGTAGAAGGGCTGGGCGTTGGCACCGAACTTATGGCTCTGCAGGTAGCTCCACTTCGCCCCTACGGTGCGCAAGGTCTTCGTGTTGCCGTCTGCATCGGTCACCACGAGGGGCTTGTCGAGCGGTGTCTTGTCATCGACATAGAGCGAGATGAGCACATAGTCGTTCTTCAGCCTGTCTGCCACCCTGCCGTCTGTCCATACGGCGGCCTCCATCTTACGGCAGTTGACGCATCCGTAGCCGGTGAAGTCTAAGAGCACCGGCTTCCCTTCGGCGCGTGCCGCCGCCATGCCCGTCTCGTAGTCGGTATACTGCGCTTCGACGACACGGCTGTTGAGGTTGAACTCCTGCGTGTTCATCGGCGGTGCGAACGCGCTCACCAGCTTGCAGGGAGCACCCCAGAGCCCCGGCAGCAGGTAGACGGCGAACGCCAGCGACAGGAGTCCGCCCATGATGCACGCCACCGGCATGGGGCGCGGGCTTCCCTGCCCTTCCCCCTCGTCGTGGGGGAACCGCAGCCATCCACACAGGTAGGCACCGAGGAGGGCGAAGATGGCTATCCACAGTGCCAGGAAGACGTCGCGGCTCAGCAGGTGCCAGCCGTAGGCGAGGTCAGCCACCGACAGGAACTTCAGCGAGAACGCCAGCTCGATGAACCCCAGCACCACCTTCAGCGTGTTCATCCATGCTCCCGACTTGGGTGCCTGCTTGAGCCACGAGGGGAAGAGGGCGAAGAGGGTGAAGGGCAACGCCAGGGCGAGGGCGAAGCCGAACATGCCTACGGCAGGCGCCAGCCAGTTGCCGGTGGTGGTGGTCTCGACAAGCAGCAGCCCTATGATGGGAGCCGTACAGGAGAAGGACACCAGCACGAGGGTGAACGCCATGAAGAAGATGCTGAGGTAGGCAGAGAGGCTGCTGCCCGCCGAAGACAGCCGGTCAGCCTTGCTATCCATCGTGTCTGCCCACGATGAGGGCAGCCTGATCTCGAACCACCCGAAGAAGGAGAGTGCGAAGACGACGAGCAGGAGGAAGAGGAAGACGTTGAAGACGGCATTAGTAGACATGGCGTTAAGGGCATCAGAGCCGAAGGCGGCGGTGACGAGAAGCCCCAGCGACAGGTAGATGACGATGATGCTCAGCCCATAGACCAGTGCATCGCGCACGCCACGACGTCCGTCTGCCTTGGCACGCTTCAGGAAGAAGCTGACGGTCATGGGGATGACAGGCCAGATGCACGGCATCAGCACTGCCAATAGACCGCCGACAAAACCTAAGAACAAGATGTAAAGAGGTGAGCCGGCGGCAATGTCGGAGGCTCCGCCAAAGGCGCGAAGCTCAGAGACGACGGGAGACCAGAGGGGAGAGAGGGCGGCGAGGGAGTCTTGGGCAGGATGGGCGGGATGGGCATCTTGGGGGGATGGGGCGGTGGAGGCGGTATCGGCAGAGGGCTGTTGGGGGGTGGATGACGGCTGCTGGGTGGTTGCAGGCTGCTGGGTGGGGAGTGCGGGCGAGGTGCCGCTCTTCTTCAGCTCCACCTGCGAGGGCGGCAGGCACATCTCGTCGTTGCAGGCACCATACTCCAGATAGCAGTCGAGGGTGTAGCGGGGCTGGGTGAAGCGCACCTTCTGCACGAAGGTGGCTCGCTTCTCCATATAGCGCACCTCCATGCCAAAGAGCTTGTCGAAGTGTCTGACCTCCTTTGTGCGGGGGCGCAGCTTGCCGACGAGTTCCATACCCTGCACCTTCACCACGTTCAGCGTGGCAGAGACGGGACCGCCGCTGCCCAGGTCGTTGGAATAGACATGCCATCCGTCGGCAATGGTGCCGTCGAAGACAAGCTCTCCCTCACCGTTGCCGACCACCTTCAGCTTCGAGGTGAAACGTACCGGATTCATCATCTGTCCTTGCGACGACAGACAAAAAGCCATCGCCAACAGACATAACAACATCCTGCTCTTCATCATCCCTTCATGTTTCTTGACTGATTCGGATGCAAAGATAACGGAATTTATTGATTTCCGACTGAGAGACGACAAGTTTTTTGAAGATGGGGGTGATGGGCAGGATGGGCATTGTCTTTCATCATTCCTTCCTATAAAACCAATGATGCAAAAAACAAAAAAAGCTTCGCAGCCACAGAGGACCGCGAAGCTCTATAAAAAGTAATGTAGGAATTACACCTTGATTTCTACCTCTACACCGCTGGGAAGTTCGAGCTTCATCAGCGCATCAACGGTCTTAGCCGTAGAACTGTAGATGTCAATCAGACGCTTGTAGTCTGACAACTGGAACTGTTCGCGTGACTTCTTGTTAACGAACGTAGAACGGTTAACGGTGAAGATACGCTTGTGTGTGGGCAGGGGGATAGGACCGCTGACAATAGCACCTGTGGCCTTTACTGCCTTCACGATTTTCTCTGCTGACTTGTCAACCAACTTGTGGTCGTAGCTCTTCAGCTTGATTCGAATTTTCTGACTCATCTTGTAATTTACGATTTAATGATTTACAATTATTTTACTTATTGTGTCATTAACGCTGCTAAAGAGTCATTTGCTCAGCAACGTTATAGAGAGAGCCTACCCCCAACCCCTCCCCAAGAGAGAGGCTGGGGTGGGCTAGTTTATACGAGATCAACGCGTCCCTTGCACTCCTCCAGCACGGTCTTGGCAATAGAGCTGCTGAGCGGTGCGTGGTGGTCGTACTCCATAGAACTGGTGGCACGGCCGGAGGTGATGGTACGCAGGGCGGTAACATAGCCGAACATCTCTGCCAGCGGAACCATCGCCTTTACGATGCGGGCACCGCTACGAGCCTCGTCCATGCCCTGAACCATACCACGACGCTTGTTCAAGTCACCGATGACGTCACCCATGTTCTCTTCCGGAGTAACCACTTCTACCTTCATGATAGGCTCCATGAGCACCGGCTTAGCCTTCGGGCAAGCGTTCTTGAAGGCGTTGTGGGCTGCCAACTCGAATGACAACTGGTCGGAGTCAACGGGGTGGAAGCTACCATCGGTGAGGGTTACCTTCAGACCTGTCATCGGGAAGCCACCAAGCACACCGTTCTTCAGGCAGTCTTCAAATCCCTTCTGAACAGAGGGGATGAACTCCTTCGGAATGTTACCGCCCTTGACTTCATTGATGAACTGCAGGTCGCCCTCGGTATAGTCTTCGTCCTTCGGACCGATGGTACAGATGATGTCTGCAAACTTACCACGACCACCCGACTGCTTCTTGTAAACCTCACGCAGTTCGACGGGCTGGGTGATAGCCTCCTTGTAGTTCACCTGAGGCTTACCCTGGTTACACTCAACCTTGAACTCACGCTTCAGACGGTCGATGATGATGTCGAGGTGGAGCTCACCCATACCAGAGATAATGGTCTGACCACTCTGCTCATCGGTACGTACGGTGAAGGTTGGGTCTTCCTCTGCAAGCTTGGCAAGACCATTGTCGAGCTTGGCAACGTCGGCCTGGCTCTTCGGCTCAACGGCAATGGAGATTACCGTGTCGGGGAAGGTCATGGACTCCAGTACGATAGGTGCGTTCTCATCGCAGAGAGTGTCACCAGTACGGATATCCTTGAAACCTACACCTGCACCGATATCACCGGCATCGATAGACTCCATAGGAATTTCCTTGTTGGAGTTCATCTGGAAGAGGCGGCTGATACGCTCCTTCTTGCCGGAACGTGGGTTGTAAACGTATGATCCTGCCTGTACCTTACCAGAGTAGACGCGGAAGAAGACGAGACGTCCCATGTACGGGTCGGTAGCAATCTTGAAGGCGAGAGCCGATGTAGGCTCACTCTCAGACGGCTTACGTGTCTCCTCAGCATCGGTGTTCGGGTTTGTACCCGGAATAGCCTCAACGTCGAGCGGTGAGGGCAGGAATGCACAGGTATAGTCAAGCAGGGGCTGCACACCTTTGTTCTTATAGGAAGAACCGAGCAACATCGGGGTCAGGTCCATTGACAGTGTACCCTTGCGGATAGCTGCAATCAGCTTCTCCTCAGGAATCTCCTTACCATCAAGGTACAGCTCCATGACCTCGTCGTCGAAGTTGGCAGCGCTCTCAATCATCTTGTCACGCCACTCCTCAGCCTCAGCCTGGAGGTCTGCGGGAATCTCCTCAACATCGTACTCGGCACCCATCGTCTCGTCGTGCCACAGGATAGCCTTCATCTTGATCAGGTCTACAAGACCCTTGAAGTTCTCCTCTGCACCGATAGGAATCTGGATAGGACATGGGTTAGCACCCAGGATGTCCTTCATCTGCTGTACAGTCTCGAAGAAGTCGGCACCCGAACGGTCCATCTTGTTGACATAACCGATACGCGGTACGTTGTACTTGTCGGCCTGACGCCATACGGTCTCAGACTGCGGCTGCACACCGTCGGCAGCAGAATAGGTAGCGATGGCACCGTCGAGAACACGCAGTGAGCGCTCCACCTCAGCGGTAAAGTCGACGTGTCCCGGAGTGTCAATCAAGTTAATCTTATATTGCTTGCCGTCATAGTTCCAGTTACATGTGGTGGCTGCAGAGGTAATCGTGATACCACGCTCCTGCTCCTGAGCCATCCAGTCCATCGTTGCTGCACCGTCGTGTACCTCACCAATCTTGTGGGTCTTACCCGTGTAGAAGAGGATACGCTCTGATGTCGTTGTCTTACCAGCATCGATGTGTGCCATGATACCGATATTACGGGTCAATTTCAAATCGCGATTTGCCATTGTCTTTATTCTTTTTTACTTTTTTACCTTTTTACCTTATGATGCTTTAGAATCTGAAGTGAGCAAATGCGCGGTTAGCCTCAGCCATACGGTGCATGTCTTCCTTACGCTTGAAAGCACCGCCCTGATTGTTGAAGGCATCCATGATCTCGGCAGCGAGCTTGTCGGACATGCTCTTGCCTCCACGCTTGCGTGCAAACGCAATCATGTTCTTCATCGAAACGCTCTCCTTACGGTCGGGACGAATCTCGGTAGGTACCTGGAAAGTAGCACCACCGATACGGCGGCTCTTTACTTCTACCTGCGGAGTGATGTTGTCGAGGGCCTGCTTCCAGATTTCCAGAGCTGACTTCTCGTTGTCCTTCATCTTCTCCCCTACAATGTCAAGGGCTGTGTAGAAAATCTCATAAGAGATGTTCTTCTTACCATCAAACATCAGATGGTTTACAAACTTAGAGACCTTAGTGTCTCCAAACTTCGGGTCTGGCAATACCAGACGCTTCTTTGGTTTTGCTTTTCTCATTGCTTTGTTTTAATTTTGTCTGCGGAGGCTGTCTTTTATCCGTCTTCAACGTTCGCACCCGAACGTTTACTCAACCTTTTATAACTTTCTCCAGCAAAACGTTATGTTGTCTTTTAGAATCAAATTCTTTGTAAGCCCCAAGCTCTCAGCCATCTCCGACTGTGAGCTTGCGGCTATAGAGGCTAAGGTTTACTTCTTAGCCTTCGGACGTTTAGCACCATACTTGGAACGGCGCTGGGTACGGTTAGCAACACCGGCGGTATCAAGCGTACCACGAACGATGTGATAACGTACACCGGGGAGGTCCTTAACACGACCGCCACGTACCAGTACGATACTGTGCTCCTGAAGGTTGTGTCCTTCTCCCGGGATGTAGGAGTTTACTTCCTTCTGGTTAGTCAAACGAACACGGGCTACCTTACGCATAGCCGAATTAGGCTTCTTAGGTGTTGTTGTGTAGACACGTACACAAACTCCACGACGCTGCGGACATGAGTCCAACGCGGGAGACTTGCTCTTGTCTGTGGTCACCTTTCTGCCTTTTCTTACCAATTGTGAAATTGTAGGCATAATTTTACTTTTTAAATTTTATATTATTATTTTGTTTATAATCAACTGTTTACGACGACTTCCTACCTCCCGTCGTTGACATACGGACGCAATAAGTCGTTTCGGGCTGCAAAATTACAAACAATTATCGAAACACCAACATTATATATTATACATTTTGCCTCAAAAGTTGTTCTTTTAAGAATAAATAACTTTCGTTAACTGCATCATCCTGATGGTCAAAAGGAAGTTGACAACCCATCGGAAAGTCTCCGACTCAACACCTTTTCACTTTCAGAAAACGCCATTTTCTAACAAAAATGTAGCAAAAACGACACATTTTGTTCTCTTTTTCGACAAAATTGTTTGTTAATTAAAAAGATTAACTTATCTTTGCAACATACTAATGACAGACAACAAACCGAAAAGACAATAATATTAACGCATAAAAAACAGTAAAAAACATGACCGCAGGAATTATCATTATTGCGATTATCGCAATCGTCGGACTCTGGTTCGTATCTACGCAACGCTCTCTCGTCACACTGGATGAGAACTGTAAGAACGCACTCGGACAGATTCAGGTGCAGCTCAACTCACGATGGGATGCGCTCCTGGCTCTGGCAAAGACGGCTTCTCAATATGCCAAGCACGAGAGTGAGACGCTCATCGGTGTCATCAACGCACGCCGCCAGGCACAGGCCCCTGCCACCGCAGAGGGAATCAACGCACAACAGGGTGAGCTCTCTCAGGTGATGGGACGACTGATGGCTATCGGAGAAGCTTACCCAGACCTGAAAGCCAACGACCTGTTTACGAAGACGATGGACAGCGTCAACTCCTACGAAGAGAACGTGCGCATGAGCCGTATGGTATACAACGACACGGCAACGAAGATGAACCGCGCCGTGCGCCAGTGGCCTTCTTCGTTCGTTGCCAGCATGCTGCACTTCGACATCCGCGAATACCTGAAGACGGACGAGGAGCAGAAGCAGAAGATGCCCGACCTCTTCCCGAACAGCTAATCCACCTTATTATATATAGTATATATATGAAGAAAGGACTACTGCTATCTCTCATGATGATGGTTGTGCCGCTGAGCATAGCGGCACAGCACACCTTGCACGACCTCACCGTCAACGTGGAATTGACTGACAAGGGGCATGCCACGATAACGGAGGTACGCCAGATGACCGTCAGCGATGAAGGCACGGAAGGGTATATCGTCATCGGCAACCTCAACGACAGCAGGATTGTAAGCATGCAGGTGACGGATGAGACCGGCACGAAGTATGTCACGGAGCCAGACGACTGGGATGTTGACCGCTCAAGGGCAGAAAAAGCTAACCGCTGCGGCATTCATTCCACAGGCAGCGGCTACGAACTGTGCTGGGGGCTGGGCAAGAGTGGTGAACGCACATACACGATTACGTATGCCATCTCAAACCTCGTAAAGGCATATACCGATGCCGACGGTTTCAACTTCATGTTCGTGGCACGCAACATCAAGCCGGTTCCGCAGCATGTGAAGGTCATCATCAGCAAGAAGAATGGCGCCATCAACGACGAGAATGCAGACATCTGGGCGTTCGGACACTACGGCAACATCAACTTCCAAGACAGCTGCATCGTTGACGAGACGACGAGTCCGCTCGATAACGGAGCCTCGGTCATCATCCTCTCACGCTTCAACAAGGGTCTCTTCCATCCGGAAGACTCGGTAGCGAAGTCGTTCGACACTGTCATCGAGAAGGCTAAGGAAGGAAGCGACTATGCTGAGGAGGAGGAAGACGACAGCTGGATAAAGATGCTGATAGGCTGTGGAGTCCTCGGCATCGGCTATGTGGGACTCACGAAATACAGAAGGAAGAAGCTACGCAAGAAGCTCCTCGGCGACGAGAAACTGCTGCCGTGGTACCGCGACACGCCAGTCAAGGGACAACTGCTGCGTGCCAACAGCATCATGAAAGCACTCTACGGAGGCAACTCCACGACGGGAAACCTGATGAGTGCACACATCCTGCGGCTCATCTACCAGCAGGTCATCACCATCACGATGGCCCCCTACGGCAGGAACAACGAACTGAAGAAGATGCTTGCCATCAAAACACCCAACTACTCATCGGGCACCGCCATGACGCAAGACGAGGAACTTCACCGAGAGATACATCAACTGCTGTACGATGCTGCCGGCGACGACCACATCCTGCAACCCAAGGAACTGAAGAGGTACATCAAAGACAATGCTTTAGACCTGGAGCCGTTGGTAGACTTGATGAACACCACCATATCCGGCAAGTTCATCGCCCCAAAAGATGCTCAACAGGTAGTAGGCTTGAAGAAGTTCCTGCAAGAGTTCACGCTCACCAACGAACGACATGTCGAGGAGGTGGGCCTGTGGAAAGAGTACCTTGTCTTCGCCACACTCTTCGGCATCGGCGACCAGGTACGCAAGGACATGAAACAGATGTGCCCGGAATACATGGAGATGGACAACGTAGCAAAGGCTATGGTGGAAGGCAACGAGGAGGGAATGCTCTTCAACAACCTTATCGTCACCAGCGCAGCAACCCACGGCATCGTCTCACAAGCCATTTCACGCTCCAGAGGTTCGGGCGGCTCCAGCTCGTTCGGAGGCGGAGGCGGCTTCAGCGGCGGCGGATCCGGAGGAGGAGTGAGGTAAATTGACAATGGACAATTGATAATTGATAATTACAAATTTTATTCACTATAGTATTAACCCTTAAAACCAAACAATTATGACAGCAACTAAATCTATGTCGTTCGTAGAGGCTATCAAAGCCTGCTATGCAAAGTACTTTACCTTCAGCGGACGCGCACGCCGCTCTGAGTTCTGGTGGTTCTATCTGTTTTGCAGCATCGTAAACTGGGTAGTCATGGGCATTATCCGCCACTTCCACACCGCAGCAGCAGAGTCGTTCAAGGGCTCTATCACGCTTGACAACTTCAGCGCCAAGTATGAAGAGGCACAGGCAATGGACAGCCAGTTCCTCGTTTACTACATCATCGCAATGGTTATTCTGCTCGTTTGCTGCACCATTCCGCTGCTGGCTGCACACGCACGCCGCCTGCACGACATCGGCAAGAGCGGTCACCTGTTGTGGCTCATCCTCGTCTGCGGTGTCGGCTACCTCATCCCGCTGATCATGGTGATCAAGGACGGCGATCCTCAGCCCAACCAGTATGGCGAGTCTCCGAAGTTCAAAGAGGAATGAGGATGCTCAAGTCCTATTTAAACAAAGAGGGTATGTCTTTTGGGACATACCCTCTTGCTTGTCATGGAGGTTCTTCCGGGCTTTCCGGGGATTCCGGATTATCCGGACTATCCGGCTCTCTCATTTCCACTTTACCCTCCACCAAGGAGGGTCCGCAAGCGAGTAATCTCTTGGCGGAGTTCTTGATTTTCCCGCTGAAGACGGGCTATCGTCTCTCGTTGGGTTTCCCTTTGTTCCAGCCTTGCTGCCGTCATGCGTTCGTGAATACCGCCCTCTGTGGTAAACTCGCGGTCTTTGCGTTCTATATAACTGGTGAGAGCCTTATCCACCTGATGACACAAACATATCGCCATATTAGCAAGCTCTTCATCAGTCATCTTAGGCAACAAATCTTTATAATCTTCATAAGCAGCATGTTGCTTACAGAAGGCATGCAACATCTGGAAGCGCGGATGACGCCCATACCACTCAACGAATCCCTTGCGCTTCAGATAGTCCAGATAGTCTTCCAAAAGCTCCTTGTTGCTTCCACGGGCAACACCCAGCAACTTCAACTCAATCTCCATCGAAGTCTGCCCGTCACTACTTCCTTCGGCTATATTCTGCTTCACGCTTCGTGCGGCTTGCACCATTTGGTCTACCGTCCTGTCACCATAGGCAGGGAGGAAACGCTGACAGAAGTGTTGCGTAAGCTGATAGAGGACATCGCTTCGCTGGTAAAACCGCAGCCCCTCAACCACGACAGCTTTGCGCAACACACTAGCTGTACCGTCACTGTAGTGGCTGATGGAAACAGGTTTCTTCTGCATCTTTCCTTACTGTTTGTTCGTTGTTTCTATTGTTATTAACTGATTACCCGGAAATTCCAGAAAATCCGGAAATTCCGGAGCACTCGGACTATCCGGCCTCCGAAAACGTCAGGCTTATTCGTGCCCCTACGCCTCGCCGCGGTTCGGACCGAAAGGAGCGATGGTGCGTGGAGCCTGGTTCGGCAGTTCTATCTTTCCGAACTCATTCTCATACTTCATCACGTTCTCCTGCAAAGCAGCCAACAGACGCTTGGCATGCTCCGGGGCGAGAACGACACGTGAGCGCACCTGAGCCTTCTGAATGCCCGGCAAAAGCGAGGCAAAGTCTACGACGAACTCCGAACTGGAGTGAGAAATGATGGCGAAGTTACTGTAGACACCCTGCACCATGTCCTGCGGCAGATCTATCTGCAACTGTCCCTGTTTACTCTGATTATTCATACTGTCCATACCTAATTAATTATATGATTGTGAATTTCCTATTCATAAAAAAGACCTGCATCAGAGTGATACAGGTCATGTTCTTGTGGGCGCTGAGGGAGTCGAACCCCCGACCCTCTGCTTGTAAGGCAGATGCTCTAAACCAACTGAGCTAAGCGCCCTGCTTCTTGTAAGCGGTTGCAAAGGTAGCAATAAATTCACGTTTCGCAATCACTAATCTGCAAATTCTTTACCTCTTTAACATTTTTTAGTCACTCCCGGCAAGATACCACATCGTGGTCGGCACAACTGAGGACAAACAATGAGGAGCAAGGAAGGAAGCAAAAAGAAAAATCCCCGCAACTCCCGAAGGAACTACGGGGAACACCCCTGTGGGCGCTGAGGGAGTCGAACCCCCGACCCTCTGCTTGTAAGGCAGATGCTCTAAACCAACTGAGCTAAGCGCCCGGCTTCTTGTAAGCGGTTGCAAAAGTACAACCTTTTTATGGAACCACCAAACTTTCCCGTTGTTTTTTTCATATAATACGCCTGTTTGGGATAAGTGTAGAGTCAACCAGCAAGTGCAAGTTGTGTGCAAATTTAAGTATAATGTTTGAAAAACTCTTCTTTAGGTGTGTTAA
>ODAI011470878.1_pt1 | contig 11343 bp, 7 predicted proteins | sample 1539321 | NCBI WGS metagenome assembly ODAI01 (sample SAMN02144231, study PRJEB22623) | gut metagenome | biome: sheep rumen | host: Ovis aries | place: New Zealand
CATCTATGATAAGAAGTATCATCTGTACCTTCGCACCATCGAATGCCTGGACGGCCTCTGGGATGAGATGCAGGCTCTGGTGGAGGAACAGAGCTGAGGACGCGTCATACGTGCGCAGCACGGATGGACCACTCTGTACGCTGTTCCAATGTTATCTGAGGCAGAAGAGCTGCCAGGTGGAATATGTGTGCGGCCTCATGTGCGGGCCGTGAACAGAGTAACAAAAGAGACAATCTGATCTGCAGAAAGCATGCAGGTTGCTCTTGCCTAAGCGCATGTGCGTATGATATGCTTGTAATTGATAAGAAATTGTTAAACTTCTGCTCAGGAGGGAATACAAGATGAGAAAACTGTGCTTTGCATTGACAGCTGCTGCTGCGCTGGCCGGTTTCTGTATGACAGCGGAAGCGGACAGCGTGCTGCCGTCTGTTATGGAGTCTTATGAGAAGAATGCTGACAACAGCTATTCGGTCAGCTATCTGGAGGAAGACCCGTATCTGGTCAACATCTATGAGGGTTACGGTTTTGCGAAGGATTACGGCAGTGCCCGCGGACACGCGTACGTTCTTGAGGACGTGGGCAAGACCGAGCGTCCGCATGCCCTGGCCAACTGCCTGACCTGCAAGACCGCGGATTTCACGAAGCTGGTCAACGATCTCGGAGAGGACGCATACTCCCTTGAGTTTGAGAGTATCTTTCCGGATATGCATGAGAATGTCGGCTGCTACACCTGCCATGAGGATAAGATTGCCGACGGCACACTTGTCCTGACCCATGACTATACGCTGGCGGCGATCGGTGATGAGATGGGCGACGGCATCGCTCCGGCGATCGCGGTCTGCGGACAGTGCCATACCGAGTACTACTTCAAGCCGGAAAACAAGGCGACCAATGTACCTTATGAGGATATCGCCAGCATGGATCCGGCTGCGGAACTTGCCTATTATGATGAGATGGGTTTTGCGGACTGGGTGCAGGAAAGCACGGGTACGCCCCTGCTGAAGGCACAGCATCCGGAGATCGAGACGGTGCTCGGCGAGGGCAGCGTTCACGCGAAGATGGGCCTGAGCTGCGCGGACTGCCACATGGAGAAAGCTTCCGCAGAGGACGGCAGCGGCTATAAGAGCCATTATCTGCAGAGCCCGCTGAGCAGCGAAGCGATCCTGGAGACCTGCGCTGCCTGCCATAAGGATACGGATATGGCCGAAAAGGTTCATGCCGTGCAGGCGGAAGTCACTGCCAGGGAGACCGAGGTCGGTGAGAAGCTCTCCGCGTTGAAGGACAAGCTTGCGGAGGCAGTTGCCGGAGGGGAATATTCGGAGGAGGAACTGGACGAGATCCGCAAGCTCCACCGTACAGCCCAGTGGTTCTTTGATTACGATTACGTAGAGAATAGTGAAGGCGCCCACAACTCCACACTGGCGAAGAAGTGCCTGGATACTGCGGAATCGGTGATCGATGAAGCGATGGGCAGACTGGGGTCATAACGAACAGGTAAATGTCAGGAAGCCGCCGGATTTTCTGGCGGCTTCCTTTTTTCCTGCGCATTGTCTGCGCGGGATCGGATGGGAAGAATAGAATCTTCCCTGTCCGTCTGCGGAATGATCGGAGCGGTATCATATGAAGAAGATTGCCCGGATTGTTTTTTCAATGAAATTTGCGCTGGTCCTGCTGGGGATCCTGCTGGCTGCCTGCCTGGCGGGGAGCGTCATCCCCCAGGGAAAGGACGCCTCCTATTATCTGTCGGAGTATTCGGAACAGGCCGGCGGAGCGATCCTGGCGCTGGGACTTGATGACGTGTTCCACTGCAGCTGGTTTGTGGCGCTCGCCGCCGTGCTCTGCCTGAATCTGACCGGCTGCAATATCGTGCATTTCCCCTCGCTTGCTGTGCGCAGCAAAAACGGTTTCAGCCCGGACAGATTTAGGCGTTCCGGACACGCGAAGGAACTCTTTGAAAGCAGCGTTCCGGAAGAACTGTTTCAGGCCTGCGGCTTTCACAGGCTCGTCAGGGAGAAGAGCGCGGACGGGAAAGACTGCATCTACGGGGTAAAGAACCGGCCCGGCATCTGGGGCGCCTGGTTCTGTCATCTGGGCATGCTGATTGTTATCCTGGGCTTCGGTCTCGGACAGATGAAGCAGGTCAGCTTCGCGGTGTATGGAGTGCCCGGGCAGACAAAGCCGGTTGAAGGAACAGGATATGAACTGACGATAGATGATTTCAAGGTGGATCTGCGCCCGGACGATACCGTGGAGCAGTACACGGCCTCCATCACGATGCGCGATACCGGAACATCTGAAAGCCGGAGCGGACAGACAAGCGTCAACCACCCGGCAACGCTTTTCGGTATGCGCTGTTACCAGAATTCCACCGGCTGGGCGGCGAAGGTTCAGGTCTATAAGGAGGACAGCCTGGTCCAGGAAGAGATTCTCTGCGCCGGTGAGCAGATGGATGTGGAGGATAAGGAAGGCCTGACGCTGGTGTTCGCAGCTTTTTACCCGGATTACGAGGAGGGGGAGGACGGCATGCCGAGGACGGCCAGCTCCGGCCTGAAGAATCCGGCATATCTCTACCGCCTTTATTACCGCGGAGAGATCCTCGGAATGAATGTCCTTGCGGCAAATGAAGCGATTACGGTGGATGCCTATACGATCATCTTCACGGACCCGCAGAATTATACCCTGATCCAGATAAAGAGAGATCCCTTCACCTGGCTTGCCGCCATCGGCGCCGTGGTCGTGATGGCCGGCCTGATTCTCGCGTTCTATCTGCGTACCGCGGAAGTGTATGCGGAGCAGAAGGATGGGAATGTCTGGTCGGTGTCGGGATACAGCAGGAAAGGCGGAGCGGAATTTACGGATCTGCTTGTTCAGAAACAGAAAGAAACAGAAGGAGGAAAGAGTGCCGGATGAGCAGCGGACAGTTTTTGAATATTGAGAATGTTTTATTTACGATAGCGATGATCGGATATCTCGCTGCCATGGTCCTGTACTGGCTCTTCTTTGTGCTGAAAAAGGATATGGTGGGGAAATGCGCGGATTGTTTTGCGGCCGCGGCATTTCTGCTGCATACGGGCGCGCTGGTGACCAGAGGGATCGGCGCGGGCAGGTTCCCGCTCTCGAACCAGTATGAGTTCGCGACCAGCTTTGCATGGGGAATCTGCGCCTGCTATCTGGTATTTCTGTGGAAATATAAATTCCGCGCTCTTGGCGCCTTTGTAACGCCGGTCATCTTCCTGGTGATCGGGTATGCGGCGATGCAGAGCAGGGAGGTGCGTGAACTGATGCCCGCCCTCAGAAGCCACTGGCTTGCGATCCATGTGTCTTCGGCGATTATCTCCTACGGTGCCTTCGGCGTATCCTTCGCAGTCTCCCTGATGTTCCTGCTCCGGCAGAAAAAGGAGGACAGCCCCTTCTGGCAGGAGCATATTCCGGACGAAAGAAGGCTGGACCTGATCAGTTACCGGGCGGTTTCCCTGGGATTTCTCTTCCTGACCTTTGTCATGATCTCCGGAGCGATCTGGGCGGAGCGGGCCTGGGGCAGCTACTGGTCCTGGGATCCGAAGGAAACCTGGTCGCTGATTACCTGGATTATCTACGCCATCTACCTGCATCTGCGGATCTCCAGAGGATGGAAGGGAAAGAGCGCCGCTCTATTCGCCGTAATCGGATTCATCTGCGTTATCTTTACCTATATCGGTGTAAACACCCTTCTGCCCGGAATCCACAGCTACGCCTGAAAACGCCGGAAGCGGTCAGCAGCTGCAGGAGTCTGTTACAGCTGCGGACAGAGCCGGGAACGGCGGAAGATTTTGAACTTCAAATCATTTCTATGGGATGCATGCAGCGTATGCTGCGGAGAGGATGACAGTATGCAGAAATATCTGAATTCTGTTCTGGCCGGTTTTCTGATCGGCATAGGGAATCTGGCAATCATTTCAACGGACCGGTATGTCGGGGCTTTTTTGTTTTCAGTGGCGCTTCTGTCCATCATTGAGCTGCAGCTGCCCCTTTATACCGGAAGAATCGGGAAAGTCCTGACAAACAAAAACCCTGCCGAACTGCTTCTGATGCTCTGCCTGAACGCGCTGGGGGCGATGATTCCAACCGGGCTCTTTATTCTGATGGACCCTGCCAATCTGGAAAAGCTGCAGACAGTCTGCTCGGCCAAGTATTCAAAGAGTTATCTTACACTTTTTGCTGCCGGAATTCTGTGCAATGTCCTGATTCACATAGCGGTTACGGCAAAAAGAGAACTGATTACCGTTCTGTGCATCATGTGCTTTATTCTCTGCACCTTCGAGCATTCCATTGCGGACGCGGGCTACCTGCCCGTCGGCGGGTCCATCCTGAAATGGCTTGTGATTGTCGCCGGCAATACGGTGGGCGGCATAGGGACAGAGCTGCTGGTCAGGAAAGAATCCTTCTGAAGAGAAAAAGCGGGGATCTGACAGGGGTGCCGGCATGTTTTGCTGCAGGTTCTGTGAGCAGCGGGTGCAGTGTCGGGGTCTATACCTACAGCCGGAAGAAGCATGCATTTTTTGAGATTAAAAATGCGCCTTATGCCAGGAACAAGAGCTGCAGCGTCACGCTGGATGTGAGGTCCTGTTTCCTGATGGCAGGGGGAACCCTTCTTCCCGGCCGAGGCGGTCATGAGGATCCGGGTACAAGACTGGCGCAGATCCTCCGGCAGCCCCGCTGATCCGGGAAATGTCAGGACGGCCCTTTGTAGCTCAGGCAGAGCATGGTGAGATCGTCAAACTGTTCGGCGTCTTTCACAAAGGTGTTTACGCCTTTGCTTACATTTGCCAGGAGTTTCTGCGGATCGGCTCCCGGGTCCCGGTTAAGGGCGACGAGCATGTTGCCGGTTCCGAACATCCTGTTCCGGGCGTCGGTTGCTTCCGGCACACCGTCCGTGTACAGGAACAGCTTGTCGCCGGGTTTCAGGGTGAAGCTGTATTCCGGATATCTGATCCCTTCCATGCCGCCGATGACAAATCCATGTTTGTCTTTCATCAGGCTGAAGCGGCCGTCTTTCATCACAGCCGGGTATTCATGGCCCGCATTGGATGCGGTGATAATACCGGTGCTGATTTCCAGGATGCCGAGCCAGACCGTGACGAACATCTGCTCCTGGTTGTTGGCGCAGATCGAATCGTTGACCTTGGAAAGAATCTCGGAGGGATGAAGGCTCAGCATCCCGTTGCTCTGCAGGGTGATTTTGGAGACCATCATAAAGAGAGCGCCGGGAACGCCTTTGCCGGATACGTCCGCGATCGTCAGACACAGATGGTCATCGTCAATCATGTAGAAATCATAGAAATCGCCGCCGACTTCCTTGGCGGGAACCATGGAGGCGTATATGTCAAATTCCTTCCGCTCCGGAAAGGCCGGAAAGACATGGGGCAGCATGGCTGCCTGAATCCGGGTGGCCAGAGACAGTTCTGTTGAGATCCGTTCTCTTTCCGATGTAATATGTTTTATCTCTTCCAGATAAGCATCGATTTCTGTTGCAAGTTCTGAAAAATCGTCCGCCAGCTGGCCGATTTCATTATCTGACCGTATCTTCGACAGGTTTCTGGTGACAGTTACGCTGTCTTTTTCTTTTCTATAAATATCGATGTTATTCGATACCTTTTTCAGCGGCTTCAGGACAAACAGGTAAATAAGCAGCAGGCAGAGAAGGGAGAGCACGAGCTGGTTGATCATGGCAAGGTTCGTACCCGCCAGCGTCTGGGTCCTGATGCTGGTGCGCAGGCCGGAAAGGTCGTAGGTCATGCCGATCAGAATCTGCGTCCTGCCGACCGAACACAGGAAGGAGTAATAATCCATATAATTGCCTGCCTGTGCGAGATGGCTGGAACTTGCCAGGGCGCTCCGCATGGCATTCTGCTGGCTTTCCGTGACAGTTACGGTATGCCCGAGAGGATAGACCTGCTCATAGTCCGTTCCGTGGACCGAATCTGCGTCTGCCCCGCTGAGCAGAAAGAACTGCGTGTCATACGGAGCTTCTGCCGCTATGCAGAAGAGGTAGTCGATCCTGTAGGCCTGTTTGATCTGATCCAGTCTTGTGTTCAGCCAGGAGTATACGATCTCGGCACAGAGCTTCTGATCCTCTTCCGGGAGTTCCTTCAGCATCGAATCGTCCGCGTAGTGCAGCTGGATGTCCGGATGCCGGGCGGAAAAAAGCCTGCTTTTTTCCGCAGTGATGCTGTCCCGGCTGAATTCCGCGTCATATTCGATCTCAAGCTCTCCGGCGTGATCATACCAGTAGCTGAGAAACCAGTCATATGCCGGATATTCCGTTACAGAGCGGCGCACTTCTTCGGAGATCTGTTTTGCGTGCCGCTCCATGCCCCTTTTGACGCTTCTGTCAGAAAGCTGTTTTTCTGTTATAAAAGTGAATAATCCTGTCGTCAGGATGCTGATAAAAAACAGGATCGAGACATGCAGGAAGATTCCGCCTTTTCGCTTATTCTCTTTCATGATATGGTAAATCCTTCTGCCGAATCGGAAGACTCTGCCTGTGGAAGGCTGATTCATTCTGCATCTGAGTATATGACGGTTTAAGACCGGCGTTTCACTGCACCCATAATAACATAGAATAACTGAAACAAGAAGACTTAAAAATTTTGCGAAAATTCAGAATTAAAGAAATTTTTTGTGGAACAGCGGGAAAAAGAGTGGTACAATTAAAAAAGTTTACGGCTTCAGCAGGAAACCGTATCAGGCCGTCGAAGCGTAACGGATGATGAACTGTCCTCCGGGGAAAGATCCGGAATCGGGGCAGCGGCCGGAAGCTGTCATCCGGAAACGCGGACAGGGATGGCCGCGCAGTACCCTTTCATTCGCAGCTTTTAAGACAGGAGCGGATGACTGCGGTACAGAAGCAGTCTGATATTATGCAAGGAAAGGAAAGGGAATATGGTGCGCCTGCTTCCGGCTGCATCATATAGAAAAAGATCATGAGCTTTTCAGAAATCATTTCAGCGGTGGACAATTTTCTCTGGGGATGGCCGCTGATCATCATGCTGTTCGGAACCCATATCTTTATGACGGTTCGTACCGGTTTCATTCAGAAGGATATCTTCAAGGCCATTAAGCTGTCTGTGACCAGGGATCCGGATGCGCAGGGAGACGTGTCCCAGTTCGGAGCGCTTACGACGGCGCTGTCCTCGACGATCGGAACCGGCAATATCATCGGTGTCGGAACCGCGATCGCCCTGGGCGGCCCGGGTTCGGTCCTGTGGATGTGGCTGACCGGTATCTTCGGTATGGCAACCAAGTATGCGGAGACTCTGATCGCGGTCAAATACAGGGTGAAGAGCGAGAACGGCACCATGATCGGCGGAGCGATGTATGCCCTGGACAGAGGCCTGAAGATGAAATGGCTGGGCGTCGTGTTCGCACTTCTTGCTTCCCTGTGCGCTTTCGGTATCGGCTGCATGGTTCAGGCCAACGCGGTTGTATCCAATTTCTACCTGAATCTGCATGTACCGCCGCTGGTTGTGGGCATTGTTCTGAGTCTGATCGTCGGTCTGGTCATCATCGGCGGAATTCAGTCGATTACCAGGGTGTCGGAGAGGCTTGTCCCCTTTATGGCGCTCTTCTATGTAATCGGCTGCATCGTAATCCTGATCATGAATCATGACGTGCTGGGAGAAGCGGTTGTGGTTATCTGCCAAAGTGCTTTTACAGCCAGGGCTGTCGGCGGCGGTTTTGTAGGAAGCACGGTGGCCATGGCCTGCCGTTACGGTTTTGCCAGAGGGCTTTTCTCCAATGAATCCGGTATGGGCTCCGCCCCGCTGGTCGCCTCCGCGGCGCAGACCAGGAACCCCAAGAGACAGGCGCTGGTCTCCATGACCGGAACCTTCTGGGATACCGTTATCATCTGCCTGATGACAGGTCTCGTTCTTGTCTCCTGCATCATCAAGCATCCCGGCATCGACGGCCTTTCCGGCAACGGAAGTGAGCTGACGAGCATGGCCTTCTCCACGATTCCTCATGTGGGACTTCCGATTCTGATCGTCGGCCTGATCACCTTCGCTTTCAGTACGATTCTCGGCTGGTACTATTATGGTGAGCGCTGCGCCGTCTATCTGTTCGGTGAAAGAATCATCATGGTCTACAAGATCCTCTGGGTGGCCGGCGTATTCGTTGGCTCCGTGGTGGAGCTGAATCTGATCTGGAACCTCGCTGACCTGATGAACGGGCTGATGGCTATTCCGAATATTATCGCCGTGCTGCTCCTTTCCGGCGTGATCGTCGCCGATACGAAAAAGTACAGCGGTGCGCATCTGGAAGATAAGGATAACACGGAGATCCCGGTGCTGAAAAACGCGAAGAATGGCGTGCTGATCTGAAAAGCGGCACTGCAGAGCAGGTCTCTGACGCCCCGTCCGGCGTCTGCTCCCGGACCGGATGCATAAAAACTGAATAAAGAAGAAGACCGGAAGTTCAGCCCAGCTGTTTCTTCCGGTTTTTTTTCGGGGGGAATGCAGATATCTGTAACTGCTCAGTACCCCGGACTCAGGCTGCTTCGCAACTTTTATTGCGGGTGGTCGGTGCTGAATAGTTACAATTTTTTATGGAAGTCCGGCTGGATCCCTTTACGGAAAGTGCTACTATAAAAGCAGAGAGAAAGGCGGAAAAAGACACAGGCAGAAAGAAGGGAAGGCGGCATTCCGGCATGACATCCGGGCTGAAGAAAGGAGAGAAGCCATGAAAAAGAACTATCTGATCATCCTTTTGTGCGTATTTCTGTGCCTTCCCGGTGCCTGGGTGGTTGCGGAAGTGGTCCGGATCATGCGTTATACGGACGGGGACTTCGCCTTTATTGTCCTTGAGGACGGCACGGCACAGATCCGCCGCTATTCGGGAAGGGATGCCGTTCTGGAAATTCCTTCGGCGATGAAGGGACATCCGGTGTCCGAAATCGGGGACAAGGCATTTGAATGGCGCTTCTGGCTGAAGGAGGTAACCGTTCCGGACGGGGTTCGCAGGATCGGCACCGGCAGCTTCAGCGGCTGCTATAGTCTTGAGAAGATTCATCTTCCGGACAGTCTGACCTCGATCGGCAGCAGGGCATTTGCCATGTGCGGGGAGCTGGATGACCCGGCGCTCCCGGAAGAGCTCTCTTTTCTGGGAACGGGGGCTTTCGACGGATGTGCGGGCCTGACCCGGATTACGCTGCCATCTTCCGTGCGCCTGGAAGGGGAGAATCCTTTTTCCGGCTGCGGCAGGCTGAGGGAGATCCGGATCGGGGAGGGACATTCCTCCCTGCGCGCGGACGGGGAGATCCTGGTTGAGGAAGAGCAGAAACGGCTGATTACCTACTACGGGGATCCGGGGAAGGAGACGTATTCCGTGCCGGAGGGGACGGAGCAGATCGGGGCCGGGGCCTTCTCGGGCTGCGCCGGTCTTAAGGAGATTCTTCTTCCGGAGGGACTCCTTGAGCTTCAGGATCATGCCTTTTACGGCTGCAGCGCTCTGACCGGGATGACCCTTCCTTCCTCTGTAAAACGGATCGGAAACGGAACTTTTTCGGGCTGCAGCGCGCTTAAGGAGCTTGCTCTTCCCGGAGAAGTCGAGTCCATCGGCTACCTGGCCTTCTATGACTGCAGGGCTCTGACCCTGCTGACGATTCCTGAGAGCGTCAGCAGGATCGGGCAGGGTGCTTTCATCGGCTGCAGCGCCCTTACAGTCAGCGCCGCGCCCGGCTCTCCCGCTGAGCGGTATTGTGAAGAGAACGGCCTTTGCACTGCGAAGACCGCTGTATCCTGAGAGAAAAAAGGCTGCCGGACCGGACCGGGCCGCGTTTCAGCGCCCGGCTGCCGATCCGGCGTTTTTTAATGCAGAAACTCGAAGGACTTCAGGCTGCAGCTGCCGCTTCCCCGGAAGGTAAGATAGAGCGGCTGTGTTCCGTCGGGAAATGCGTTCTCCTCAAAGCGGCATTCACCGGCCGTCCAGAGATTGGTTCCCTCTACCGGAATCGTTCCGAGAATTCTGCCGCCATAGGAAGCCCTGACTTCAAAGAAACCGTTGGCGTAGGCCCTTGTCCGGATTCTTAATCCTTTTACGCCGCTGCAGGAGAAATACTTAAAGCCTGCCGTGCTGCCGTCTGTCATTCCGCGGATATGCGCGGAGGGATACTGGCCTTCTCCGCCTTCCTGCACGACTCTCGGCGCGTCCGCTTCGACGTAGACCGCGTGATTCTCACGGAAAAGGTTGCAGGCGATGTAAGCGGGATATTCGCCCCTGTCGGACAGCGGTCCTCTGTTCAGGCCGCAGGAGGTGAGCTCCGCCTGCACGGCGCTTCCGTCCTCCCGGAAAGTCAGCGCTTCTGCGCATCCCTGCCTGGAAAACCAGCTTCCGTTCGTATGGCGGTGATAGAAGATATACCAGGAATCCCCGATCTGCACCATGCTCCCGTGATTGTTGGCGCCGTATGCCGCGGCTTCCTCCGCCTTCTTATAGGAATCGATATGCATGTCGCAGTTGCTTACCAGGACGCCGCCGTAACGATATTCTCCGCGGGGATCCTTCGCCACCGCCCAGCAGAGCTCATGCATGACCTCTGAGGAATAGATAAACCAGTATTTTCCGTCTTTCTTCCGGATGGAGGCCGCCTCGAAATACGCGTGTCCCTCGAATCCAGATCCCTGGCTGTAACAGCTCCCCGGAACGATGATTTTCGGCGCTTCCTTTACGGTGGGCATATCCGGACCGAGCACGGTGAGCATGGCCCCGTGGCGGGAGCGGTCGCCGCTTCCGCAGAAGCCGGTATAAAGATAAGTTGCGTCTTCTTCTGTCAGTACGCCGGGATCAAACTGGGGCTCATCGCCTTCCCGCTCTCCCAGCCTCGTGCCGTCGGGATAGTGAACGTATCCGAGAAATTCATAGTGCCCGGCGGGTTCATCGCATACCGCGACAGAGACAATGCCCACCTTATCGAGAACATAATACAGGTAGTATCTTCCGTCCGGTCCGACCGTGACGTCCGGGGCATACAGGCACATATGCCCATCCTTGTTGAGCGGGTCGGACCGCTTCGGGTAGATAACGCCTTCATACCTCCAGGCGGCGGGCTCGCTGACCGGCGCGGACCAGCACACATAGTCCCCCATGCAGAAGGTTTCGCTGTCATACAGGTCATGGGAGCCGTAGACATAGATTCTGTCCCCGAATACATAGGGTTCCCCGTCGGGAATATATTCCCAGGAGGGAAGATAGGGATTGAAGGCCTGCCGTTTCCCGAATCCCGGTATCTCCTGCCGCTGCGCCGCTCCGGAGGAAGCAAATACCATCTCCGCCCTGTTTTCATCGCAGTAGGCATCCCATTCCGGC
>ODAI011760155.1_pt1 | contig 11343 bp, 8 predicted proteins | sample 1539321 | NCBI WGS metagenome assembly ODAI01 (sample SAMN02144231, study PRJEB22623) | gut metagenome | biome: sheep rumen | host: Ovis aries | place: New Zealand
CCAGCGTCAACGCCTTGCTCGGCTCGCCGAACCACTTGCTCGCCAACAGTCCCAGTGCCTTGTCCGTGTTCTCTACGAGAATATAGCAGGGGCTTTCGACTTTCGACTTTTGACTTTCGACTTCCTCCGGCAGGTACTTCCTGTCCGAAAGTACCACTGCACTTGCGCCCTTCGCGACACAACCATCAATGAACGTGTGTCCGTCTACTGCTGTGCCGACTTGGGCAACGAAAAGGTCGCCTTGATCCACTTTGCGGCTGTCGAAATGAATACCGCTGATCTCCTTGTCCGTCGGTCCGATCACCTCAATCGGCTTAATCGCTGTCAATAATTCGCTTAATAACATATATAATAAATTTACCGCTTCTCTAATACTCTTTCGCCTTCGCGATACACATAGCATCCCGTGTACGCCATCGTCTTCTCGGCAATCACCCGCACCGTGCTGCCGCAGTCCATACCCGCGTCGTAGGGGTATTGCGGGTCCTCGATCATGCAGATGCACGTGTACCGCGGGTTCTCCTCCGGGAAGTACCCGACAAACGTCATTCGGTGGCGTCTGCTCGAGTAGCCGTGACCGGGGATGAACAGCTGTGCGGTACCCGTCTTGCCGGCTATGCTCACTAAATTGCTTTGCGCTTTACGGCTCCATAGTTTCTTTGCAGCCGTTCCCAAATGGTCATCCCAAACGACGTCGTGCAGTGCCCCTTGAATGTCCTGCAGCGTGCGGTTGCTGCACACGGATGACTTCACTACCTCCGGCCTGAAACGCTCCTCATCTTCGCCGTTCTGCTGGATAGCGCTCACTAACATCGGTCGCATCATCCGCCCGCCGTTGGCAAGTGCGTTGTAGAACATCAGTATCTGCATCGGGCTCATCTCCACCGAGTAGCCGTAACTCATCTTACTCAGCGTCACGGTGTCTTTCGGCACGTCGATACGCACTTTGTCTGCACCCGGGATCTCGCAATAGACGCTGTCCATCAGACCCATCTTCTCTATCCGCCGCACGAACTTACGCGCCGAACCTTCGTAACTCCGCGTAATGAGTTTGGCGAGGGCGATGTTACTACTTACCGCCAGTGCGCTCCGAACGGTCAGCAGCGTGTCCATCGGGTGCGCGTCCGTGTGTTTGACGCTGAAGTACTGCCACGGCTTGCGGCTCACGCTCACCGTGTCGTCTATGTCGATCTTCCCGTCGTCCAGCGCGGCGACAAGGGCAATCGTCTTGAATGTCGAACCCGGTTCTACACGTTGCACGGCGTGGTTCTGCGCCTCGAAATACTCGCCGTCCTTGTTGCGGTCGATATTGGCGATGGCGCGTATATAACCCGTCTGCGTCTCCATCAGGATGGCGCAACCCCATTGGGCGTTCCGCTCGCGCGTCTTCTCGATCAGCGCGTTCTCGACGATATCCTGCAGATTGGCATCGATGGTAGTCAGCACGTCCAGACCGTCTTTGGCTTCCTCCACCGTCACGGACTCGTACCGCCCGCCGATCTTCTGAATGCTGCTCATACCGTCCTCGCCCTTCAGCTCTTTGTCAAAACCTTTCTCCAGGCCCGAATTACCGCTACCGCCCTCGCCGTAGATACCGCCGATAGTACGGCTCGCGAGAATACCGTAAGGCTTGATCCGCCGGTGCTGGTCCTCGAAGAAAATGCCGCTCTTGTACTTGCCTTTCTTGATCAGTTTGTTCTTCTCCAACTCCTGCCGCTGCAGGTAATTGATCCGATGGTCACAGACCCGCAGACGCTTCTCACCTTTGCGGTAGGCGGTGGTGATACGCGTCTTGTACTCCGCCTGTGTGTGGTCGCCTATAATGGTCGCCAGATCCAGCGCCAGCGTGTCGATGTGCGCCCTGAAAAGTGCATCGTTCTTCTCGTGCAACGCGGGCACGCGTGTATCCATATACATATAGTATTGCGGCATACTGGTGGCGAGCAACCGGCCGTTGCAATCGAGGATGTTGCCCCTTGTGGCTTGGATGGGACGGTTGGCGGGCACCTGTTTCTCGGCTACCTTGAGCCACTGCTCCCGCTCCACCGCCTGGATATAAATGATCTTGCCGAGCACGGCTACGAACCCCGCTGCAATCACAATGAATATGATTGCAAACCTCCATACCGTATTTCTCTGCTCGTCACTCATTCAACTGTCAATTATCAACTGTCAACTGTCAATTATCAACTATCTTCACCGGCGGCACCCGGTTCTCCTTCAGCTCCGACCCGTTCGCCTGCAGCGCCTCAAGAATCTGGCTCTGCCTCGTGCTGTTGGTCAGCTGCGCACTCACGGTCATGTACCGGAACTTGGCGTCCAGCATCTCTTTCTTTGTGTCCGTCAGTCTGTGTTGCTGTTTGACGGACTGGTAACCGGTCAGAATATACAGAAACACCAGCCCTACAATCAGTCCGATCAGCGGATACTGTTCCCTGATCTTCTTGCTCCGCAGCCTGTCGCCGTTCAGCCACGATTGTATGTCATGAGCATCTGCCATTATAATTTTTTTCTCTACTCCAAATTATGAGTCGCTGTTTGTTGTCATTCGAAGCCCTCCGCCTTCGGCGGAAAATCAGTTTATACTCTCTCGGAGGCGTGTTTTGGCGAAGGGGTACGCCAAAACTCGTCGAGCAGGGGGCGAGTTACTCCGAAGAGTATAAACTGCATAACTTAGGGCTTTGCTTTGCGCTCTGCCACTCGTAATTTGGCACTCCGGCTCCGCGGGTTCCGTTCTACTTCATCGTCGCTGGCTACACGCCCTTTCTCAATGACATCAAACGGAGTGAGCGCGTTTCCGTAAAAGTCCTTCTCTATCGTACCTTCCAAGTTCCCGCTTCTGAAGAAATTCTTCACCAGCCTGTCTTCCAGCGAGTGGTATGTCAGTATCGCAATCCGTCCACCCGGTTTCAACAGATCCCGTGCTGCCACTAACATCTCCCGTAGTGCCTCCATCTCGTCGTTCACCTCTATCCGCAGCGCCTGAAACAGCCGCGCCAGATCTTTCTTGTACTGCGCCGGTATCTCCATTTCCTTTGTATCCGCCATACATGGCGGATTTATCTGGAGGTTCAGCGCCGCGTTGATCAGCTCCTCCGTCCGTAAAATAGGCTTCTGAGAACGGGCCTTGCATATGTTCCTTGCGATGCCCCTCCCGTTCTTCATCTCGCCGTAAAGCCAGAAAACTCTCGCCAACTCGTCCTCGCTGTACCCGTTCACTATGTCCGCCGCGGTACGTTTTGCAGTCTGGTTCATGCGCATGTCCAACGGCGCACTGAAACGGAAACTGAACCCTCTCTCCGGGCAGTCGAAATGGTGAAAACTGACTCCGAGGTCTGCCAGCAACCCGTCAATCTCTTTCACCCCGTAATAATCCATCCAGTTCCGCAGATATCGGAAATTGCTATGCACAAACGTCCATTTCGGATTATTGACAAATTGTGAATTGTGAATTGTGAATTGTGAATTGTGAATCGTGCATTGTGCATTGTGCATTGTGCATTGTGAATTGTCATAAGCCTCTATATCCTGGTCAAACGAGTACAGGTGTCCTTTTTGCACAGAACTCTTATCTGCCCTTTGTGAATTGTGAAATAATCGTGCCCCTTGTGGGCTAAGAATTGTGCATTGTGAATTGTCAAGAGCCGCTAAAATGGCTCTCGAATGTCCTCCGCCCCCGAAAGTGACATCCACATACACGCCCCCGGGCTTGATTGCCAAGCCCTCAATCGTCTCTTTCAGCATCGCCGGTATGTGGTAAATCTCACTCTCCATCTTACATCCTTTCTCCTGTCTGTTTTACATAATTCTTTAGTTCTTCTTTAGTTCTTATTTGGTTCTTATTTAGTTCATCTTTGTTTCTTATCGTACCAATTACGTACTCTTTCTATACTATTTGTCTCCTGTTCGTTTCATCTTTGCCCGCAGCCGTGCCGCCAACTCACTCTGGCTGAGCCGTTTCGCAGCGAACGTCTCCGGTGCCCAGACGGCAAACCGGTTCAACATGCCTACGAACAGCACATCCTGCTGGGCGCCGATGGTCTCCAGGTTCTTTTTCTGCAACAGGATTCGTCCCTGACCGTCCATCTCTAAATACTCGGCATCGGCCATGAACTGCATCAGAATGAGCTGGTCCTCCGGGTCCCACTCGTCAAGCGTCTGGCGCAACTGCTCCACTTTCTCATTCCATACCTCTTCCGGGTAGAACATCAGACACTCGTTGTCCGTGTCGCGGCGCATAACGATACGCTTTGACTCGGCTTCAGCCAAAATCTTACGGTAACCCGCCGGAACGAATATGCGCCCCTTCTCGTCCAGCCGTCCTTCTATATTTCCAATAAATGTCTGCATGATCTGCCCTTTGTGAATTGTGAATTATGAATTGTACATTGTTTTTTGTAATTCGGGCACAAAATTACAAAAAAATACTGATATTCACCACATTTCCCCACATAAAAATTTTTCAATTGTTTTATTAACAGCTTTTCAACAGTTGTAAACATAAAGTAACCCGCGTAAACTCAGTTGCTTACGCGGGTTCTTAACATTTTTGTTGAAATGTGGGGTGAAGTGGAGTGTTATCTTATGCGAATACCTAATGTATTGTAGATTGCTCCGTTCTTCCGGATGAATATCATGCCGTTATGGAGTATTTTCTCCGCTTTGTTGTCATAATGGATATCTTCTATGCCTTGGCTCTTTTCACCTACTTGGTCAATACGGAAGACAATCTGCTTGCCGGCCTTGCTAATCTTGATCAAGTCACCTACCTGCGGAGTCCCCGTTGCATAAATATGCATGGTGAACAGGCGATAGTACGACCAGATGGTAATAGGCTCCTCGTCATCATCGCCGCCTCCGAGGACTGTCTCATAGTCTGCAGTAATCTCAATATAGTCAGGCTGTACAATATCCATGTTCCAAGTGCGGCTGATGGAGTCGTAGGGCGTAAAAGTAGAGTAGAATGCGAACTCGGTGTTAGCCGTTCCCCAGTCTTTGTATGCTGCGGTATAATGGTACCTGCCGGTCTCGTACTCGATCATCTTCACGGGAATAGTATCGCCTACCTGGCCTGTCTTTGCGCCACGGGTGACATAGTAGTCCTCCAACGTCGGGTAGATACCATTGAGCATGATGTACGGGTCGTAGTCCTGGATGTTGATTGATCCGTCCTCGTACTCCATATAACTCTTTGAATCATGCACAGTGGATTTAGCGGCATAGATTCCCCAGTTATCCTCCTCTTTGAATCCGCGGATATCAATCATGAAAGCATCACTGACGAGCACTCCTTCGCTTAACAACTCGCCGTAGGCTGTTGTGTCGCGCATCAGGAAATGCACGATCTTGCCTTTGCATTTCTGATAACTCACGGCGGAAATGTTAGCCATCGTTGCCAAGGAACTTGCCAGAGTATCTCCGCCCTGTGTGAGAATCGTCATGTACAGGGTGTCGAAATGGAGGTCGGATTGATTGAAAGCGGAGTATTTATCACTGCCCAGAGCCATGGTGACGCTCTTGATATAGAGAGGAGCTTGAGGCTTGTCATACATGGTACGCAAGAGCACAGGCTTGCTGCGCGTATATACGACGGAGTCCTCTGTGTCCGCAACGTTACGAATGGTGTCTATATCTGTATTTATGGCTTTGGGACCAAAGATATAGTGTACATAACCATCATCGTCTGTCTCAGCTATGAGGTCGGTGCTTACTCCGTTTTGATTGACATTAACAGCGTTGGTCAGCGGCCATAAACCGTCAGAGGAATTGCCGCTCGGTAGTCCTCCGGCTGCCAACGGGCAGTTTTGAGCCGATGGGTTTTTAGCGCTGCTGAGAAGCAGGAAACTCTGACTCGTCCCGTCTTCGAAGGTGACTGTCTGGAGCGGAGTTGCCTGCTGCCAGATGTAACCGGCATCGCCGTCCGCATCCATCGCATAGGCTTCCTGTAAACCGCCACCGGATACGATGGAGTCGTAGAAATTACCCTTGGCGTCCACATAGTAGTACGCATTTTCTACCATGGAGGGGTTTCTGTCCGCGAAAAGCGTCACATACTTGATGGTCTTATAGTCAGTGATATTATTGTTCCATTTCCAGCACTTGATGGTGTCCGACCATGCGCCGATAACGCCGGGACGGCTGAACCATGTACCTTTTCCGCTCTCGTCCATTCCTAAGAAGAGAGTTCCGGCGGGGTTGGTATATCCTACTACAGGATCGCTCGCTTCGGCGAGAGGTGCGCGGGAAGGCTGTTCTACGGTTGCGGGGAGGGGGCTCTCGTCCACATAAATATCCCTGCCCATTGAGCGTGCACCATCAAGCGACTCCAGAAAATAATCGGAGTGTGCGGGATAAGGAACCGCTGGAAGTTTCTTGGGTCCTTCGGCAAATACACCGGTACTTGCCAGAAGAAGTGCAATTATCATTATCTTTTTCATCTTCGTTCAGAGTTTATACATATTACATAATGATTTTTTCTGCCACTACATGGATGTTAGAGCCATCTGCTTTCTTCATGTTCAATTGAGTCATGTTGATCTTTGAACCCGTGTAGGACTCGGGAGTGAAGGTCCCGCAGAAGATGTCGGCAAACTGTTGTGCGGCATTCTCGGGATTAGCATCGATACGGGCGAAGAACGGACGCAGAGCCTCCTCATAGCCCTTGTATTGAAGGGTAATGGTGGTGTCGGTCTTGGCGTAGTCCAGTTTGATCCGGCCTCCAAACACCTTGCCCTCCGCAACACGGTAGGACAAATAGAGAGAGTAGGAGTAGGTCTTGGTACCACGCGAGTTAACCAGAATGGTACGCTCGTATGCGAGATTGTGAACCGTTGCACCATTCGCTTCGGCTGCGGACTCTAAAGCCTGCAACGCAGCGACGGTTGCCGCGTCTGTCCCATCCTCGACGTATTTCCAACGGCTGTATTTGGCAAACTTGAACGCGAAGAAATCCGCTGCGGTATAGTTACTGGTAATGAACGCGGAGCCGTCCGTCGATACCAACGCGCTCTTGTCTTCCGTTAGAACGAAATCATTTACTATCCGGGTGCTGTCTGCCAGCATCAAACCGGAGTACATGTGCAGTCCCGTCGGAGTCAGGATAATACCCTGGATAACATCTTCGCCGGCCTTGTTCTTATAACTGATTATTCCGTTAGAATAGGAAAGAGGGGTCTCTTTCTTTCCATCGAAATAAGTCAGGTCAATACCGTCGTTGTCGGCAAAGAGGTGGTCGTTATAGGTATCTACAGCGTCGAAATAACCTTTCCATGTCATTGCATCCGGTACAGGCTCCATGGTGATATAGGCACCATGCTTTTTACCTAACAGACGTATGTAGTTCGAATCGTTCTGGAGAACCACAAACTCATAGTCCCCGCCATGACCGATACCGTCTGAGCCCGGATCGGCAAACACCGAAAGGAGCTCGTTGTAGGAATGGAAACTTAATACGCATCCCTGATTGGAACTTATGCCCCAGAGGCTCGTCTCCTCTGCGTAGATATTCCTGCTGGAAACGGGGTTTTTGGCGGCTACAAGTACCTCTCCGTTCGCATTGAACTTCATGAGCAGGGGATAGCCGGCTGAACTGGCGGTTGGGAAATAACGCATTTCCCATCCGTTGGACTGACTCGTTAGGTTCTGACGCAGCGTTTGTTCGTAATTCTTTAAGCGCTCCGCTGCGGACTGATCAAACACGTTCGCCTCCTCGCGGCAACCGGTAAGCCCGAGGAAAACCACCGCTGTCAGTATATATATAAATATTCGTTTCATATCGTTTGGATTTATACCTGTTCGTCTTATTTACCGTAAGAATCGTTCATTACTACATCGTAGGAGAGTGCGTCCTGACGGCGTTGTACCTCGGCGCGCATGGAGTCGAGTGTGTAGTTGTATTTCTCCTGCAACCAATCCTTGCACATATTGATCTTCGTGGTGAGAATATCAACGCCTTCTTTGCTCTCATCGATCGATACGATGTGGGTGTGGTCTTCTGCCATCGTGAAGCCGCGTTTAGCCCACGTCTCACGGGGGTCGGTGATGTAGCAGGAGATAACCTCTACGAAATCTTCGTGCGCCTCACTCATCGAGTAGGGGGTTACAAAGCCCAACTTATAGGCCTCCTCGTCACTGCGGTATTGCCACGACTGCGAGTCGTATTTACCCGCGGAAATCTGCTCGTATTCCTTCGGGAACGACTTGGTCTGGTGCAGAATATGGGAGAACTCATGATGCATCGTATGGAAGATGTAGAAATTGAGCCATTCTATATCGTTCAAATCTATATCGTTCATGTTGTAGAGCGTGATCTTGATACCGCCTTCTGCAACTCCTAAAGTCTCCGTCCCCTGTGCTGCGTTGATAGCCGGCGAACCGATCACGTTGATGATACGTGGTGCGTATGATTTCAGGAAATCCGGACCCATCTGGGCGGAGTAGGCATCAATCCAGAGGTACTTAATGGCGTGCGCTACAATCTGAGCCTTGTCATAATTCACGGGAACCAAGTTGTAATCTACATCCGTGGACTCGTCTGCCAGTTTGTACTGGAAAGCGATATTATACGGTTTCTGGTAACTCTCATAGAGGTACTTGTCGAACGGGTAGGTAGCCTGCGTGGAATCCAATACCGGGAGATGGGGAAAGACCGAGTCTTGATCCAGCTGCTCGCGGCAACCCGTCAGGGCGATGATGGCAAATACAGCCATCAGACTATGTTTGAAATACGTTTTCATCTTTCTGCGTCTGTATAATTATTCGTTTTCCGGAGTTTTGGTGAGTGTACTCATTTCGTTCTGTAACTGCAGGAACAGCTCCATTCCGTTAGGAGTACCGCTCGGACCATCAATCGTTACGGAGTTATTGTCTCCTACATTATCACGCGGGTTCGGCTGCTGACCGCCGATCATTGCCTCTTGCGGCAACTGGATGGCACGACGGTCGTCATTCCATGTCAGGGTCTTGGTCACTACCGGATTACCGATCTCATGGGTGATCTCAATGCCATAACGCTTGATGTCGAACCACCGCATACCGTCGTGGAGGGTTTCTATACGGCGGAAATGCAGCGCGCACCACAGGTAGGGAAGTTTGTCATCGCTGATTGTCCAATCGGGACTCATGTCGGTGTTATGCAATACCGGTGTGTGCTGTACGTTCTTGCCTTTGCGGAAGAAATTATTGATGTTCGCATCCGTCAGATCCTGCGTGCAGAGGTAGCCTTTTGCCCATACGTTCATGTCTGCCACTGCACCGCTTAAATCATTCTTCATGATCTTAGCCTCCGCACGGCAGAGAAGAGTCTCGCCGGTGGTGAACTCGCGACGCAGCGTATGCGGATAACCGATTCCCGCTACCTTGTCCGTGTACTCAAACGGCTCGTACATCTTGCTCAGGAAACCGCCGAAGTTGGCGTTGAAACGCCAGATACTTACACCCGGGAAAGTGCTGTTCCAGCACGGACCGGCACCGTTCACCGTGTAGTCACGCGGATCACGGTTGAAGGTGTAACGGCACGAAGTAGTCGTGTTGCCGTACAGCGCAAACGAGTAGGTGCTGAGGATCAGTAGGTTGGACGGAGAGGCAACGTCTGTCCACGCGTAGAGCTCCAGCTCAATATTACCTTTCTCTTTGCAGGTCTTCGCGTCAAACATCAGCATGGCCGCCTCGGAAGGAGTCGAACCCAGCACTTTGTTGGCATACGTAATCACCTTGTCGTAGTCACGCTTGAAGAGATAGAAACGAGCGGCAAAGGCATATGCGGCCTTCGTGTTGAAATGGTACTTCGGCACTGTGTAGTATTCGTCACTCATGATCGGGAGAGCCTCCAATAGATCTTTCTCGATCAACTCATAGACCTCTGCTACACTGTGACGCTTGTAAACCGGTTTAACCTCCGTCTCCGGTTCAGTCATATAGTGTACGCCTAAATCGTTCTTGCTCAACTCGGCATTGCGGTAAGCCTTACCGAAGATGTTGACAAGGATGAAATGGTTGTACGCGCGGCAAAGCAATGCCTCCGCTTTCTCGGAGCTCATGTCCTGACCTTTTGCCTCCAACTTGGCAATCGCCTCCAACGCCTGGTTGGCAACGGCGATGTTGTGGTAGCAGTGATCCCAGATCCAGTACGGACTGTCCTGACCGGAGAATGCCGTGACGTCCTGCCATGCGAAAATCTGGTTGTAGCCCTGGTCGAACGGCTGTTTGGTGTTTACGTGACCTACGGCATCCGGAGTATTGTTATCAATGATGTTATCCGAACTGAACTCTCCGATCGGACCGTAGTTCGGAGCATCGTACGCATTGACTAACAACAGGCGCACTTTCTTTTTGCTATCTATCTCGGTACGGTTATCCGGGTTCTTGTCCAGAAAGTTGCAACCGGATAGTGCGAGAACCGAGAGTAATATATATAGTATGTTCTTATTCATATCCATTCTTATTTTCATGTTAAAGTCATTAGAAGCCCAGACGGAACGTTAACGTAAACTGGCGTGGTACAGGGGAACTTACACCGCCTGAACTGTAGAACTCAGGATCCTGACCGTTCAGTTTCTTGTCGGCATAGAGCAACGCTAAGTTCGTTCCGCTCAACTTGGCGGAGAAGGACGAAACGGCCTTCTGACCCTCAAACCATTTCTGCGGGAACGTGTATTCCAGCGAAACCTCCTTGAGGCGGATGAAATCACCCTTGGCTACGCGCTGGTCGCTGTAGTTGTAAGCGGAATAGGCGTAACGCAGACCGTCGATGGTCTCAAACTGACGCTTGGACGCGATAGTCGGGATATTCGTTTTGGCTTCGTCCCCGGCTACGATCCAGCGGTTCTTCATCTCACGCATGTTCGCGCTCAGGTCGTTATACTCGCTGGCATACACATTGCACAGGTTATTCAGACGGATCACGTTTCCTCCACGGAAAGTAAGGAAGATACCGACCTTGAAGTTCTTGAAGATCGTGAACTCGTTGCTGAAACCACCATCGATGGTCGGGTCTATCGTTCCCTCGAACTTCAGGTAATCCAGGTTCTCGTAGTCCTGGAAATTGATATCACCGTAGTTGGAGGGGTTGTAGGTCTCGGTGCACTCCTTGTTGGAATAGAATAACGGAAGACCTTCCTCGTTCAGACCCGCAAAACGGATGGAGTACAGAGAGTACAGAGGCGAACCCTCCTGACGGCCGTAACCGTTAAGGAGCGTGTACGCGCGGTCACGCGAATCCAGACGGGTAATCGTGTTCGTAATATGGCTGAAAGCGATATTACTGGTCCATTTGAAGTTCTTGATGTCCACATTCACCGTGGAGAGCGCAATCTCGACACCGGACGACTTCATGTTGGCGTCATA
>ODAI012397048.1_pt1 | contig 11343 bp, 6 predicted proteins | sample 1539321 | NCBI WGS metagenome assembly ODAI01 (sample SAMN02144231, study PRJEB22623) | gut metagenome | biome: sheep rumen | host: Ovis aries | place: New Zealand
CGGAACTTGCGAGTGTCATTAACTTTTATCACAACCTCGGCTTGATTCTCAAAGGGCATCGGGAAATCGTTGCGCACATCAATGTCTTCCCAGTTGACATTATCATTCGAGCCCTGGAGTTTCCAGCTACGCAAAGAGCGCCCGTAGTATTGGCGAGTGTCACCGGTGGTGACAATGCTGTACTGACCCACAGCCACATCATCGCTCGACTTTATGGTGACCCAGCAGTTGGAGGCATTGCCATAATATTTCGTCAAGGCATTGTCGTCACACAGGTTGCTGGCAGTTTCATCGTCGGTCAATGCTTCACCACCTTCAACATAACTATACCCCACTCCATTGGCGTCATGTCGTGTCCATGTGATGGCGGGGTCAACGCTGAACGGTGCCATGGGCCAGGGGGAGATGTCAATGTATCTCATCGTGCCATACTGGTCGGTGTAGGCATGCATGAACAAGTAGTAGGTCGAGAGATAATCATATCTCAGGTTGAAATAGGTCTCATCTTGGTATTCAACATGGATGTACTCACCGTCATCAACATCGGCATTGGCAGCATGAAAAGTACCAAGTCCAAGATACAGTCCTAACCCCTTATTATAAACACGATAACCGCTTGCCTCATCACCCACAAAGCACCACATGTGATAGTCGTTGGCGGCACTTGGTGAACTTATGAAGTCGGTTTCGAAACCATCGCCTGTGGCAATCAAGTAGAAACCATCGCTCTTGATAAAATACCATGAGGTGTTTATGAGCGTGGGATCGCTGGTGGGCGTAAATGGCAAAGCGTGAGCAACTGCTGTACCCAAAAACAAAGCAAGTATAAAAATAATTTTTTTCATATAATTTTAAATTTCAGAACTATAGGTATTACAAGAATTTAAACAAAAATGAGTCAACAGTTCTCTTCAGAGCAGATGTCATAGTTTTATTTACTTCCCAGCAGGTAATTGTAGACCGATGTGACATCGGCAGCGGTGATGTCTCCGTCTCCGTTCTGGTCACCGTTGACGATAGCGCTGTCGTCGTTGTTGAGCAGCAAGTTGTAGATTGCTGTCACGTCGGCCGACGTCACATTGCCATCGCCATTCACGTCGCCAGGCACATTTGCCAGAGCAGGAATCGCGTAGGTCTTGGTTGCGACAAGTTCCCTGATTCTGGGATTGGCGCTAAATGTCACGTGTGCTTCGGCTTCGAGAGTCTGCGCTTGACTGGTGCGCTGAACCGAGTAAGAATTTCCTCCCACAAGTTGCCCATTGACATAGAGAAAATACTCACATCCATACACATTGTTAATCACATCATATCCAAAAGTGCAGTGGTCGGCATATACCTCAAGGTCGGAAAATACAATCTCTGCCCCCGAATCGATATAGTCTTCTACCAATGCTTCGATTGCGATGACCGGGTGTTCTGGCCATGATGTGATGTCGAAACCACTTCCATCGCCATAGTCGATGTACCATTTCTCGCCGGCATCATTATAGCAGATGTAGAAACTGTTTCCGCTTCCCTCTTCAACATAGTTGTTTGAACTGCTGTAGTAGGGATTTAGAAAGTAGCCTTTGTACATGTACTGTTTTTGTGCCTTGTTGTAGATATAAATCTTTCCAGAGTTTGTGGCTACGAAACACCACAGTGACCAGTCGTAGTAGTCACTCTCAGTGTCAATTTCTGTGATACCCGAAACAGTCCCACCCGATGTGCCTAAAAGGTAAACTCCATTGATTTTCAAGTAATACCAGTGGATGGGATAGGTGGTTGCACCGGGTGTGGTCACAAATGGCAGCGCCTGTGTGGTTAGCAAGCAGAATAAGGCCAAAACAATAAAAGATAGAAATTTCTTCATATTTTTTAGTTTAAAGTTATTATTCAAAGTCTTTTAAACATTCAAAATTACAATAAATAATTATAAAAAAGTTTGATAAATAAAGCAAACTTGGTTGCAATTCGCAAAACTGCAACCAAATTGACAAAAGTGCAACCATTTTTGACAAAAGTGCAACCATTTTTGTTGCGGTATCTTGCTTTTTTCTTGTTCAATTGGCGTTAAAGCACTAATTTTGCAACATGGAACAGTTGTATCATCTACTTGACGCATTTTTGGCTCCCGGCATATTGGTGGGTCTGGCAGTGTGTCTTATATTTCTTTATATTCCTCCCAAGGCTGCGCTTCGCAACTATCGCGTGGCACGCTATGTTATGGGTGGTGCCTATCTTTTCTATGCCCTGTGCATCTCACTGGAGTACAATGTGTTCAGCGCCAGCGAGTCGGCTGCTCTTGCTCAGCCCATAATTCTGTTTATAGCATGTTTTCAGGCATTTCTCTTCACATATACAATGATTACTTTAATCCGCATCAATTATGTTCCTATGCAACAAGTGGTTATGGAACTTGCGGTGATTGTTGTAATCTCGGACGCTCTGTTTGTTTTGCGTCTGTGCTATCCGGGCACCGTTGCACAGTGGGCGTCATGGATATATATGGCATTCTACATCGCCATGCTTGTGCGTTATGTGTTGATGTTCAACCGAGAATATAGGCTCTATGAGTCGCAGATGGACAATTTCTATAGCGATGAGGACACACGCAGGCTCTACTGGGTGAAGCGCTCGTTCTATATCTCACTTGCGGTGGGCGTGCTGGCACTGCTATATGCTCTCTTGCCCGTCACTGCGGTGGGCATCGTGTTTATGGCAATAGTGATTGTGTTCTATGCTGCCTTTGGTGTAAGGTTCATCAACTATGTGCTTCATTTCCAGTCGATAGAGACTGCGATAACGGCATCGGTTGAGGAGGCAAGCCTAGATGAGGATATTGACAATGAGATGATGCAGCGCATCGACACTCTGATGACTGAAGAGAAACTGTATCGCAAGAGCGACCTCTCGGTGGCCGACATAGCTGAGCGACTTGGCGGTCGTGCACGCGAGGTGTCGATGGTGATAAGCGCTTGCAGGCAGGTGAATTTCAAGACCTATATCAACGAGTATCGCGTTGTCGAGGCAATGCGGTTGCTCAACGAGGACAAGAGCAACAAGCGCACCATCGACGCTATTGCCAGCGAGGCAGGATTTGCCAACCGCAGCAGCTTCTATCGCGTGTTCAAGCGCTCGCAGGGCATCTCTCCCACCGACTACCGCATGTCTAATTAATAATCTTCATTCATTTAGTAGCTCCTTAATTGCCTGAAATATTTTTTTTCACTAACTTTGCACGCTTAACGCTTATTTAGAAATCAGGCAATGAAGGGTAATGAGATAATAGTTAAAGGAGCAAGAGTTAACAACCTCAAGAACATCGATGTGACGATTCCGCGCAACAAGTTTGTGGTAATCACTGGCTTGTCGGGCTCGGGAAAATCGTCGCTGGCGTTCGACACGCTATATGCCGAGGGGCAACGAAGCTATGTGGAGAGCCTCTCGTCCTATGCCCGTCAGTTCCTGGGCCGCATGTCGAAGCCTGAGTGCGACTTCATCAAGGGTCTGCCTCCAGCTATTGCCATTGAGCAGAAGGTGAACAACCGCAACTCACGCAGTACCGTGGGCACTTCGACTGAGATTTACGACTACCTGCGGCTGCTCTTTGCCCGCATTGGCAAGACCTTCTCGCCCGTGAGTGGCGAGCAAGTGAAGAAGCACACCACTGCCGATGTCATAAACGCCATCAAGCAGTTGCCCAATGGCACGCGATTTGCTCTCTTGGCACCCATTATTCTGCCTGAGGGCCGTGAGATGAGCCAGCAACTCGACATCTTGCTGAAAGGCGGATATTCGCGCGTGGAGCAAGATGGAAAATTCATGACTATCTCGCAAGTCCTTGAGCAAGACGAGGTGGGTGGCAAGCTGCGATTGCTGGTCGACCGAATGGTGGCTCCCATCAGCAATGATGATGAGCTGCGATTGCTTGATTCTATTGCCACAGCATTCTATGAAGGTCACGATGAGTGCCTGCTGCTCATCTTCAATGCCGATGGCACTACAACCGAACAGACGTTCTCCAAGCGGTTTGAGGCCGATGGCATCACTTTCAAAGAGCCCACCGACCTGATGTTCAACTTCAACAACCCCATTGGCGCATGCGACACGTGTGAGGGCTTTGGAAACATCATTGGCATTGACGAGAACCTGGTTGTGCCCAATAAGACGCTCTCAATCTATGACGATGCCGTGTTGTGCTGGCGCGGCCAGGTGATGAGCGAGTGGAAGAATGCATTTATCAGGATTGCATCAAAATATGGATTCCCCATTCATAGGCCTTATTACCAGCTTACGCAAGAGCAACATGACCTTTTGTGGCATGGATGCGCCGAATTCCCTGGCATCGACGGTTTCTTTGAGTTTATAAAAAGCAAGTCCTACTCTATCCAGTATCGTGTGCTGCTGGCTCGTTATCGTGGCAAGACCACTTGCCCCGTGTGCAACGGCTCAAGATTGAAGGCCGATGCCAGCTATGTGAAGATCAACGGCAAGACGATAGGCGACCTCGTGCACATGCCCATCGACCAGCTTGCGCAATGGTTCAAGGACATCAAGCTCGACAAGGAAGACGCCACTATAGCCAAGCGACTGCTCACCGAGATTAACAACCGCCTGTCGTTCTTGATTGAGGTGGGACTGCCCTACCTCACTCTCGACCGGCTGTCGGGCACGCTGTCGGGTGGCGAGAGCCAGCGCATCAACCTGGCCACATCGCTGGGCAGCACACTGGTGGGCTCTATCTACATTCTTGACGAGCCCAGCATTGGACTGCATCCTCGCGACAACGACCGCCTGATACATGTGCTGAAGATGCTTCAGGCGCTGGGCAACACCGTTGTGGTGGTTGAGCATGACGAGGAAATAATGCGCGCTGCCGACTATATCATCGACATGGGACCTGACGCCGGGCGCCTGGGAGGCGAGGTGGTGTATCAAGGCACTGTCGACCGTCTCAAGGGAATTGACCGCAGCTACACGCTCAAGTATCTCACTGGTGAGATGTCGATAGCACTACCCTCTCACCATCGCCACTGGAACAACTACATCGAGGTGAAAGGTGCAGCACAGAATAACCTTAAGGGAATAGACGTGCGCTTCCCCATTGGTGTGATGACTGTTGTCACTGGTGTGAGTGGCTCGGGCAAGTCTACTCTGGTGAATGATATATTGTATCGTGCCCTGGCACGCCAGCTTGGCGAGAGTGCCGAAGCGCCAGGAACCTATTCTTCGCTTGGTGGTGACATCGACCTCATCAAGGCGGTGGAGTTTGTCGACCAAAATCCCATTGGCAAGTCATCGCGCAGCAATCCTGCCATCTACCTCAAGGCATTTGATGAAATCAGGCACCTCTTCGCCAACCAGCAGCTGGCAAAGCAAATGGGATATAATGCTGGATTCTTTTCCTTTAACTCACCTGGCGGACGGTGCGAGGAATGTAAGGGCGATGGAAAGATCTCCATTGAGATGCAGTTTATGGCCAACATCACTCTCACTTGCGACACTTGTCATGGGCGTCGGTTCAGCAACAATGCTCTCGAGGTGCTATACCGAGGCAAATCGATATATGACGTGCTGGAGATGACTGTCAATCAAGCAATAGAGTTCTTCTCTCAAGAGAACACTCTCAACGAGAAAAAGATTGTCAACCGTCTCAAGCCGCTGCAAGATGTGGGATTGGGATACATCAAGCTGGGGCAGTCGTCATCGACCCTCTCAGGCGGTGAGAATCAGCGCGTGAAGCTGGCGAGCTTCTTGAGTGGAGAGAAAAAGAGCCACACATTGTTCATTTTTGATGAACCCACCACTGGCCTGCATTTCCACGACATAAACACCCTGATGAAGTCGTTCAACCAACTCATCGACCGCGGCAACACCATCATCATCATCGAGCACAATCTCGACGTGATAAAATGCGCCGACCACATCATCGACCTCGGCCCCGAAGGAGGAGAAGGAGGCGGAACAGTAGTAGCAACCGGCACCCCAGCCCAAGTAGCAAAACACCCCACAAGCCACACAGCCAAATGGCTCAAAAAAGTGCTGGAGAAATAAGAACCAGCTCGAAATATGTAAGAGGTTTTTATTCAAACTATTAAGAACGAGAATGTCCTCAAATGAACTGAGCATTTGAGGACATTTTCTATATGAGTGAGTGCATAACTTTAAAGTCCCTGACATGGGGAAAGTGTTATCACTCATTCTCTTTCATGACCTTTTCCATGTTCTGGATGAGGGCGATGTTGATGCGTTCTATTTCGTTGAGTTTCAGTGCTGATGCGTTGCTGGTGACTGGGGTGTACCACTCTTGTGCGGTGAAGATTTTGCTGAGGCTGCTGTCTTTGAACTTGTAGCCATGGCGTGCGTAGATGTCGTTGCGCATGAGTCGCAGTGTCTCGATGTTGTAGCAGCTCAAGTATCCTGCAGGGAGGATTTCCTGTGCGGTGATGGGCCACAGACTGTTGCCTGTGTAGCGAACGCCTTCCACTTTGGCGTATTTCACGGAGGTAATTGACTCTACTGCAGGTTCGTCGTCCCAAGAAGCACCGTCGACGGGTTTCACCTCATCCAGCTTTATGTTCTGCTTGTCGAAGTCGAACGAATAATGTTTTCCGGTCTTGAGCACCTCGATAATGTTGGTTGGTATATCAAAGCTTGAAAGGAACTTGAAATTATCCCATTTGTTTTGTGAAGGAGTTGTCGACATGGCATTGTTGCCGTTAAACGCCAGGTACTTGCCCTGTGCATTGCGATACACGCCATCGAGCTGCTTGTTGAGCTGGTCGATCTGCACATCCTCAAAGCTTGAGTCCTTGTCCAGTCTAAGCAGCACATCGGTCACTTTTCCTTTGGGAGAAGTCACCACCAGCACATCGTTGCCAGCAACAGTTTTTCTCTCGATAGTAGACCCACTCGCCGACTTTCCAGTCAATGGGATTATATCAAAATTTTCGTAGGAAGAGGCAATCACCATTTTGCCGCCTCGTCCTTTCACCACATTAAACTCATATCCACCCTCGTGGAGCGTGCCTCCCGAGAAATGCAAGACACCTTTACTCTCTTTCACTTTAAAGAAAGCATAGCCGTCGTGCCAGTATGTGCCGTTGATGTTTCCCAGAGAACCTGCCATAGCCTGCAGGAAGAACAGTGTTGCTGTAATCAGTGATAGAAATCGAATCATAGTAATAGTATTTTTAGTCAGTGAATAATTATATTGCTGTCAATACAAAGTTCTCAAGCCATATAAGCGCAATTCCTGCAAGATAGCCCAGGAAAGCTATGAAAGTTATCTTCTTGAAGTACCAGAAGAAAGGAATCTTCTCGATGCCCATGGCAACAACACCTGCTGCCGAGCCAATGATGAGCAGGCTGCCGCCCACGCCAGCAGTGAAGGTGAGCAAGTGCCAGAAGAGTCCGTCCTCAACGAAATAGGCCAAATAGGTGGGGTCGCCACCAGTCATTCCCGTGAACATCTTGATACATGCAGCCACCAGAGGCACGTTGTCGACAATCGACGAAAGCACGCCAATCAATCCGGCTATAGACACAGGCTCATGGATTGAATCGTTCAACGCTCCTGCTATCCCGTGCAAGATGCCAGCCTGTTGCAATGCCGACACACTCATAAGGATGCCCAGGAAGAACAATATCGACGACATGTCGATGTGTCGCATTGCCTGCGAGACACGTCCTCCCAGCTTGGGGTCAATCTTATAGCGAGTGATAAGAATCTCAGTGACCAGCCAAATGACGCCCAGCGACAACATCATGCCCATGTAAGGCGGGAGATGAGTCACCGTCTTGAACACTGGCACAAAGAGCAGTCCTGTTACACCCAGGATGAGGATTGCCTTGCTGATGTGAGGATGCTCCTGCGACATCATGATGGCTTCCTCACGACGTGCCATGGGTTTGGGCATGGGCTCTTTCTTGATCCAGTGAGTGGCAAATGCCACAGGAATAATAACCGAGACAATCGATGGCAGCAGCAAGTTGTCGATCAGGCTAAGTGCAGTGACCTTATCGGCCATCCACAGCATGATGGTGGTAACGTCGCCAATTGGCGACCATGCTCCACCACTGTTGGCTGCAAGGACCAGTACGCCGGCAAAGAGCCATCGTTCCTTCTGGTCGGGAAGCAATCGGCGCAGCATCATGATCATGATGATAGTCGTGGTCATGTTGTCGAGCACTGCCGACATGAAGAATGTGGTGATTGACAAGATCCACAGCATGCGTCGCTTGTTCTTGGCATGGATGTGCTCGGTGATAAAGCTGAAGCCTCCATAGCGGTCGATGTGCTCCACAATTGTCATTGCTGCAATGAGGAACATCAATATCTCGCAAGTCTCGCCAAGGAACATCAACAGTTCGTCCTCCATTGTGGCATCGTGGGTGCACAATGAATAGACCGACCACAACACACCGCACATTATCAGCGCGAATGTGGATTTGTTGATTTTTAAGGAATGCTCAAGGGCAATAAGTATATAACCAATCACAAAGATTGTGATCAATGCAGCTGTCATAGCTCAAACAGTTTAAAACAAAATTATCTTATCTGATTCTACTACTGCCCCTTAGCAGTTTCCTGTCGTGAGAAATGCCCTTGTGAGCGAGAAGCAGGAATATTATTGCTAGAATGGGCAACACATTGTAATAAGTGAGACTTCCCAGCAGGTCGCAGTCTTCTTGCAAGAAAGCAATCGAACACATGGTTGCCAGCGAAGCCAAGATGAGCAGAATGTTGATAATGCACAATGTCTTTTGAAACTTCAGGCTCTTGAACTTGAAGATTGTTATGAACGATAACAAAGCAATGAGGCAGTTGAGGAAGAAGGGAATTGATTCAAGTCCTTCTAAACACATGCCACCCATTATCACATCGCCACGGGCATTAATCAACTGGGGCATAAAAGCATAAATACCCATTAAAATGGCGGCTATTAAAAGAAACAATGATTGCTTGCGCTGGATTACCATGATGTCTATAATCGGTTTTTGTTAATATTTGTATTTATTTGTTTCGCTAAATTTAGTGCAAAATTAATGCAAACTATGATAATAGCAAAATAAAAACAAAGTTTTTAAACCATTTATCGCATTTTTTCAGCGTGAATCTGTGGCAAGAAGCCGAGAAGGTGTCGTTAAGTTTGTCATATTCCATTAATTTCATTATTTTTGCACAAGAATTGCAGTATAGTGTTTGTATATTTTATCTTCACGCAATAACAACATGGATAAAGCAGAGATTTCAAAACTACGAAATAAAATATTTGAGCATCTTGACAACCGTCAGTTAGCACTGGCACTCAAGCACTTGAGGACTATGGTCGACGGCACTACCCAATGGGACATGAAAGAGGCGTTTAATCGTCTCGACACTTCCTATGGCTACTTGCTGCAATACCTCTCGCAAGGTGTTAGCGACCCTCAACGTGACACCATTTTGTCACAAATCTTTGCCGAGGCCTATGAGCTTACTGACAAAACTGTCATAGCCCTGGCTGCCGAGCAGTCGACACATCTCTTCTACCAGCGGCATCAAGAGTATTCTCACCGAAGCCTTGAGGCGATGCTCACTGAGTATAAAGCCGAGCACAGCAAAAGCGCTCTCATCAACCCCGACGACATCAACACCACAGTTTCAATCAATATCCTCAAGCGATGTGAAGCCATTGAGAGCGACATCTTCAACAAGGTGTGGAGCTCATTCCCCATTGAGAATGCCGACATCGACGTGCTCGCCAGTGCCCTTCGTGACAACGAGTTGCCATCACATCTCAAGAGCTTGATACTCTCGGCGTTGATGCTTGGATTGACAAAGTTCTTTGACGCGCCAAAACTCAAGTTGCTCATCGACAGTTACACATTCATTGATGACGATGAGCCGAAGCTGCGGGCGCTTATTAATGCTGTGATAATACTTTACCTTTACCGCAACAGGATTAATTATTACAGCGACCTGTTGTCATCACTTGACGAGATTCAGAAGCTGCCGTCATTCACAAGCGACATGCAGCTCATCTTCACAAGGCTCATTCACAGCCGCAACACCGACAACATCTCACGCAAGATGCGAGAGGGCATCATGCCCGAGCTGCAGAAGATGAGCCCCGACCTCTTCAACAAGATAAAAGGCAAATCGCCCGGCACCATCAACATCGATGAGATAGAAGAGAATCCTCAATGGCAGGAGTGGCTCGACAAGAGCGGAATAACAAAAAAACTCGAGGAATTCAATGAGATACAGCTCGAAGGCGGTGACGTGTTCATCTCCACATTCTCTAAACTCAAGTCCTATCCCTTCTTCAACACGCTTTCCAACTGGTTCCTGCCCTATCACGACAACTGCTCGGCAGTGACCACCGCTTTTGGAGGGAAGAAACATCCTCTCACCGCCCTCTTCAAGGTGATGCCCATCCTGTGCGACAGCGACAAGTACTCGATGCTGCTGTCGATAGCGTCGGCCCCCGAGTCGCAACGCAACATGATGTTCTCTCAGTTTGAGGCACAACGCGAGCAATTCCAGGATTTGCAAAGCGAGGAGGCACAATCGGTAATAAAGATGCGAGACATCATTGTCAACCGCTACATTCAAGACCTTTACCGCTTCTTCAAACTCTATTCTCGCCGTCGTGAGTTTAAATCAATTTTCGACACAAGCATCAATCTTACCGAAGTTGACTGCTTGAAGGAATATTTGAGCGACACCCCTACCCTCTCGGTTATCGCCGAGTTCTATTTCAAAAACGGATTCTACAACGACGCAATAACGTTTTACCGCCGCATGGTCGCCAATCATGATGCCAATCCACATGTGTATCAAAAGATTGCCTACGCCTACCAGTCGCTTGGCAAGTATCGTGAGGCTCTAAAGAACTATTCAAGATATGAGCTGGTTGACAGTTCCGATGCCTGGAACACCAGGCAAATGGCACAGTGCTATCGCAGCCTGCGTGAGATTGACAAAGCAATTGAGTGCTACAACCGTGCCCTGGAGATGTCGCCGCAGAGTGTGAACTTGTGCCTGAACCTGGGGCATTGCTACCTTGACAAAGGCGACTACGACAATGCCCTGCATCAGTATTACAAGGCCGACTTCATGCCCAAGGCCAAGCATCGCGCCTGGCGACCCATTGCCTGGTGTTCGTTCCTCACGGGCAAGCATGAGCAAGCGGTGAACTATTATGAGAAAATCATCAACGACGACACCCCCACATCGCAAGACTATCTCAACTATGGCCATCTCCTGCAGTCGATGGGACGCATTGCCGAAGCGATTGAGAAATACCGCAAGTCGCTTGCCATGGAGAACAACGATGAGGAGGCCTTTGCCCAGCTTTATATCGCCGACGCAAA
>ODAI013117035.1_pt1 | contig 11343 bp, 8 predicted proteins | sample 1539321 | NCBI WGS metagenome assembly ODAI01 (sample SAMN02144231, study PRJEB22623) | gut metagenome | biome: sheep rumen | host: Ovis aries | place: New Zealand
AAATAACACAAATATATAAGAACGAAGGCCCAGGATTAAGACTAATACAATTCACATCAGAACTAAGCAGACAAATACAGAATAAACATATACACATTATTCCATATAATAGTATAGTAGGAATACTATTAAGAAACGATAAATACAAAGTAGTCGCATCAACAAAAAAAACAGTATTATCACACGCAATCGCAACATGGATGATATACGACGATCAATTATTAGAAACAGAGCTAACACAAAAAAGCAAAGAATTAGAAAAAAGCATAATAGAATGGTTAAATAGTCATAGTGATGATGAAAGACAACTAATGATAGAAAACGTATTTGATATATTTAAAAGGTGCAACATAACAGATACAAGAGACCTAAAAAAAATAAGATCAATAATGAGAATACTTAAAGAAGTAAGAAACATAGATGAAGAAACAAAAAATATTACCACAAGCTTCATAAATTATAATTTTTTCTAAAAAATATTTTCAAAAATTAATCAAAAATTATTGCAATCTGCGTATACTTATGGTATCATTAAATAGCAGTGTTAAATGAAACACAAGCAGATGGACCCTTAGCTCAGTTGGTTAGAGCACGCGTCTCATAACCGTGCGGTCATAGGGTCGAGTCCTATAGGGTCCACCATTCTACGCAGGTGTGGCGAAATTGGCAGACGCGCTAGACTTAGGATCTAGTGGTTTATCCGTGGGGGTTCAAGTCCCTTCACCTGCACCATTAAGAATTTAAACAGGTGAAAACCTGTTTTTTTGATAATCAATATAGAAAAGGTGATTAAATGCAAATATATAATACATTAACAAAAAGAGTAGAAGAAATAATTCCAAACGAACCAGGAAAAATCAAAATGTATACATGTGGACCAACAGTATATCACTACGCACATATAGGAAACCTAAGAACATACATCTCAGAAGATATACTAGAAAAAACATTAAAATACTTAGGATACGAAGTAACAAGATGTATGAATATAACAGATGTAGGACATAATGTAGGAGACGGAGATTCTGGAGAAGACAAAATGTTAGTCGCAAGCAAAAGAGAACACAAAAGCGTATACGATATCGCAAAATATTATACCGATGTCTTTAAAAAAGATTGCGAAAAATTAAACGTTAGATGGCCAGATATAGTTTCTCCAGCAACAGCAAACATAGAAGAGTATATAAAAATAATAGAAGATCTATTAGAAAAAAAATATGCATATATAAGTAATGGAAATGTATACTATGATACTAGCAAATTCAAAAACTATTACGAACTATCAGGAAGAAATAAGGAAGATTTAATGGTAGCAGTAAGAGAAGATATAAAAGAAGACACAGCTAAAAAAAATCCATTTGACTTTGGATTATGGTTTACAAATTCAAAATTCGATAATCAAGAAATGCAATGGGAAAGTCCATGGGGTAGAGGATATCCAGGATGGCATATAGAATGTTCAGGAATATCAATAAAACACTTAGGAGAACACTTAGATATACATTGTGGAGCAGAAGATGCAATATTCCCACATCATACAAATGAAATAGCTCAATCAGAAGGATACCTTGGACATAAATGGTGTAATTATTGGGTACATATGGGATTTTTAAACGACATAAACGGAAAAATGTCAAAATCAAAAGGAGAATTTTTAACAGTATCAGTATTAGAAGAAAAAGGATACAATCCACTTGCTTATAGATATCTATGCCTAAAATCATACTACCATAATACACTTACATTTAGCTATGATATACTAGATGGAGCACAAAATGAATATAACAAGCTAAAAAACAAAATAAAAAATATAATTCCAGACAATGAACAAATTCAAACAGAAAAATACGAAGAATACAATAACAAATTTAAAGAAGCACTAGAAAACGACTTAAATACATCAATGTCATTAACCCTATTATATGATGTATTAAAAGAGAATATCAACAACAACACAAAACTAGAATTAATAAAAGAATTCGATAAAGTACTATCATTAGATTTATTAAAAGAAGAAACAAAAGAAATATCAGAAGATTTATTAAACAAAATAAATGAATTAATAAAAAAACGTAACGATGCAAAAGCTAATAAAAACTACGAAGAAGCAGATAAAATAAGAAATCAATTACTAGATATGAATATAATAATAAAAGACACAAGAGAAGGAACAACATTTGAACTAAAAAAATAAACAGGTACAAAACCTGTTTTATTTTCTTTTTAAATTATTTAATAAATCACTAATTCCATAATTCTTCTTATTTTCTTCAACATTAGAATTCATAAAATTATCATGCTCATTAACTTGCTCACTAGAAGTAAAAGAATTATTTGCTTGTAATTTTTCTGCATTCCTATTAATCATATCATTTAAACCCATAGGCTTATCATCTGTAGTATTTTTAACATCAACTTCATTCTGACTTGAACTAATCGAATTATCAATATCATCCAATTTTTGATAAACTGGCTTCATAGAAAAATCCTGATTATTAGTTTCTAAAGTATTTGAAAAATTATTATTTGAATTATCACTAGAAATATTACTTTCAGATAAATCCCCATTTAGACTAGCCTCAAATGAAAACATATCATTCGAAGAAACATCTTTTTGTACATTAGAAATAACATTATTATCTTTAGAATTATCAGCAATAATTTCATCACCATTATGAGTAATGCTTGTATCCTTCAAAGCCCTTTCTAGACTAGAAGCACTAGCTAACTTTTCATCATCCTCTAACTCGATAATTTTAAGTAACTCTTCAAAAGTAGTTAAACCAGCCTCAACCTTTTCAAGGCCATCCTGCAAAAGAGTAATAACATCAGAATTATAAACAAGTTCCCTCAATTTTTCCTTCCTAATATTCTCACTAATCGCATCCTTAATATCTTGATTAATCATTAAAACTTCATGAATCGCAATACGTCCACTATAACCGTTACCACATTTCTCACATCCATTAGAAGAATAAATTTCATTAACATCACGTCCTAAAACCTTTTTAAAAATATTTCTCTCATATTGAGAAGTTTCTCTCTTAGTTCTACAATGAGGACATAACTTACGAGCAAGTTTCTGAGAAATAATACCAGTTAACGCACTTGATAACAAATACCTTTCAACATCCATATCTAAGAGTCTTTCAATAGTATTCAAAGAGTCATTGGTGTGAATTGTAGATAACACTAAGTGACCAGTAATAGAAGCACGAACAGCTATTTTAGCAGTCTCAGTATCACGAATTTCTCCAATCATAATTATATTAGGGTCTTGTCTTAAAATAGACCTTAACGCAGTCGCAAAATCAAGACCAATTTCACTATTAGTTTGAATCTGATTAATACCAGTAATATTCATTTCTATTGGATCCTCAACAGTAATAATATTAGTTTCCTCTTTATTTAACCTCTGTAAAATAGAGTAAACAGTAGTAGACTTACCACTACCAGTCGCACCAGTAATTAATATAATACCATTAGGGACATTAATCATTTGAATTACCTTCTTAAGATTAAAATCACTAAAACCCAAAGCCTCAAGTCCAGAATTACTCATACTATAATCTAAAATACGAATAACAATTTTTTCACCCTCAATAGTAGGAATAGAAGAAACACGAAGGTCAAGATCAACATCTTTAATATTAGCCTTAATCGCACCATCTTGTGGTAAACGAGACTCAGTAATGTTCATACCAGAAATAATCTTAATACGTGTAATCAAATTCTTCTTAATACTATTAGGAACCTCAACATAATCATGTAACTGTCCATCAATTCTAATTCTTACCTTCATATATTCTTCCAAAGGGTCAAAGTGAATATCACTCGCACCCCTTTTACTAGCATCAACTAGTATATCATTAACAGCCTCAACAACAGGCGTTTTTTCAAAATCAATTTGCTTAAGCATTTAATCATCCCCTCTAAAATTCTTCTAAATATTCGGCTTTTAGACTAGTATTTAGACTAATAATATTATATAATATAAATATATTAAATACAAGATAAAGGAGTAAAAAAATATGACAAAAAACAATAAGGGGTTTGTAGTAACAGAAGTTTTAATACTCTCAACAGTAATAATAGGAGTACTAATATTCATGTATTCACAATTCAAAAATATTAACAGAGGATACCAATATAGTTTCAAATACGACACACCAGAAGGAATGTATCTAGCAAACAACATAGTAAACTATATAAATGAAGGAAACTATGATAAACTAGTAGAACTGCTAAATAACACTCAAGAAGGATATATAGATATAACAGAATGTAACATAGATAATTCAAATCTTATAAGCTACTGTGAAGCACTATTCCAAAAATCAGAAATAGAAAAAATAATATTCACAGAAGAAAACCTAGAAAAAATAAAGCAAAATATGAATAACTTCGATAATGACTTAAAAAACTACATAAATCAAATAAAAACAACAAATGAAAAAAACGATTATAGAATAATAATCAAATATATAGATGGAACATTCGCATCAATGAGATTTAATAAAGGAAACTCATATGTAGAAGAAGGACTAATCGCCCATCTAGATGGAATAAATAATACAGGAGCAGGCCATTCAAATGAAACTCAAACATGGAAAGACCTATCAAATCACGGAAATGACGCAACACTATATAATAACCCAACATGGTCCAATAATTCATTAACATTTGATGGACTAACAAACTACGGAAGATTAGAAAATACAGCTAATATAGAATTTCCAAACGGAACAACGTGGGAGATAAGAGTAAAAAGTATTAATGAGTATATTTTTAGTAATTGGGAAGGTGGAGGCGAAGCAGTAAGATACAGAGATAATGCACTAAATATAGCCTTTGGAACATACGATACTAATTCGTTGCTTGTTGATACAAGAATACCTGATACAAACTATAATAACGAAATTTTTCACACAATAACATTTACCTACGACAATCAAACTATTAAATACTATTGTGATGGAATCTTAATAAATACACAGCCATTAACAAATAGTGTAGCTTCATCACCAGCACCATTCACGCTAGGAGGAAATCCAAAAACTATCAATACAACATTAGATTCATATGGAAGTGGAGAGGTTCAAAACGTATTAATATATGATAGAGCTCTAACAGAAAACGAAGTAATGAGAAACTACCAAGCCGATATGGCTAAGTATTAGAGGTGAAACATGAAGAATAATAAAGGATTTACACTAGTAGAACTATTAGTATCATTTACTCTATCAATGATATTAGTAATAATAATGTTTCAATTAATAATAAACCTAAAAGATGTATATATGACATCAGGAATAAAAACAGAAATGATAAATAAACAATACTTAATGACAAATAAAATATATAAAGACTTAACAGAAAAAAAACTAACTGGAATATCAAAATGCGAAAGTGGACAAAACTGTATTAACCTATCATTCTCAACTGGAGAAGATAAAACATTCACAGTTGACTTAACAAACAACACACTAAACTATGATAACTATATAATAAAAACAAACAATACATCAACAATAGGAACAATTATAATAAGTTGTAACACAATAACAGAAACAAAAAAAATACTAACAATTAAAGTTCCAATAACAAACTCTAACTTTAAAAACGATGATTTTGGAATAAATATAGTATATCCATTTAATTCAAATGAAGTAATAGATACATATAACGAAGTATAGAAAAATCTATACTTTTTAAATTAAACAACACCAATAATCAAAAACAAAATAAAACATTAAAGAAGAAAAACAAGCATGAATAATTCTAGCAACTAAAAAAGGAAAATACTTAATCTTAGTATCACTCAAAATACTAACCACCTGCATATGTACACATATTCCCCCAAAAGATATAAACAAAACAGACAAAGTCCCCTTAATCTTTAAAGGAATATCTAAAGCACTAACATACTTAAGACCCTGAGTCATTTCAAGTATTCCATTTAAAATACTTTGATAATAAGGAGAAATATTAATATTATTATCAATAATAGTAGTAATAACCAAAAATACAGTCACAACCCCAAAAACAAGAAGCAAAGTATTAATACCATTAACAAGAGCGCTACTGATAACCTCACCAAAACTCTTTTTATTAGAAATCCTTTTCCTATGCATCTCTAAAATAGCCCTCTTAAAAGAAAAAGAAGACTCCTCCCTAGAACTAACATAATAATTTCTAAATAAAAACCCAACAAAAATATTACCAATATAATGACAAATAAGAATTAATAAACCAACCTCTTTATTATTTAAAAACAAAACAGAAATAGTACCTAATATAAACAAAGGATTAGAAAAATGAGTAAAAGTAAGAAGCTTAGAGCCCTCATATTCATTAATTAAACCATTTAAATATAACTCACGAACATACTTAGAATTACTAGGAAAACCACTAACTAAACTCATAAAAAATACAAAAGCTCCAATACCACGAACCTTAAAAACCTTATTCATAATAGGCTTAAAAATCTCACCGACTAACTCAATAAAACCATAATTAACTAAAATCTCAGACAAAACAAAAAAAGGAAACAAAGAAGGAAAAATATTATTTTTCCATACACCAAAAGAAAACCCAACAGTATCCATAATGCTAGATGAAGAAGTCAAAATCTCAAACATTACAAAAAGTAAAACAACCATAATTAAAACACTTTCAACAATTTTTCTCATAAATTTCACCATAATATGATATCATTAAATAGGGAGGATAAATATGCTTACTAAATTATATGAAACAATAATAAAATATATAAAAAAAGAATACAAATTTTTAATAACACTACTAATAATACTCATACTAACTACAATAAAACTACCTTACTATATAGACATGCCAGGAGGAATAATAAACATATCAGATAGAATAAAAATAGATGACAAAACATTTACAGGAACATTAAATTTTGCCTACGTATCAGAAACACAAGCAACCATTCCAATGTATATAATATCAAAAATAAACAAGAACTGGGATATAATAAAAAAAGAAGAAATAATACTAGAAAATGAAACAGAACAAGAAGTAAAATTTAGAGATGAACTTAGCCTAAAAGAAGCAGTAAGCAACGCACTATATGCAGGAATGAAAGAAGCACAAGAAGACTTTAAAGTAACAAACAATAAAATTTATATAACTTATATATACGAACAAGCACAAACAGACTTAAAAATAGGAGATCAAATATTAGAAATAAACAATAAAAAAATAGAAAACAAAGAAGACTTAAAAGATGTAACTAACTATGAAATAGGAACAAACATCAAAATAAAAGTATTAAACAACAATAAAGAATATATAAGAAACGCAAAAATAATAGAACTAGATAATAGAAAAATAATAGGAGTAGCAATCGAAGAATTATTTGATATAGAATCAAACCACAACATAGATATAAACTATCATAAAAGAGAATCAGGCCCATCAGGAGGAATGATGCTCGCACTCGCAACATATAATTACCTTACAGATAGTGACTTAACCAAAGGAAAAAAAATAGTAGGAACAGGAACAATAGATACATATGGAAATGTAGGAGAAATAGGAGGAGTAAAATACAAACTAATAGGAGCAGTAAAAAATAAAGCAGACATATTTCTAGTACCAAAAGAAAACTACGAAGAGGCAATAAAAATAAAAGAAGAAAAAAAATACGATATAAAAATAGTAAGTGTATCAACACTAAAAGAAGCAATAGATGCATTAAAAAACTATAACTAGAAGATAAAAATCTTCTTTTTTTGTGCAAAAAAGGAGGTTAAAACAAATAAAAAAAGTATGATACTTATAGATGCCTAAAAAAGGAGGAAACATGATAAAAAAAATAAAAGAAAATAAAAAAATAATAATACTAGGATTAATATTAATAATAATCCCATCAATTATACTATTACTAAAACCAAGACAAGAACAACCAGAACCAATAGAGCAAATATCAATACTAGAAAAAGAACAAGAAACAAAACAAGAAGAAAAAACAATAAAAATTGACATAAAAGGCGAAGTAAAAAAACCAGGAGTATACCAATTAAAAGAAGGAGATAGAGTAAGCGACGCAATAAAAACATCAGGAGGACTAACAGAAAACGCAGACACAAGCCTAATAAACCTAAGTAAAAATTTAACAGATGAAATGGTTATAATAATATATAATAAAAACGAAATAGAAAATATAAGACAAGAACAAAAAGATACAAAAACAATAATACAATATGTAGAAAAAGAATGCTCATGTCCAGATACAATAAACGATGCTTGCATAAACGAAAATATAACAAAAGAAGATACAAAAGAGTCCCAAACACCATCAAAAGAAACAAAAATATCGATAAATAAAGCAACACTTGAACAACTCCTTACACTTCCAGGAATAGGAGAAACAAAAGCACTAGCAATTATAAAATATAGAGAAGAAAATAACGGATTCAAAACAATAGAAGAAATAACAAACATAAGTGGTATAGGAGAATCAACATTTGAAAAATTTAAGGATTATATTACTATATAAAATAATATTACTAACACTAATAGTAACTTTAGGCATCACCTTATATAGAATAAATATAAAATCAGAAATAAACATAAAACAAATAAATATAATAGGCCAAATAATAAATAAAAAAATACTAGAAAATGAAACAGAACTAGAAATACAAGGAAAAGAAAAAATACTAGTAAAAACAAAAGAAAACTATAACTTAGGAGATATTATAGAAATAAAAGGACAAATAGAACTACCAAATAACAACACAATACCAAATCTATTTAACTACAAAAAATATCTAAAAAGTAAAAAAATAAACATGATAATAAAACCATACTCAATAAAACTTATAAAACAAAATAATAATCTAAAATATAAAATAAAAGAAAACTTAATAAACTATATAAATAGATTTAAAACAAAACAATACCTAAAAACATTCATATTAGGAGATAATAGCGAATTAGAAGAAACAATCAAAACAAGTTATCAAATAAATGGTATAAGTCATCTATTTGCAGTATCAGGAATGCACCTATCACTTTTTTCAAGTACACTACTATTTATACTAAAAAAAATAAACAAAAACGAAACAATAAATTATATAATAATAATATTTTTTCTAATATTTTTTTCATTCCTAACAAACTATACACCATCAATACTAAGAGCACTTATTCTGTACATATTAACAACACTAAATAAAAAATTAAAACTAAACATCAAAACAATTTATTTATTGATAATAGACCTAATAATACTATTAATATATAATCCATTCTACATATATAACATAGGATTTATATATAGTTTCACAATAACCGCATCATTAATATTAACATCAAAAATAATAAATAAAAAAAATTCATACATAAAAAAAGTGCTATTAACAAGCATAATATCATTTATAACAAGCATACCTATATCAATAAATAACTACCATGAAATAAATATTATTTCTCCATTAACAAACCTAATATTTGTCCCAATAGTATCACTAATAATATTTCCATTATCACTTTTAACACTATTAATAAAACCATTAGATAACATACTTTTAATAACAATAAATATACTAGAAAAACTATCAATACTAATAGAACAACTAAAAATAAACATAATACTATCACACATACCATGGCATATGATAATAATATACTATATAACAATAATAATATTTATAAAAGGAATAGAAACAAAAGAAGTAAAAAAACTATTGCCACTAATACTAATTATAATAATCCATTCAAATATAAAAAACATATCAAAAATAACAAGAATAACATCACTAGACGTAGGCCAAGGAGATTCAACATTAGTAGAATTAAACAATAAAAATGTATTAATAGATACAGGAGGAATAGTAAACAATAAAACATCACTAGTACTTAATAAAACAATACCCTATCTAAAATCATTAGGAATAAAAAAAATAGATTACGCAGTATTAACACATGGAGACTACGATCATATGGGGGAAGCAATTAATTTAGTAAATAATTTTAAGGTGGAGAAAGTAATCTTTAATTGTGGAGAGTTTAATGATTTAGAAAAAAGTTTAATTAAAGTACTCAATAAAAAGAAGATTAAATATTATTCATGCATTAAAGAATTAAATATAGATAATAATAAATTATACTTTTTACAAACTAAAGAATACGATAATGAAAATGATAATAGTAATGTTATTTACACTGAACTTAGTGGTTTTAAATTTATGTTTATGGGAGACGCATCAAGTACCACAGAAAAAGAAATAATGAGTATTTATAATCTACCAGATATAGATGTTTTAAAAGTAGGGCATCATGGATCAAAGACAAGTTCAAGTATTGACTTTATAAATGAAATTAATCCTAAATATGGGGTTATTAGTGTTGGCAAGAATAACAGATATGGACATCCAAATAAGGAAGTATTAGATAATTTAGAAGATTCAAAAATATATAGAACAGATCAAGATGGAAGTATTATGTTTAAAATAAAGAATAATAAATTAAGAATTGATATATGTAGTCCATAGAAAGGAGTAATATGAATTATTATAATGAGATAAAAAATAAATTAGTAAATAATGAAATTAATAGAAAAGTAAAAAATTATTCAATCAATAAAAGTGATTTAGATACATATTATAATGTTGGAAAAATATTAAGTGAAGCCGGTAGTCATTATGGTGAGGGTATAATTAAAGAGTATTCAAAAAGATTAACAAGCGATTTAGGAAAAGGTTATAGTAAGAGAAATTTATGGTTAATGCTAAGATTCTATGAGTTCAAAGAAAAAATGCAGACAGTGTCTGCACAATTATCTTGGTCTCATTATTGTGAATTATTATCTTTTGAAAATGTTGATAAAATTAATTATTATATAGAATTAACAAAAATAAACAATTTATCAGTTAGACAACTTCGCGATAAAATAAAATCTAATGAATATGAGAGATTACCAGAAGATACAAGAAATAAATTAATAAATAAAGTCGAATCTAATGTAGTTGATTTTGTAAAGAATCCAATTTTGATTAGAAATAGTGATAGATATAATATATTTTCAGAAAAAGTATTACAAAAAATAATCTTAGAGAATATTGAATATTTCTTAGATGAATTAGGAGAAGGTTTCACCTTTATTAAAAGCGAATACCCAATCAAATTAGGTGACAGATATAATTATATAGATTTACTTCTTTATAATATTAAACATAAATGTTATGTAGTAGTGGAATTAAAAATTACTGAACTTAAAAAGGAACATACTGGACAAATTATGACATATATGAATTATATAGACAAAAATATAAAAACTATAGCTGAAAATAATACAGTAGGTATAATAAT
>ODAI013576262.1_pt1 | contig 11343 bp, 10 predicted proteins | sample 1539321 | NCBI WGS metagenome assembly ODAI01 (sample SAMN02144231, study PRJEB22623) | gut metagenome | biome: sheep rumen | host: Ovis aries | place: New Zealand
AAAGAATAATCTCAGAAAAGAAAGAAGCCTGGTCAGCAAGCAGATAAAAAAGTAAGATAATACAATAATCGGAAGAAAAACACATTGAAACTTAAGAGGATATATGGTAAATTAGGCTTAATTACATTTGGAGGTGTATGCGATGGTAGCTACTGAAAGAAACGGGAAAAAGACTTTATTCGGTAAGTACGGAAAACTCAGCGTTAAGAACGGGATACTTGTGGGCGAAGACGGAAATGTTGTGCAGCTTAAGGGAATATCAACCCACAATATGAACAGCTTTCCCGAGTTTGTAAATGATGATGCAATTGAATTTATGGCCGACAACTGGGACATGCAGCTTTTCCGCCTTGCCATGTATACTGCGTTTGCAGACGGTGATGACGGTTATTCTGACGGCAGTGATGCACACAGGGAAGAACTTGAAAACATCATAATCAGAAGCGTAAAGAAGTGCGCAGAGCTCGGAATCTACGTTATGGTTGACTGGCACATCCTTTTTGACTACGACCCCAACATGCACAAGGACATGGCTCTTAAATTCTTTGATAAAATCGTTTCTCTGCTTGCAGGATATGATAACGTTATCTATGAAATCTGCAACGAACCCAGCATGGACGTTGAATGGGCGGTGTTCAAGCCCGAATTTCTGGCCGAGAAGGACAAATGGCCCAAGGTCTGCACCTGGGAATCCATTAAGGAATATGCAAACGAGGTCATTCCGGTGATCAGAAAGCATAAGAGCGATGCAGTTATCGTCTGCGGAACAACCAGCTGGTCCCAGGGCGTCGATAAAGCAGCGGATTCCCCGCTTGAATTCGACAATGTTCTCTATGCTCTCCATTTCTATGCTACCACACACAAACAGGAGCTTCGCGATAAGGCTGAATATGCACTTGGCAAAGGCATAGGAATCTATGTTACCGAGTACGGCATCTGTGATGCTGCGGGCTCAGGCGAGGTTGCTTTCGAGGAAACAGACCGCTGGATAGAGTTTATCAACAAGAATAAGCTGAGCTACACCATGTGGAATCTCTCAAACAAGAATGAGACATCGGCTATGATAAAGTCCGATTGTACCAAGCTTTCCGGCTGGAATATGGATGATCTTTCCGTAAGCGGAAAATGGTTTGTGGGACTTAAAAAATAAGCGATGATAAGTAAAGCCCGGAACTTCGGTTTCCGGGCTTTTTTCGTGTCCTTAAAAGATTTTTGTCTTTACCATTCAAGCGAAGGCTTGCCGACATCGAAACGAAGTATCTGAAGGGCATCGGCGGAATCGGTTTTGCCGTCCTTCGTAACGTCTGCAAGCAGTAGCTGCAGGGCATCGAAATCAGCGTTGCCGACATCGAAACGAAGCACCTTGAGCGCATCTGCCGAATCTACCGATCCGTCAAGATTAACGTCTCCGAGGAAGCAGACCGTGATTGTTACATCGTCTGTGACATCGACCGTGAATTCATAGCAGTTTTCCTCCGAGGTTTTGGCGGCTTTCAGTCTGCTGTAGTTTTCTGTTGCGCCGTCGGAGCTTAAAACGATACAGGGCACTGAGCTTTTAAGCTTAAAGCTTACACTGCCGTTTGCCGTCATGTTGTTTTCTATCCCTTCAAATACGGCTCCGCCTGCTGTTTTATCATCAAGTTTTATTGTATGCCCGGGCATATCGGCATAATACTGCATCATCGCGTCTATCGCATTGGGCTTGACTATCTGACAGGTGGAACGGTTTATGAGTCCGAAGGTGTCTTGTGCGTCCCCTCCGCTTGTTGCACCGCTTGTGTTAAAAGCGTTGTTGTCCCAGATAACGGCCCTCATGCCGTACTGTTTTGAAACGCCGACCATATATGAAACATAGTTTGTGAAATCCTGATCATTGTTTTTATCCACGCAGCCGAATTCACCGATCAGAACGGGGATACCGTTTTTAACGTATTTCTCATACAGTAATTTTAACTGTCTGAGGTTTTCGCTTTTTGCGGAATCATTGAAGGATGTGGTCGAACCGCCCCATACATTCTGTGCAAAATCATAAGGCGAATAGCTGTGAACGGTAACAATTATATGGTTGGCTGCATCGTTCGGGAGAGTGAAGCTTTTCGTGACTGTGGGGTCCGGAGCGTCGGCATAGGAGGGCACCATGAGATAGCGTGTTGCATTGTTGCCGCCGGAAGCCCTTACCGTGTCTACGAATACCTGATTGAGCTTCACAATGTTTTTTATCGCCTCGCCCCACTGACCTTCGATATCGGAAACCCACCATTCGATGCCGGAACCTGTAAGGCGCGGCTCGTTGATGGATTCAAATATCAGTCTTTCGCCGTAGTCCGAAAACTTTTCGCAAAGCTGATTCCAGATTGCAGTCATATATTTTGCGGACTGATTGTATTTTGCGTCGGTGGGATAGTAATAGTCTTGGGAAACGTCATGGTGTATGTCAAGGATTACGAACATTCCCTTGTCATAGCAGTATTTAACAACCTCGCTTACTCGGTTGAGCCAGGCTTCGCTGATTTTGTAATTGCCGTCAACGTGGTCATGCCATGACACCGGTATTCTGATGGTGTTAAATCCTGCATTAAACACCGCATCGATATATGCATCGGTGGTTTTTGCTTTCGACCATGCGAATTCATAATCCAGCTCGTTTGAAACCCAGGAACAGTTATTTGCATCAAACTGGTTGCCGAGGTTGATTCCAACAGTCATCCGGCTTATAAAGCGCATGCCTTCCGTATCTTTGCAGCTTTGGGCGGAAACTACGGAAGAGTAGTCGTTTATGACCGTACCTGAGGCGCCGGCCCTGACCATATTGCTTTTGTTTTTTGTTTCGCTTCCGCAGGATGCGAAAATAAGAAGCATAAGCAATGATATGAGAAAAAAGGGTTTCCTGCAGTTTTTCATGATCTTCTCCTTGTTTTTTCCTTTTTTTACCATTATAATGTGAAGGAAAAAATATTTCAATGTTAAAAATGATAAAAAAACATCTGAGATTTATAATATCCTACATTGTCATATGACATCAGAACAGATATTATATCTAATGTACAAAAGAGGGCAAAAAAGCATGGATAAAAAGATGAAATTCAGCGAAAGACTTAAGGGGCATCTTGCAACCATTAACGCACACAAGGCAGAGGTGATGAAAAACTGCTTTAGGGCCGGTCTTTACAGACAGGGACTTATGCATGATATGTCGAAATACAGCCCGGTGGAATTTTTTAAGGGCGTAAAGTATTTCCAGGGAGACAAAAGCCCGAATGTTGCGGAAAGGATGGAAAGCGGTGTGAGCCTTGCCTGGCTTCACCATAAAGGAAGGAACAAGCACCATTTCGAGTACTGGACGGACTATGATGTGAACAATCCCGAGGGCATGATGTGCGGTATGAAAATGCCCTTGAAATATCTCATCGAGATGGTCTGTGACCGTATTGCGGCTTCAAAGACCTACATGAAGGACAAATATACCGACCGTTCGCCGCTGGATTATTTCAACAAAGGAAAAAACCATTATCTTATGCATCCTGCCACCATGAGGCAGCTTGAAATGCTGCTTACACTGCTTGCCAAGGAGGGTGAGGAGAAGCTCTTTTCGTACATGAGACATTTGCTGAGAGAGGATAGAAGAAAAAAGCATGGAAAACTTTGAAATCAAAGGCTTCAGCTTTGCCTTCGGCTCAAAAAGGGGTGACCTTAAGGCTGATCATGCAAAGCATTCGCTGGAGCTTCTTAAGAGCACCACGGGTTCAAAATGGATAGCGCTCTGTGTTGACCAGAGAGTGGAAACCAAGCGTTCCCTTGAGATCAGGAGCAATTACAACAGAAACGTTACAGATATTGAGCTTATCGAATTCATTCGCTTTGCTCATGAGTCGGGGCTTAAGGTCTGTCTGAAGCCGATGATCAACTGCAACGACGGCGCATGGAGAGCCGAGATCAATTTCTGGGATGATGCCGGAAGCTGGGCAAAATGGTTTTATGAGTACACGGGCTACATGACAAGGATGGCCGAGATTGCAGAATATACAGGCTGTGAAATGCTCTGCCTCGGCTGTGAGATGCTGGGCATGGAAAGGCAGGAGAAGCTCTGGAGGGAGCTTATCGCCGCTGTAAGAAAAATCTACCGCGGGCCGCTTACCTATAATACAAATCACGGTCATGAGTTTGACGCCGCCTGGTACGATGAGCTTGACTATCTCGGAACCAGCGCATATTTCAGAATGCACAAAAAGGACAAAAGTGCCGGAAATGACTGGTCCGCGCCGGTAATGGACCTCACTAAAGAGGATATGCTTGCATCCTGGGCTGAGGTCAAGGAAGATATGAAGCGCTGGAGCGCGCATTTCGGCAAGAAGGTACTGTTTATGGAAATAGGCTGCCGTTCGGCAAGGGGCTGTGCTTGTCAGCCGTGGGATTTCCGCATGGGACACCTGCCCTATGATGAGGAGGAGCAGGCCAACTTCTATGAAAGCTGCCTTGAAACCTTTGAAAACGAAGAGTTCTTCGCAGGCTTCTTCTGGTGGGACTGGAATGTGCATGTAAGCGAAGAAAATGCAAGACCGAACGACACAGGCTTTACGGTTTATCGCAAAAAGGCGGCACAGGTGCTTAAGTCATTCTATGAAAGATAATATAAAGAGAGAGTAAACGGATCAGATATGCTTTGGATTTCGTTGGTATTGGTATATGGAATTTTAAAGGGCTGCAGGGAAATAGCCAAGAAAAAGGCACTGGAGATAAATACTGTTATGGAGGTGCTGTTTTTCTATACCCTGCTGTCCTTTTTGCTGGTTATTCCGAGCGCGGGCGAAGCTTTTTCGACGGATAAAGGGAAGCTTCTTCCGATCGCTTTCAAGTCCTTTATCATTTTTGTTGCCTGGATGTGCGGCTTTAAGGCCATCAAAAAAATGCCAATAAGCATAGTCGGGATACTTGATATGTCCAGGGTTGTTTTCTCGATGCTCCTTGCGCTTCTTTTTCTCGGAGAAGTGTTGAGCATCACCCAGGCTGTCGGCATGCTGCTTGTATGCGCAGGTCTTTTTGCCCTTCCTTTCGGAAGCAGAAAAGAAGAAAAAAAGGAAAATGTCAGGCCGCTTTACGTTGTGCTTGTTTTTGTTTCGGCATTCCTGAATGCCGCATCGGGAACAATGGACAAGGTACTGATGAAGGACTTAAGCTCGGGCGAGCTGCAGTTCTGGTATATGCTTTTTCTTGTTGGTTTTTATACTGCCTACATCGTTCTTACGAGAACGAAGATGGATTTTAAAAGCCTTTTAAAAAACCGCTGGGTCTGGGCTCTGAGCATAATGTTTGTCATTGCCGACCGTTGCCTTTTCATTGCCAACGGAATTCCGGAGAGCAGGGTAACGGTAATGACTCTCATCAAACAGAGCTGCTGTATCGTGACCATCATCGGCGGAAGGATAGTGTTTAAGGAGAAAAACATAGTTTACAAGCTTGCTTGTGCTTTTGTGGTGATAGCGGGTATAGTCATAGCGGTGTTTTGACAAAGAAATAAAGGAAAGGTTATAAAAAATGAAGACAGAGGTAATATTAGGTCTTTTGATTCCTTTTGTGGGGACAAGTCTCGGCGCTGCCTGCGTTTTCTTTATGAAAAAGGAGCTCGGAGAGAAGATGCAGAAGTCTCTTTCGGGCTTTGCAAGCGGGGTCATGGTCGCGGCTTCCGTATGGAGCCTTATCATTCCGGCCATGGAACAGTCGTCCGGCAAAGGAAAGTTAAGCTTTCTGCCGGCGGTCATCGGCTTTTGGCTCGGCATCCTTTTTCTTCTGCTTCTGGATACTGTCATTCCTCATCTTCACGTTGATTCCGATAAGGCAGAGGGCCCGAAGGCAGGTTTCAAGAAAACGACAATGATGGTCCTGGCGGTGACGCTTCATAATATACCCGAGGGTATGGCTGTGGGCGTCGTATATGCGGGCTACATATCGGGCGACGGAGCAATATCCGCCGGCGGCGCGCTTGCGCTTGCGATCGGAATTGCCATTCAGAACTTCCCCGAGGGAGCAATCGTTTCAATGCCGCTTCTTGCTGAGGGAAAAAGCAAAAAGAAAGCTTTTAAAAACGGCATGCTGTCCGGCGCGGTCGAGCCGGCAGGTGCCCTGCTTACGATTCTTGCCGCAGGGCTTATAATTCCTGCCATGCCGTATCTTCTCAGCTTCGCCGCCGGCGCGATGATGTATGTGGTGGTGGAGGAGCTGGTTCCGGAGATGTCTGCCGGAGAGCATTCTAATATCGGAGTTATCATGTTTGCCGCAGGCTTTACACTGATGATGGCGTTGGATGTGGCGCTGGGATAGACGTTTTTTAAACCTTTTCTTGTATTACCAATGCTTTTGTGGTATCATAGTAAGGTAAAGCACCTCGGGGTTTGCCCTGAGGAACACAGCAGGTTATACGAGGGAAAAATGAGCAGGAAAAGTAAAGAACAGGAAATAATAACAAATACAGACGAGCCTGAAACTACAGCGGAGAATGCTGATAATTCCGATTCTGCGGAAGAAGGCGGGAACGGCATAAAGATTTCGACGGCGTGGGATGAAAAAGGAAAAAATGAGATAGGAAACTGCGTTTTTAACAGTTCTCCCGATACCTTAAAAAAAGGTGAGCCCATGGATCTTCTGATAGTTGTCTGCGCATTGCTTGCGCTTGTCTGCCTTTCTGTAATGGCAGTATCGGGAATTAATAAGGGCTTTACTCCGAGCATGTGGGTGTTAATGGGATGCTATGCGTTCATAGCTTTTGTGTGCCTTTGCAAGCCTCTTCATTATGCGCTTTCGAAATCCGCCTGGAATGCCGGACTCAGGGAAAAGTTTCCGGTCAACAAAGGTTTCAGCCCCGATTCGGAGCTTTTTGAAGATAAAATAAGCGTTACCGATGCTCTCGGAAAAAAAGAAGAGATTAAGTTTGAAAGCATGACCGGAATATATGAGACCGATAATTTCATTATATTCCATGAGAATGATTCGAGGATTTTTGCGTTTTCAAAGGAACAGCTTAAGGATAATGAGAATGCCGGAAAGATCAGGGAGATACTGGGCGGCAGGCTTGAAAATAAGATGAGCGCCGAAAAGCAGGCTGAAGCAGTAGACGACGCTTCTGATGATTCCGTTAAGGAAGAAAAGGCGAAGGAGGTTTCGCCGGAGACTACGGGAGAGAGTGAAGAAAAGCCTGAAGAAGCTGATGAAAATGCCGTAAAGGTACAGTCTGTGACAAGCTTTGCGGATAAAAAGAAAAAAGAGCTTGAAGAGCTTGAAAGCCTGATGGCTGAAAATAAGTAATACAGGGTTGGAGGACAGGAAATGGAAAAAGTATTTACAAATAATGCCCCTGCGGCAATAGGACCTTATTCACAGGCAATTAAGGTAGGAAACCTTCTTTTTACCTCGGGCCAGATACCCATTGTGCCCGCAACAGGCGAGATAATTGCGGGAGGAATAGAGGAACAGGCAAGACAGGCCTGCGAGAATCTTAAGGCTGTTGCCGAAGCAGCAGGCACCTCGCTTGACAAGGTGGTAAAGACCACCTGCTTCCTTGCGGAGATGGGTGATTTTGCGGCATTCAACAAGGTTTACGGCGAGTATTTCACAGAAAAACCGGCAAGATCCTGCGTTGCCGTAAAGACCTTGCCGAAGAATGTGCTTTGTGAAATTGAAATGATCGCAGAGCTGTAAAGAGTTCTGTTAACGCCGGTACCTAGGCTCTGAGCATAACAAGGAGTCCCAGATATGCCAGGCAGATCGCTGCATGTAAAATAACAAATCTGAAAACAACCTGAGTCGGCGACCAAGCCGGCTCTTTGTTTTTGCGGACATGGTCATGAAGGGGAGTGCGTATGTTTTTCATGAAGCCCTTAAGCTTAAGGAAACGTATGCACACTATTTTTATCAGGCCGAGACCTCCGTCAAGTATGATGACGAGGGCGAGCGGGATAAAGAGCAAAGGTGAACCGCTCTTTAAGGCAAGTATCGCAATGAACATGCCCATAGCACGCGAACCGGCATCGCCCATCATTAAGATCGAAGGATTGGCATTGTACCAGAGGTAAGCCAAAAGGCAGAAAATGAACGAGAGTATAAGGCCTTTGTAAATGAAGGCGGTTGACATTACGAACTCGGTCGGCTCTTTGTCAAAGGCGTTTACAATGCTTCCGTTAAGGATGTCCTTGATGTCGCCGGCTCCGAAAGCTGCCGAGACATCGGAGAAGAAGGTCTTGAAAAATGCGAAGAATCCGATAAGCGTGGTTATCACGAGCGATGCCGACAGGCCGTCAACACCGTCCGAACAGTTGACAACATTGATCGCAGCCCAGATAAGAATCACCGCGAGCACAACATAGAGCCATGAAGGAAGAGTAAAGGTCTTGTCGATCAGGACTATGCTAAGCTTTGAACCGTTGTAGTGTACATAGGTGATCGCACATCCGAGAGCGATGACAAAATCGATGATGCCCTTCTTATATTCTCCCCAGGGGGTCTTTGCGGCGTCGTCAAGGAAGCCCGAGAGCATGGTGAGCAGCAGTATCAGAAGGTAGATCGCAAGCTCGGTGCTTAAGGGAAAGAAGATCAGGGTTGAAACGATGAACACAGGTACAAAGATCACGCCTGCGCCTCTGCCCTTGCCGGCGGATTTTTTGCCGTCAACCGCAAAGTCGCGGCCGGCGTCACGCGGAAGCCTGTCCTTTAACAGGCCGGTTGCCACGAAAGTAGCCGCAAAGGAAAAGATGATTCCAAGAAACATAAAAAGCCTTGCGTTTTTTAAAAGATCACAGGTTTCGCAGCTGTCTTTTATTATATGGTAGAGCATTATATGTCCTCCCTTTACTGATATTAAATATATGAAATGATCCGTAAATGTTTTACCAAGAGCAAATTCTAACATATTTAAATTTATTATTCAAGTAATATCGGGATGCTTCCGTTAAAAAATATGACTGTCTGTGTGTTTTTGCTTGCCATAAACCTTTTTTTGCTGTAAAATATATTGTACCTGAGCTTATGTGCCCGTGCAGGCCGGGCGCGGAGTCATTCTTTGCCTGCGGGAAGGGGAAAAAATGAATGAGGTTTTACAGACAATCAAAAAGAGAAGCTCCATCAGGGCTTACAAGGCTGAAAAGCTGACAAAGGAAGAGCTGGATGCGCTCATTGCCGCAGGTCTTCAGGCACCAACCGCCGCAAACAGACAGGAAATACATTTTACTGTTGTTGACGGTGACAATCCGATACTTAGTGAGGTTGAGGAAGAGAAAAATGCTTTCAGAGGCCTTCGCCCGCGCTTTAATTTCTACTATGATGCGCCGACAGTAATCTTTATCAGTGCCGACACCGATTTCCATTGGGGAACCCTTGATGCAGGAATCGCTGTTGAAAACATAAGCCTTGCCGCACAGAGCATGGGACTCGGAAGCCTGATAATCGGCTGCATTTACGAGGCGCTTAACGGGGACCGCGCAGACTATTTCAGGGAAAAGCTTGCCATTCCCGACGGCTACCGTTTTGAAATTGCGATCGCACTCGGCAGACGCGACACCGAAAAGGAGCCTCACGAATATGATTTTGATAAAAATGTTACCATACTTTAATTCATGTCACATCTAAATATAAAGGAGAGAGAATCCATGGTAAAAAGAGTGTATGTTGAAAAGAAAGCGGATTTTGCCGTACGTGCGAAGGAACTAAGGGAAGAGCTTTTAAGCTACCTTGGTCTTAAGGCACTTGAAAATGTCCGCGTTCTTGTGAGGTATGATGTTGAAAACGTGGATGATGAGACCTATAAGAAGGCGCTTACCACAGTCTTTTCAGAGCCTCCGATGGATGATTATTTTGAGGAGAGCATCAGCGTAAAGCCCGGAAGCACGGTATTTTCCGTAGCTTACCTTCCCGGCCAGTTCGATCAGAGAGCGGACTCCGCCGAGCAGTGCATTAAGCTTCTTAACGAGGCGGCAGAACCCGTTGTCCGCACCGCAACCACCTATGTGCTTGAAGGAAAGCTTACGGCAGATGAGGCTGAGGCCGTTAAGGCATACTGCATAAACCCTGTCGATTCTTCGGTAACTCCCGAGGAAAAGCCCGAAACGCTTATACAGGAGTTTGCGGTTCCCGAGGACGTAAAGATTTTCGACGGCTTCAGGGACATGGCAGACGCAGAGTTCAAAACACTCTATGATTCCCTTAACCTTGCAATGACCTACAAGGATTTTCTCTTCATACAGGATTATTATAAAAATACCGAAAAGCGTGACCCTTCGATGACCGAGATCAGGGTGCTTGATACCTACTGGTCCGATCACTGCCGTCATACCACCTTCTCAACCGAGCTTACCGACGTCAAGTTCGAGGAAGGCTACTACAAGGCACGCATCGAAAAAACCTTCAATGACTATAAAAACGAACATCAGATTCTTTACAAGGACAGAAACGACAAGTTCATCTGTCTGATGGATCTTGCCGTCATGGGCATGAAAAAGCTTCGCGCAGAGGGAAAGCTCGAGGATATGGAAGTATCCGACGAGATCAACGCCTGCTCGATAATCGTACCCGTGACAACCGTTAACGACGGTGTTGAAAGCACAGATGAATGGCTGATCTTCTTCAAGAACGAGACACATAACCATCCTACCGAGATCGAGCCCTTCGGTGGCGCCGCAACCTGCCTTGGCGGAGCAATCCGCGATCCCCTTTCGGGCCGCGGCTATGTTTACCAGGCAATGCGTGTGACCGGTGCCGCAGACCCTACAAAATCACTTAAGGAAACCCTCGAGGGCAAGCTTCCCCAGAGAAAGCTTACAACAGGTGCAGCAAAGGGTTATTCCTCATACGGCAACCAGATCGGTCTTGCAACCGGACTTGTTGATGAAATCTATCATCCGGATTATGTTGCAAAGAGAATGGAGATAGGTGCCGTTATGGGTGCCGCTCCGAGAAAGAATGTTAAACGTGAGAATTCCGATCCCGGAGATGTTATCATCCTCATGGGCGGAAGAACGGGACGTGACGGCTGCGGCGGTGCAACCGGTTCGTCCAAGAAACATACAACGGAATCGCTTAATACCTGCGGCGCCGAGGTTCAGAAGGGTAACCCTCCGACCGAGCGTAAGCTGCAGAGGCTTTTCAGACGCCCCGAAGTTTCTTCGCTCATCAAGAAGTGCAACGATTTCGGCGCAGGCGGCGTATCGGTTGCCATAGGCGAGCTTGCTGCGGGCCTTGACATCGATCTTGACAAGGTTCCGAAGAAATACGCGGGCCTTGACGGAACCGTGCTTGCTATCTCTGAATCCCAGGATAGTATTGCAATTGTTGTTGGTCCAACAGAGGTTCAGCACCATCTTG
>ODAI012489697.1_pt1 | contig 11342 bp, 11 predicted proteins | sample 1539321 | NCBI WGS metagenome assembly ODAI01 (sample SAMN02144231, study PRJEB22623) | gut metagenome | biome: sheep rumen | host: Ovis aries | place: New Zealand
CCGATGTCTGCGGCGTCGCCCGTCAGGCCTATGGCTATCTCTGGTGCGGTGTGAAGGACGTCAAGGTCCTCAACGGCGGACTGGAAGCCTGGACTGCTGCCGGCTTTGAAGTCGAAACCGATGCAAATGCTCTGGAAGCCGCTGCGGGCTTCGGCGTGGAAGTTCCGGCGCATCCCGAGTACTGGGTCTCCCTCGAGGAAGCCAAGGACCGTCCTGCCAGTGACGACAATTTCAAGCTTGTCAGTATCCGCACCAAAGGTGAGTGGCTCGGCGAGACCAGCGGCTACTCCTACATGGATAAGGCCGGCGAGCCCGAAGGTGCTGTATGGGGCCGCGGCGGCCAGACCGCTGCGGATGTCCTCGACTTCTGCACCGTTGACGGCGACGCCATTCTCGTCAATGACCTGGATGCTCTGAAGGTCGTCTGGGCAGACTGCAACTTCACCCTGGACAACTTCCTCGCCTTCTACTGCGGCACCGGCTGGAGAGCCTGCGTCCCGTTCCTGGTTCTGTATGAAAACGGCTATGACAACATTGCCGTATTCGACGGCGGCTGGTACGAGATCCTGTTCCATGACGATTTCCCCGTCCAGGTCGGTGATCCCGCTTCCGACAGCTGCGTACACACCACGGTCGGCCAGCTTGAGACCGGCAAGGCTGCCGCCTGATCTTTTTCCAAGTTCAGACAATGTGCCCGCTTCGGTGGGCACATTGTTTTCTCTTCCTTCGCATTTCTGCTTTTTTCGTGCACCGGTTTTCCGGGAACTGTTGACAAAGTCTCCTTTTCATGGGAAACTGGTACGACCGTACCATCAGTTCCCCGCCGGGAGCCATTTAGGAGGAATCGCTTTTGTTCATTGCTGTGCTTCTTGATTTTCTCAGCCTCTGCAGTCTGATCGGTGCCTACGCCGTCAACTATTTTACTGTGCGCAAGATCGGTATGCTGCGCTGGGTCAACTACTATACCAACCATTTTCAGAAGGCCTGTCCCGCCGAGACGGTGACGATGGCGCTGTCTCTTCTGCTGCTCCTCGGTGTCTGTCTGCTCCTGCTCGCCTGCCGGAAAAGATGGGCGCTGTTTTCTCCCGCACGCAAAGCCGGTGTTTTCCTGATGCTGATCCCGCTGGCGGTGCACTATTTCTGTCTGTTCCGTCTGTCCGTCAAAACGACCCGCGCAATCTACTTCATTCTGCTTTTGACCGGTTTCTCCGTCCTGCTTCAGATGCTCAAGGTCTTTCTGACTCTGAAACAGGCAGGTAAAAATCGCCCTGATTGATTCCCCGATTTTTCGCAGGCCAAAGCACGCGGCCCGTCATGCATGATCACAAGCCATACAGAGAAGGTGCAAACTTATGAATCTGGTAACACCGATCAACTATCCCTTCACCGCCATCGTCGGCCAGCGTGACATGAAACTCGCGCTCAGCCTGATTGCCGTACAGCCCGCCATCGGCGGCGTGCTTATCTCGGGGGAACGCGGGACCGCCAAGACGACGGCCGTCCGGGCGCTGCCCGCGGTACTGGGCGGAGATGTCCGGGTTATCGAGCTGCCGCTGAACGCCTCGGAGGACCGCGTCATCGGCACGCTCCGGCTTGGCACGCTGATGAAAAGCGGGGAGCGGGAGTTTGTCCCCGGGCTTCTCGCCGAGGCAAACGGGCATATTCTCTACGTGGATGAGATAAACCTCCTGGAGGATTCCATCGTCGACCTGCTGCTGGACGCCGCCGCATCCGGAGTCTGCCGGGTAGAGCGGGAAGGCGTCTCCCTGCAGTTTCCGGCCCGCTTTGTCCTGATCGGCACCATGAACCCCGAAGAGGGCTCTCTGCGGCCGCAGCTTCTGGACCGCTTCGGGCTCTCGGTCCGGATCAGCGGGAACCTGAGCCGGGAAGAACGCCTGAGCCTGATCCGCCGACAGAGCGCCTTTGAGGACAATCCCGAGGCCTTTCTCGCCGCCTGGCAGGCGGAGGAAGCCGCGCTGGCTGCACGTATCCGCAGCGCGGCTGCACGCTATCCGGAGGTCCGTTTCTCCGATGCCGTGGCGGACTTTGCCGCGGGGCTCTGTGCCGAGCTCGGCGTCGACGGCTACCGCGGAGACATTACGCTGATCCGCACCGCCCGCGCCGCGGCCGCCCTGGAGGGCCGGAGCAGCGTCACCCGGGATGACGTGCTGCTCGCCGCCCGCTTCGTCCTGCCCCACCGGATGAAGAAACTGCCCTTTGAGGACATGGGCCTCACCGAGACCATGCTGAACAAAGCCGCGGCCGCTCAGCCGCAGGAGCTCACCGTCGAGGTCAGTCTGCGGGAGAATGACGAAGAAGACGAGGACCCCGACGCAAAAAAAGCGGCGGGGCAGCCCGACCGGCCGAGCTGCCCCTGTATGACGTCCCGGTAGTTCCTTTCCGTGCCAAGCCTCTGGAGACCGCCCAAAACCGGGTGGCCCGCGCCAGGGAAGCCCGAAAGGGCGTCCGCATGCAGCACGCCGTGAAAGGGCATTGCATCGGTTTTACAGCAAATCCCGCCTCCGGGCGGATCCACATGCCCGCCAGCATCCAGGCGCAGCTCTCTCAGGGCGAGGATCTCTCCGCCGGCATCCGGGAGGAGAACCTGCGCTATCAGAAGATCGCCGGACGCGGCCGGCAGAACATTCTCTTTCTCATCGACACCAGCGGCTCCATGCTCTCCGACGACCGCTTCGCCATGGTAAAGGGCTGTGTGATCTCGCTGCTGGAGGGGGCTTATGCCAAGCGCCTGCGCCTCGCAGTTCTCAGCTACGGCGGAGGCGGTGCCAGACTGGATCTTCCCTTTACCTCGTCTGCGGAACTCGCGGCAGCGCGGATCGGCAGCCTGAAGGGCGGCGGGTCCACGCCCTTGGTCGAAGCCCTCGCCATCGCCGGAAGTCTTCTGGACCGGATGCGGGAGGAAAACCTCAGGATCTTTCTCCTCTCCGACGGGCGCTACAACCGGAGCCAGACCGGCAGAGAGACCCGCCAGGTGCGGGAGTTCGGCGACTTCTGCCGCAGGCGGGAGATCCCGATCACCTTCATCGACGCAGGCCCCGGCAACCGGACCGCCCGTGAGCGTTCGCTGCTCTTCGCCCGCCAGCTGCAGGCAAAGCAGCGTCGCCTTGACGATCTCCGGGCAGACTGGTTTCTCCCGGAGGCGGAAGCCGAAAACTGAAGATAACATGCAGAATCCGAACCGGCCTCCCGTACGGAGACGCGGTTCGGATTCTGTCTGTCCTGCGGGATTTACAAAGAAGCCGGGAGCGGCCTGTTTTCGTCGCTCCCGGTTTTCATTCGCATCTCTGTTTTTGCTTGTAAAAAGATCAGGCTTCGTCTTCGGCGATCTCCCGGATGGCCCGGACGGCCGTGTCGATCTCCTCCTCGGTGTTGAACCAGGAGAAGCTGAAACGGACGGCGCCCTGGTCGGTGGTGCCCAGCGCTTTGTGCATCAGCGGCGCACAGTGTGCCCCGGGCCGGACCGCGATGTCATAGCTCTCCGAGAGCTCGTCCGCCACGGCGGCGGAGTCATAGTCGCCGACGTTCAGGGCCACGATGGCAGCCTTCTCCGCGCCGGTGAAGTCTCCGTAGATCTTCACCCCCGGGATGTCCTTCACCCCGTCATAGAAGCGGCGCATCAGGGCGGTCTCATGCCGGCCGATGGTCTCGATTCCGGTCTCCCGGATGAAATCCAGCGATGCAGAGAGGCCCGCGATGCCGTGGGAGTTCAGGGTGCCGGCTTCCAGACGTGTCGGATACTCCGCCGGCTGGGTGCGGCTGTAGGACTGTACCCCCGAGCCGCCCACCTTCCAGGGCCGGACCTCCACGCCCTCCCGGACGCAGATGCCCCCGGTGCCCTGGGGCCCCATGAGGCCCTTGTGCCCGGTGAAGCAGAGCAGGTCGATGTTCATCGCTTCCATGTCGATGGGGATGACGCCGGCCGTCTGGGAAGCGTCCACGATGAAGAGCAGGCCGTGTTTCTTTGCGATCGCACCCACACGGCGCAGATCCACGACGTTCCCGGTGAGGTTGGAGGCGTGGGTGCAGACGATGGCGCGGGTCTTCGGCGTAATCAGCGCTTCAAACTCCTCATACTTCGGTCTGCCCAACTCGTCGCACTGCACGAAGCTCAGCGTGCCTCCGTGCTCATCCATGTGGCGGTACAGGGGGCGCAGGACACTGTTGTGCTCCATCATGGTGGTGATCACATGGTCGCCCGGCTCCAGGGTGCCGCTGATGGCGATGTTCAGCGCTTCCGTCGAATTGCAGGTGAAAGCGACATGATCCGCCCTTGCACAGTGAAACAGCTCCGCCAGTTTCAGGCGGGTGTTATAGACGATGCGGGAGGCGGTGAGGGCTTCCCGGTGCGCGCCGCGGGAGGCGTTGCCCATGGTGTTCATGGCCTGCAGCACCGCTTCGCCCACCTGCGGTGGCTTTCTCATGGTGGTGGCGGCATTGTCCAGATAGATCATCGCTTACAACCTCTCGAGGAAGGCTTCCAGGCGCGTGGTGAGCTGGCCTGCGTCGCTCTGGGAGTAGTCGGTCTCCAGAGAGAGATAGGGGACTCCCAGTTCCATCATCTTCTCCCGGACAGAGTGCTCCTCCACCAGATAGGGCGTGCAGAACTGGAGGTCGACCTCCACCACGCCGTCGATCTGATACTCCTTCAGGAGCTTTTCCAGATGGGCAAAACGTTTGTCGTTCGGGGTCATGACGCTGCAGCCGATTTCCAGATACCGCGCGGCAATCGCTTCCACGATGTCTTCGGCCTGCTCGTCCACCAGCTGCCAGGCGGCCTTGATGCCGCTGCAGTTTTCCAGACACACCACGGCCCCGCCGCTGTCCTCCAGAAGCTTGACGGTCTTTTTCAGAACACCGCCGATGGGGCAGCCGGTGACCAGAATCCGCTTGGCCTGCGGGGAAACCGGGCGTTCGCCCGCCTCATAGAGGCCGGTGACCTGCGCTGCAAGATCGTCGAGCTTGGCATAGCGCTCGGTGGTCTCGAAAACAAAGCCCGCGCCGTCCAGCACGGAGGCGAGCTGTTCGCCCTTCATAGGCGGCGGCGTGAGTTTCATCAGCTCCATCAGGCGCATCCGCTTGCGGCGTTCTTCGTTGCGCATGGCGGCGGCGTGGCGCAGCTGCTCGTCGGTGATCCTGATGTCAAAGGTCTCTTCCAGGTACGCAATGAAGCGGCGCAGCTCGGAGGTCCAGTTAAGCAGCGCGTCCCGGTCATGGCTCTGGGGGAGGTGCAGAATGTAGCAGTTTTTGAGCTTTCCCAGCAGCTCATACATTTTTTTCTTGCCGTCGCAGGTGGTCTCTCCGACAATCAGGTCGGCAAAGTAGGTGTAGGGACACTTCTGGCTGACGGCAAAACCGTAGCTGGACTTGATGAGCGGGCAGAGGTTCTTCGGCAGATGGGCCTCTGCCGCGGGAATGACCTCATCACTCATGCCGCAGAGGCTCACCGGGAGGAACCCGGCCGCGTCCAGGATTTCCAGCGGTGTGAAGGTGCAGAAAATCCCTGCCACCCGGCCGCCCGCCTCCTTGATGCTGCGGACTTTCAGAAAACCGTTTTTTCTTGCTTCGCCGAAGCTGTCAAACTGCTCCGGCAGATCGGGAACATAATGCTCCATATAATCCCCTTTCTAACAGCTGTTACAGCATTTTCCGGGCGGCCAGCGCGGCGCCGATGGCACCGGCGTAGCGGGCGTCCGGACTGGAAACCACCTGTTTTCCCAGCTGCCCGGAGAGGCAGCGGATCAGGTAGTCAAATTCACAGAGGCCGCCGGTCAGGCAGACCAGCTCCGCAGGCGACTGGATCCGGCTGGCCTGGGCAACAACTTTTTTGACAATGGAATCCACCACGGCAAACGCGATGTTCTCCCGCTTTTCCCCGCGGCCGATCAGGCTGATCACCTCCGACTCGGCGAACACCGTACACATCGAGCTGATGGAGGTGTTGCTGCCGGAAGCGGCCAGTTCGCAGAGTTCCGCCGGGCGCAGGGAAAGGGTGTTCGCCATGATTTCCAGAAAACGGCCGGTCCCGGCGGAGCATTTGTCGTTCATGACAAAGTCCTTGACCGCGCCGTCCTCCACCGCGATCAGTTTGGTGTCCTGGCCGCCGATGTCGATGATCAGGAGATTCTCCTCGCCGAAGATATGGCAGGCGCCCCGTCCGTGGCAGGTGATTTCCGTGACACACTTGTCGGCATAGGGGACCGAGATGCGTCCGTAACCTGTCGCCACACAGCGGGCATCCTCCATGCTGATCCCGTCTTTTTCCAGGCTCTCACGAATGCCCTCCGCAGTGTCCACGCTGCTCCAGCCGGTAGGCTGCAGCATCCGTCGCAGGATCGCGCCGTTTTCATCCATGACGATGGTTTTCGCACAGGTCGACCCGATGTCGATTCCGATTCCGTAGGGCATGTGCCTGCTCCTCCTGTCAGATGTTTACAATGTAGTCCCCGGCGTACTGCAGCCCACTCAGGCGAAACGCCTCCAGAAGGCTTTCCCGCTGCTCCGGTGCGGCCTTCCAGGCCAGGCCGCAGCCGGCGGTAATTTCACGGGGAACCGGGATAATGCGGCCGGGGAGGCCCTGTTCCTGACAGAACTTTTCCACGGCCAGGGCTTCGGTCACGTTGGTGAACGAGATCACCAGCGCAGGGGATTTGCTCCTCATCAGGGCTTGATTACAAGGTCGGCCTTTCTCAGGTGCTCGACGATGTCATACATGTTGGAGACTTCGCCCACTGCCAGCTTCTCGGAGAGCTGGTAGAAGTTCAGGCAGGTCCCGCAGCTGATGATCTCTACACCCTGTCCGGCCAGATTCTTCAGATCCTCCAGAACCGGAGAACCCTCGGTGCTCAGCTTTACGCCGCCGTTATAGAAGATGATGGTTCCGGGAAGCTCATCCTGCTGGGTCAGCGCAAAGAAGAAGGACTTAATCAGCACCTTGCCCAGTTCTTCGCTGCCTTCCCCCATCATGTTCGAAGAGACCGCGACGACATAATTCTTCCTGTATCCCTCGCAGCAGCAGGCAGCCGGCGCTTCCTCCGCCGGGGCCGCGGCGCCCTTGACCACCTGGATGGTGATCTTGAATTCCTTGTCACTCACGGTCTCCTGCTGTGCTTCAAAGCCCATGGTGTGTGCCGCCTTGGTGACATTCTGCAGGGCGGTTTCGTTGTCGACGAGAACCACGACGGTCTCATCGGTCGTCAGGGCTTCGATGGCCTTCTTGGTCTTTACCACGGGAATCGGGCAGGCATCTCCAATCGCGTTTACAGTAATCATTTTCATACCTCCGTAAAATTTAGTATATGGAACGCTGGAATACATAAAAAGTTGTTTTAAACATATGGAAACAGCTCTTGAGGAATGTTTAACGGCATAAAAATGCATTCTCTCAATCGCGATTAAATTATAATCTTCCCTCTGTTTTCTGTCAATATTGATTCTGATCCATCCTGTTATTTGGCTAACTTTATCTTTGGTATTTGATGTTAAACCGCTGAAATTACTTGAAACCATTGACTGTTATCAGGAAATGCGTTCTGTTTTTCTCTTGAATTTATATAGGTTTTGTGCTAATATCCTTTACGCAACTTGTTAAAAAACTTACACCGTTAGTTATTATCTCTTTCAGGGAGCGCAAATACAGCAATGGGAAGGACCAAGTATACAGAAGAAGAGCGCGGGCGGATTATGACCATGTTCATCCGCGCCGCAAGGGAGATCATCGACGCAGAGGGCATCGACAACCTGTCAATCCGGAAGATCGCCAGTCTGACCGGGATGAACAGCGCGACCATGTATCTGTATTTTCCGGACTCAGATGTGCTGACCACCATGGCGCTGATGGGGTATCTGGAAAAATACTGCCGTGCCCTGGCTGCCGATATGCCCCAGATGAAGACCCCGGAAAATGCTCTGTTCCACTCCTGGGAGGTCTTCTGCCGGTACGCGTTTGCCAATCCCGATGTGTTCCGGCACATTTTCTTTTGCAGGCACACCGTTCCGCTCGGCGAGATCATTGATCGTTATTACCAGCTCTTCCCGGATCAGCTCAAGAACATCCGCGGCAATGTGCTCGACATGCTCCGCGAAGGCAGCATTGAGGACCGCAGCTGGAAGGTGCTCTGGCCGGTGGCGCAGGGGCGCGGATTCACGGAGAATCAGGCCCGGATCATCAACGAGATGATCATCGCGTATTTTCGGGATCTTCTGGAAGAGCGCTGCCGGGAGTCGGACGGCCTGCTGAAAAGCGTGCAGCTCTCGGATAAAATGAAACATGCGATCCAGCTTCTCCTGCGTCCGAAGGAACAGACCGCATAAGCCAAAGCGCGGTCTGAAGCTTTTTTTCACGCAAAGTCAATAAGACTTCTTACAGCTCTGTCAAAACCGGACAGAGCTGTTTTTTGTTTCCTCTATTGACATTTATTATAGCCGCGGTTATTATAAGTTTGACTGTTTTTTCACTTTTGTCGCTCTCGCTGAATTCCCGTGGCTGCCGGGATTCAGTGCTGTTTTCCGATGCAAAACGGCTGACTTTGTATCGGACAATTACAACAATTCAAACAGACAACAAAAGGAGATTACTATGTCCGATTATGTAAAAATGTGGGAAGAGCTCGGCATGGACCTGGAGAACCATGACCTGCTCTGCCAGGTTCTGCCGACCGCTGTCGGTGATGTCTTTCTCTCTCAGGAAAACAGACCCAAGGCCATGGATTTCTGGGATCTGGTCATCTCTGAGGTCCACGGCATCCGTCCCGCAGAGCTGATCAAGGCCCAGAAGGAAGAGGGAAGAAAGGTTTTCGGTACCTTCTGCGTCTATGTCCCGGATGAGGTCGTCGTGGCGGCCAACGGCATTGTCACCGGTCTCTGCGGCGGTTCCCAGTTCTGGGTTCCCGGCGGCGAGGCAGTTCTCCCAAAGAGCACCTGCCCCCTGATCAAGGCCAGCGTCGGCGCCCGCCTCGGCAGAACATGTCCCTTCTTCCGCATTGCGGATATGTACGTCGGTGAGACCACCTGCGACGGCAAGAAGAAAGCCTATGAGATTCTGGGAGAAGATGTCCCCATGTACATCATGGACGTGCCCCAGATGAAGCGCGAGAAGGACATTCTGAAATGGAAAGAGGAGATCGCGGAGTTTGCCAAGAAGGTGGAAGAGTTCACCGGCAACACCATCACCGTGGAAAAGCTCGCCGAGTCCATCCACATCCACAATGAGAAGCGCAAGGCCATGCAGCGCGTCTACGACTGCCGCAAGAGCGAGTGCCTGCCCATCTCCGGACGCGACGTCCTGCTGATGACCCAGATCTCCTTCTTCGACGATCCTGTCCGCTGCGCCCAGATGTGCAACCGTCTGGCCGATGAGCTGGAGCAGCGCATCAAGGACGGCGTCTCCGTGGTTCCCAAGGGGACCAAGCGCATCCTGATCACCGGTACGCCTCTGGCCGTTCCCAACTGGAAGCTGCACAACATCATCGAGACCAGCGGCGCGGCCGTGGTCTGCGAAGAGATGTGCACCGGCACCCGTTACTTCGAGAATCTCGTGGACGAGACCGGCACCACCCTGGACGAGCAGTTCATGGCTCTGTCCCGCCGCTACATGAAGACCAACTGCGCCTGCTTCACCCCGAACACCGGCCGCATCGACGATATCCTTCGTCTGGTCAAGGAGTACAAGGTGGACGGTGTCATCGACTGCAACCTGAAGTTCTGCTGCCTCTATGACACCGAGAAGTACGCCGTCACCCGCGCGCTCAAGGAAGCCGGAGTGCCCGTGCTGAGTCTGGAGACCGACTACGCCGACACCGACGCAGAACAGCTGCGCACCCGTATCGGCGCGTTTGTCGAGATGCTCAATGGCTGATATCACCCGCTGGTATATTCTTTTCGCCAACTATGAGCAGGGTCTTGCACTGCACGACCTGCTGGACCGCAACAACATTCGCAACCGGATCGCCCCCGCTCCGAGGGCGATCCAGGGCGATCTCACCTGTGGCATCTCCCTGATGCTCGAAGAAGAAGATGTCGGCGCCGCCCGCGCCTGCATCGAAGAGCACCACGCGGAGTACCACGCCATTGTCCCCCTCGCCGGACAGATCAAGCCCCACCGGGACAAGTACTGCTGATCTCCCTCCGGCTTTTGGCCGGCGGAATTCACCGGAAGACGCAGGCGGCAGGCTCCCTGTCGCCCGATCTTCCGGTGTTGCATTTTTTCATCCGTGGTTTATAATATCCCTGTCATTCTCAGGCAGATTCAAAGGAGGCCAAGTATCATGATTCACTATTTGGACCGCAGGCACACCGACTGCAGCAAATGGGACAATCTCGGCGCCATGTTCGGCTCGGATAACCTGCAGGCGATGTGGGTGGCCGATATGGACTTCCGCTGCCCGGACTGCGTCATGGAGGCGCTCCGGGCGTATACAGACTTCGGGGTATTTGGATACTACAAGCCCCGGGATTCCTACCTGCAGGCGTTTCTCGACTGGGAGGAGACCCACCACGGCTACCGCGTGCAGCGGGACTGGGTCCGCTTTGCCCCCGGCGTCGTGCCGGCTGTCAACTGGCTGCTTCAGGCGCTGACCGCTCCGGGCGATGCCGTGATCGTCCTGACCCCGGTCTATTATCCGTTTCTGGACGCCGTCCGGAACAACGGACGGACCCTGATCTGCAGCGACCTGATTGATACCGCCGGGATCTATACGATTGACTTTGAAGACTTTGAGCGGAAGATCGCCGAGCACCACGTGAAGCTCTTCATCCTCTCCTCCCCGCACAACCCGGTGGGAAGAGTCTGGACCCCGGAGGAACTGCGCAGCATGCTGGAGATCTGCCGCAGGCACGGCGTGTACGTGCTGTCCGATGAAATTCATCACGACTTTGTCTTCGGCGACCGGGTCCATACGCCCAGCGCCCTGGCCGCTCCCTGCGATGAGTTTCTGGTCACCCTCACCGCCGCATCCAAGACCTTCAACCTGGCCGGCTGCCAGAACTCCTTCGTCGTCATCCCGGATGCAGGCCTCCGGGAGCGCTACGACCGCTTCACCACCGGCATCCGCATTCTGAGCGGCAATCCCTTCGGATACATCGCCGTCGAGAGCGCCTACCGCGGGGGCGAGCCCTGGCTCCGGGAGGTCCGCGACATCATCCTGGAAAACGAACGGACGGCCCGCGAGGGCCTGCTCCGGAAGCTGGTCTACGGCACGGTAGGGAACGGGGCCGGGGTCGAGTTCATGGAGTTCTGGCGCGTCAACGCGGAGTTCGACGACATCCTGAAGGTCATGACGGACCCGAACTCGAAGATCTCCATCCCGGACCGCGCCGACAAGAAG
>ODAI014338193.1_pt1 | contig 11342 bp, 10 predicted proteins | sample 1539321 | NCBI WGS metagenome assembly ODAI01 (sample SAMN02144231, study PRJEB22623) | gut metagenome | biome: sheep rumen | host: Ovis aries | place: New Zealand
ATCTTATTTAAATTTAATAATCATAATTCCTCAAGAGAAAAATTCTCATGTCAGAAGAATCAAAAATCTAAGGCATTTCTTTTATTCAATTCTTGTAATAATCATGTTCAAGCTCACTCATTAATAGCATTTTCTTCGGCTGTTAGAATATCTTCTCATTGCTTATCTGGATGTGCAGCTTGCAAAATATCCAAAATATCCTTTGCAATGTTTTCATTTCTAGGATTATCCATTACATTGCGAAGTCTTGGTTTTTCTGCGCTATTATTTCTATCAAAACGTCTTGCCATAATTATGCAAAATAAGCTAATTTAAAGTCTTCAATACATTATAATCAAAAACTAAAATTTTTCCTAAAAAAAAGATAATTAAAAAGAATAAAAGATTGACATATCATAAAAACAATTATTTTATAAGATTAAATACTAAAGAATCAAGCAAAAATAAAAACCCCCCTCTCCAATCCATGAAGTGGGGGAAAAACAAATACTAATAAAATACCTGTCTTTTCTACATACTACCTCTGGTCGTCTCCCTCGTACATAACGAAGAATACAAAGGCAAGCATTTTATAAATAATTAGGAGAAAAAGTCAAGAGTAATAATAAATCAAAATTATCGAGTTTAGAATTAGTAAATCTAATTAAATTGGGTATAAAAATAAAAATATAACCACGATAAATGCATACAAAAATCCTAATATACATACTCCATCAGAATCACTTTATTATCAAAATTCCGATATTTTTAAAATTTTAGCATTAAATTTTCCGATATTTTGTAATTTTTTTTACATAAAATTCCGATATTTTTAAAATTTTAGCATTAAATTTTCCGATATTTTGTAAAATACACTTGCAATATATTAATTATTAACTATAAATAATTAAATTTAATATTTTTATCAAAAAATCATGTTTAAAAGAAAGATTATTGAGCAAATTCTTCCAGTATTATATACTCATGATATTCTTCTTTTTTATTGAGCAAGACAAGTTTGAAAAACAACATTAATGGAAATTTTACAAAACGATTATATAAAAACGCGCTCATGTTTCCTCGATTTAGAAAATTTAGACCTTCTAAATATTCTAAATCAATGACCAATAATCTTTATTGAATATCTCAAATCTGCTTATGACTGGAATGAAGAGGAAGAATTCACCGTATTCATAGATGAAGTACAATATTTAAATGAGCCAACAAGCTTGGTAAAATACATTCATGATCATTACAAAAAAATAAAGCTTATTCTTTCTTGATCCTCAACCCTTGAAATCAGAAAAAAAATGAAAGATTCTTTAGCATGAAGAATGTTTAAATTCGATATATACCCCTTAAGCTTTGAAGAATTCTTAATCTTCAAATGAAAAGATAATTTAGCAAAACATGTCGGCTCTCCATCTGAATTCAATATTATAGACAAGGAATTAGCTTTTTTCTACAATGAATATTTACTTTTTTGATGATATCCAAGAGTAGCTCTTACCAATGGAATTGATGAAAAAAAAAGATACATCAAACAAATCTATGATAGTTATATACAAAAAGACATTAAAGATATTTGAAAAATAAACGATATTGAAGCATTCAATAAGTGTTTAAAAGTATTAGCAACTCAAATTGGGAATCTCGTTAATTACAGCGAATTATCAAATAAAATATGAGTAAGTCTTGCAAATTTAAAAAATCGGATGTTAATTTTAGAAAATACCTTTGTTACAAAAACTATTTTACCATGGTCTGGAAATATCAGAGGAGAATTAATAAGAACTCCAAAACTTTTTTTCATCGATTCATGAATTAGAAATTACTGTATTAACGATTTTACGATATCTTGAGCTACATTTGAAAATAGTTTTTTCATGTATATTAATAATGCATATAAAGCAGAAAAAACTCGTTATTTCAGGACAAAAGAAAAGCAAGAAATTGATTTCATATTAGATGACATTCCATACGAATTAAAATTAAAATATGAATGAAAAGGACTTTTAGCCCTTTCAAGATTTGAAGAAGAAACAAAAAATGAAGGGAAAGTAATAACTCTCGATAAATGAAACAAAAAATGAAGAAAAGCTTTTTATCCACGAGAAATATAAAAAAACAATTACTTATATTTCAACAATTTTTCTCTAATCCTTTCAGAAATTTCTTTTCTATCCCATTCTTTTCCTAAGAACTCCTTCAAAGAAACCTTCAACTCCTCTATATCTTTTGATTTAGCCAACACTCAACATTTTTCATCAACCAATTCAGAAGTTGCTCATTCAGAATATCAAAATACAGGAACCCCCATTAACAAAGCCTCAACAGTCCCAATTCAAAAACTTTCTTTCGTTAAATTAATCAATCCAGAAGAATCTCTTACAATATCCTGCATTCCTTCAGGATTCCAACCAGTAAAAATAATAGTATCTCAAGCAATTACCTTTAATGATGCCTCATCAGGTCAAGATCATATAACAATTAATGGCAAATGTAATTCATTAAACAATCTTATTATTAGTCATGTTTCTCTTACAAAATTAACCAACCTACCAACATAAACACAATAAGGCAAAGGAGCATGAGAAACTCCATTAAACCGATATTTATCAGATATTTTTGGATACTTAATTTTTGCATCCTTAATTCAATAAATTTCCTCTGCTAAACGTTTAGTATATTCACTATTACAAGTTACAGTACTAAATGAAACATACTTTTTATCCCATTTCCTTAATCTTGGAACAATAGCATTAAATAGCCATTTTTTCCATCCTTTAAATTTATTATTATACTCTTCATAATGGCTCCAAATATACTGCATTGGAGAATGAAGATATAAATGAGTTGGAACTCAAGCTATTGGAGTTATATTCTTAGCTATTGCAAATGAAGAAATCTCTATTTCATCAGGGCACCAAGCCTTTATCTTACGAGAAAGAAGTTTCATAAGTTCAGGATAAAATACCATCAAATTACGGTAATCAAAGATTGAAGATAATACTTTTACTTTCTTCTTACTATATTTTAAGAAGATATTATTTATCCAATCAGGCAAGGTTTGAACAACTTTAACTTTATAGCATTCTCCTTCTCTTCAAGAAATTGGGACCTCTATTTCATCAAAATTAGAAATAAGAGTAAAAAGGACTATTTCAACATCTGCTCAATGCTTTCTCAAACTAGATACTAATAAATCTTGAAGTACATTAAGTACTCCTCAAGGCATAGTCCAACAATTAACAAAAGCTACTTTCATATTAGTATTCTAAATAAAACTTATTCTAATCAATACCTTTTCATCAATGCTTCACTAGACATCTCTCTTCCCATAAAATCAAAGAATAATTCTTTTGCAGGTTTACGACATCATTGAGCAAGGATCAAATCTCTATAACGATACCCTATTTCAGGATTAAAGATTCAATTTTCTTTTATCTTAGCAAAGACATCAGCTTCATAAGCCTCAGCCCACATATAAGAATAATATTTAGCTTCATATCCTCCTCAAAAGATATGTAAGAAAGCACAATACATCTTATAATCATCACCCCTCTTAAATGAAGAATATTTATTCACCTCTGCTAAATATACCTTGTCTAGTTCTTCAACACTTTGAGGAACATCATGAGTATAAAAATAATTATCTATTAATGCTAGTTCATTTTGTCTAGCAACCCAATATCATTTCATAAAGGTTTCTAAAGCTTGAAGTTTTTCAATAATTTCCTCAGGTAATACTTCTAATGTTTTATAATGTCTAGACAATTTTCTTAAAGATTCTGGTTCTTTTACCCAATTTTCCATTAATTGACTAGGCAGCTCTACAAAATCCCATTCAATATTAAATCATGAAAGATAAGAATATCTAGATTCAGAGAACATCGTATGTAACGCATGTCAAAATTCATGGAATAGAGTTTCTACATCTCTCAAATAAAGCAAAGTAGGACCATTTTCATTCTTCTGAAGATTTGCGACATTAAAAACAATTGGGATAACTCCTTCACTTTTTTCTCTCATTACATCAGCCCATGCTCAAGGTCTTTTCCCTTTACGATAAAAAGCATCAAGAATATAATAAGATATAAGCTTTCCATCTTTATACACCTCATACCATTTTTCATCTCAATCTTCATTTTTCTCAATAGGACGAAGTTCTATTCAGAAGAAATCTTTAACAAAAGAATGTAACCATACTAAAGTATGTTCATATTCAAAATATTGTTTTATTTCATTCTCATCTAAGGCATATTTTTCTTCTTTATATTTTCTAACATAATAGGAAATATCTTCTGGATCAAAATTCTCTAAGTTAAAGAACGACTTTAAATAATCTATCTCCTCTTTGGATTTAACTAATGCTTTATCTGAAATATTCTTAATAAAATTATAAACAACCTCAGGCTTTTGTGCCATAGTATCCCATAAAAATCATTCAGCAGCATTTTTATATCAACGAACTTCTGATCTTTTTTTAGAGATAGTTAATAAATCTAAAATATTTCCTCTATTATCATAGTTTCAAGAACTTGCCCACGTTTGCATTCTAGTATAAAGTTCTTTTCTTATTCATTTATTAGAACAATATTTTAACACATTTCATAATAATGTAGGATCAGCATCAATAACATATGCTCAATCCTCTGTCCTTTTAACAGTATTTAAAATGTCTTTTGGCATCTCATTTAATGAATCAACATCTTTAAGTTCATATGAGAAACTAGCTTGAGCATCAACAACATTATGCTGATATTTTTCAGCCTTTTCTGAATATTGTTTATTTAAATCCTTTAATAAATTTTGTTTTTCTTCTGGCAAATCTATTCATCTTTGTTGATAATTTTTAATCCATAATCCTAAAATTCTTTTCTGATCAGCATCTAATTCTAGATGATTTCTCATCCATAATAATTTTTCATAATAGGGATAAGAATAAGCTTCTTCATTAACTAAGTCTTCCAAATCAGGTCTAAAATTAGCTATAATATCTCTTAACTCAGGGACATTATAACAACTATCTAAATGATTTAATATTCTCCATAGATAATCTAATAATGAATCTTCAATAAAATCATCAAATACAAGAGAGGTATTTTCTCTAGCTATCAATTTATTAAATTTGTCTTTCTCCTCTTGTAATAATTCTTTTAAAAGTTCAGGTAATATAGCTAATGATTCTTTTTTTATAAATAATTTTAAATTAGGAATTCATCATTTTTTTAATTCATTTATTAGTTCTGATTTCATAAACGTATCTTACATATAAAACATAAAAATGTTTAAGAATATGTTTATAAAATGCAATTTTATATGTATTGAATTATAAAAATAAAAACTTCTCAATCTAAGTTCATCTACTAACTATAAAAGAACAGAATAAATAATGTTATCCTTTTCAACATCACAAAAAATTAAAGTTAATTTTTCATTTTCACTATTTTATTCGTTTTAACAAATTTTATTCTCAATCTTACCCGTTTTTATTTCTTTTTTTTATATCAATTATAATAAACCACAATATTTAGTTTATATAAAAGAATTATTTCTTTAGAACAATTAAGTATGTTTTTCAGTAAATATCAAATATACTATTAAATAATGTCCTTAAAAAGAAATAATAATATCCAACTATTTTATCCAACTTACTTCTTCATGGACTTCTCGAAAAAAATTCTATAATTTTTACTATCTCAAATTTAGAAAATTTTTCTTTTATCTTACTATCATCCCGTGATTGTTTGTGTCAATATATATGAAATACATTTCAACAATGAGGACAAATAAATTCTTCTTTTTTTAGAATTTCTCTACAAGGGAATGTAATAAATGCGTATCATCATTTCTTCAAACACCTGTATATATCATTTATACAAATATTTAGTTCTTCATCATCCATATGCTCCAAAACCTCAGAAGCAATAAAACCATCCAATGAATTATTATCAGCTTTTAATCTTCAAGAAAGATCTCATAAAACAAAATTTATTCTCTCATTATTCCACTGTTTTTTTGTTAATTCAATATTCAATTCAGAAATATCCTGTCAAATACAACAGTATCATGCTAATGATAATTTATTCAATAAATATCCATCTCCAAAACCAATTTCATAAATTTTTCACTTCTTCAGGTATTTTTTAACAAATTTAAAAACTTTATCAGATCTTGGATATCAACCAATAAAATGATTTCTATTCTCATTTTGATGATAATCCCATAGTACACTATCAGGCATTTTTTTAATCATTACTAATATTATATTAAATAAAACAATTTTTATAAATTTATTACTTTTTGTTTTAATTTATACAAAGATCTCAAAAACTTTTTCACTAAGAAATGAGCATAGCCAATAAATCAAGAGTTCGCATTTTTAATTCTCCACACATCTATATATTTTGACTTATCTCTAACAAGAATCTTAGAAGGAAAAGAAAAATCAAATCACTCCGGATATAAATAAGATGGAGGTAAAAGTATAAACCTTCATCTCTGAGCATTCATTTCCAAATCGTATATATATCTATTTAAATGAGACTCATCATGCCATAAAGCTATAACACCATGAGAATTATCAATATCTATCCTTTGTACCATATCTTCACATAATTTAAGAAAAGAATGATTAGTCCCTCAATTAAGCCCTCAAGCGACATAAAAGCTTCACTCTCATTTTTTTATAAATGCAGTTGATTTTGGATTTCTATCATAAGTAAATAAAACATTACTTTTATTAAAATAATGTGGATGTAGCGTAACAACTATTTGATTATCAAATTTAGGCAATATTTCATCATTTACTAATTCTTTTATTTCAATATTTGCATTAAAAAAATATAGATAGTCCATTTTTTTCAATTCATTTCTTTGCGACAAAAATAAATGGAATCTTTTCAATGTATTATCCGGCCATCCCATATTCTTTTGGTAAATTACATGAATTTTATCATTTGATTTTATTTTATCAGAATCTGTCCAAACAAAATAATGTTTCTCAAAATTTCAATCAGTCAAAAGATATTTTTCACAAGAACTATAAAAATCCTTCCGAAAAATATCATATTTTCAAGTACAGATATATAAAATTCAAAATTTTTTCATTAAACTATAATTAAGATATAAAATTTATAAACTTATAAAATAACATTTTCAAACAAAGAAAAAACACCTTAGGATATTTAAACAAAAGTCTCATTGCTATATATGGTAAATTACGTCCATTTGTTCTCCAATTAATCATCCAATCTTTATTGCATCTTATAATATATGATAAATTTTTTTCAGGAAATCTTTCTTGCAAAAACCTATAGTATTCTTGCCTTACCGACAAGAAATCACTTTGATAAGTTTTTGACATTGATTGAGTTCTCAATCTCCTATATCACAATTGTTTATTAATAAATCAGAATCTAACACCTAATAAAGATAAAACCAATGTAGTCCAATAATCTTGTGCCATTTTCTTTCATAAAGGCATTGGTAAAATATCATCAATAAATTTCACACAAAACATGAGAGTTATTGCCGAAAAGCACCCTCAAATAGTTGATAAATATAGGAAATCATCATTATGCCAATAATTTCAAATCTGAGAATTTTTCACTAAATCTCAATCTTCATTGACAACAACCAAATCATGATAGGATATTCAAAATTGAGAATTATGAATCATATACTCAACCTGAATTGATAGTTTATCTCTTGTCCATATATCATCTGCATCACAAAATGAAACAAAACTATCAGATTTATGAATATCACATAAGCTTTTCACCTCCTCTAATCATCTAGTAATTCCAGAATTTAATCATCAATTTTCTTTATTGATTATCTTAACTTTATCATAAAGATTATAATGAGATATCCAATCTCTCGCTATTTTCTCAGAATTATCTGTAGATCAATCATTAACTATTATTAAATACCAATTTGTATAATTCTGATAATACAAAGACATTAATTGTTCTAAAAAATATTTTTCACCATTATAAACAGGAAGAACAATATATACAAGAGGACTATTATTTAAGTTATTCATTAAATTTTATAAAATTTAAAACTTTATCTTACAATAATAAGATATAATAGGTTGAATTATTCAAAATATTATCGTTACTAATTTACATTTATCTAATAGAATAAATCATCTCACACATATTTTATACAATAAAGTATCTTCTGACATATAAATAAATTTATTCTTGCAATAATTTGGAATATTTTTTTTCAACCATCAAAATATCTTATTATATTCAGCTATAAATTCTTTTCTTGTAGCTGTTACTCAAGAATATAATAAATAAGATATGCAAGCTCTTACTATTGCATATTCTTTCATCTCTTTATTATCTCAATCTATTGGTTCTATATTATTCAACAAATCTAACCATTCTATTATCCTTGGATCAAATTTCTTAAACTGGTTTTGTGTTACAGCTCATTCATTAACTAAATTATAATAATATCATGCATAATGAATATATGCTATCTTTTTTGTTAAATTAAATGCCCTCATATTAAACACTGAATCTTGTCTGAATAATCATTTTGGAAATTCTATTTTATTCTTTTTAACAAATTCAGACTTAAACATTCTTCACCACGGAGGACATAACAAATATTTAGATAAAGGATTATCTTTAAAATAAAATTCTTTTTGATTGTCTTCTCACTTATATCTTATATGTCAGCATAATAAAATATCATCTCATCATATATAATTAACTAATGTTGATACATAATCTTCTTTTATAAAATCATCAGAATCTATAAAAGCAATATAGTCTCATTTTGATTTCTGTATTCATAGATTTCTTGCTACTGATGAACCTTGATTTTCTTGAGTAAAAACATGAATCCTATTATCAGATTTTTCTAACTCTTCAATAACTTTTAGACTATTATCTTTAGATCAATCATTTACTAAAATTATCTCTAGATTTTTATACGATTGATTAGAAATAGATTTCACACATCTTGTAATGAATTTCTCACAATTATATACAGGTATTATTACTGAAACTAAACTATTCTCCTTCATTATTTACTAAATATTTCTAAAAAATGTCCATAATTTGTCTTCTTCCCATTTATCTTCTCATTAAATTTTAATTTCCATGTAAGCTTAAAAAAAGGAGTTTCAAATAATTTGTCCCAACTTCATTTATCATAAGCATCATTAAACTTCCTTGTTAATATATATACTTCTTCATTTACAATAGGTCGTTCTTTAATTTTATAGAATTTATTATATATACCAATTACATAATCTATAAGATAATAATTGATAAGATAAGAATAATCTTTATGATACTGTACAAAAAAATCATAACAGAAATTAAAAAATATATTAGATTTCCCTCACTGAAAATAACTAGCAAAAATAACTAATTCTTTATCATCAAATTTTTTAAACACATCACTATTAATAAACATGGTTGTATCACACCATACTCCTCAATATTCCTTCAACAATGCCATTCTAATTATATCTGAAAGATGAGTTATTGTTATTTTTCACTCTTTAACCTTTTTCAAAATGGAACTAGGTAACTTTAGATAATCTTGATAATTATCTTTATTTAACAACACTACTTCATATCAACAATTATGTTCTTTAATACTATTAACACAAATCTTTACCAAATCTGGTGCTTGATCAATTCACTGCCACCACAATACCCAAACCTTTTTACAATTCTCTCACACTAATATTTTTTTATGTTTATATTCTTCAATAAAACTTGAATATCTATTTGTAAGAAAATTAATATTTAACTGTCTATTTTTCTCTTTAATAGATTTACTTAAATTTCAAGGTAAAAGATTAGAATTAGCAAATTCTCATCGAAAATTATAATATGCTATTTTTAATCAAAAATGAGGAACATCATAAAAAAATTTCTTTATCATAGAAAATAATAGCTTGATTATTTTTCAAACTCAGACAGATTTCATAATTCTAATAGCATTCTTGAGTACACTCATACAATTATAGATTAATTTGTGATAAAATCTGTTCCTCTGTATATGATTTAATAGCTTTCCCATATAATCTAAACGGCCATCTTTCAATATTATCAATCAAACTATCTTTCTTTATCCAATGCAATAACGGATAAACTATTTTTCTTAATGTCTCAAATCCAACACACAGAATACCATACCAAACTGGATGCAATTTAAATATTGTATCAAAATTCATTTTTGTATATTTAAACCATTTATAGCTATAATTTTCTGCTCATTTCTTAACACGATGTATAGTTAATGTCTCATCAATATTAGCAATTAAATTTTTTCCTTTACATAATATCATTTTCTGAAAATAAGCATCATTCATATACACTCTATTAGGATACCTATATCATTCATTTCTAAACATTAACGATGGATGTAATGTATAATAGTTTTCTTTTCATAAATAGTATTCAAATCATTTATTATCTCATTCATACCACATTAATACCTTAGTTCAGCAACCAACATATTCTTTATGCTTCTCAAGAAATCTAACCTGTTTTTCTAATTTAGTCGGATACCATAAATCATCATGATCTTGGATCGCTATATACTCTCACTTAGCATTATCTATTAAAAAATTTAATCACATATATGGTCATAATTTCTTTCATGAATCAATAATTTTTACTCTATCATCTCATATTTTATTAATAACCTCTATTGTCCTATCTTTTGACTGATCATCATGAATTAATATTTCAATATTATTAAAGGTCTGATTCAAACAAGAATCAAGAGTCTGCTTTATTGTTTTTTCGGCATTATATGTGCAAATAAGTATAGAAACTAGTGGTTCCCTATGCATTATCAGATAAATCCAATAAAAAACAAAGAGAACTTATAATTAATCGATAGTCGCCAAACCATTATACAACCTATTTTTTAATAAGAAGTAGTGATTAACTACAAGCTCTCTTTCTTTTAAAGTAGCTTGCTACTAATCACAGAACAGCCATATTTTTTTCTTAAACATAAAAAAAGACGACTAATCCTGTTTTAGTCGCCAAACTATATATCTTATACCCTCCTTATTACAGTGAACAATATAAGAAGACAGAACTAATCGTCTTTTTTCACTCACTATAACAGAAGAGTATAAAATACGCTTACTCTTCGATAAGATATATAATTTGGCACTTACTACATTATCAAATACTCTTATAAAATCAACTATTTTTTTTAAATTCATGATAACCTAAAAATTCTCACTAATATTCTTGCATTTTAAAAATATTTGACTAATATAGCACCTATATAAATTATGTGCTATATTTTATTTCCTAACATATTTATCCATGAACTTTAACAAACTAACAATAAAGGCTAGC
>ODAI010888674.1_pt1 | contig 11341 bp, 9 predicted proteins | sample 1539321 | NCBI WGS metagenome assembly ODAI01 (sample SAMN02144231, study PRJEB22623) | gut metagenome | biome: sheep rumen | host: Ovis aries | place: New Zealand
CGTCTCGTACGGCATCAGCTACAAGGATGTTGAGCTTTGCTCGACGGGAGAGCCTGACCTTGAGGCCATCAGAGCGGCGATCACCGATAAGACCAAGATGGTATTCATCCAGAAATCCAGAGGCTATACAGGCAGAAGAGCGCTCCTTTGCAGCGATATAAAGAAGATAGCCGATTGCGTAAAGCAGGTAAGGCCGGACATTATCGTTGCGGTTGACAACTGTTATGGTGAATTCACGGAGAAGACCGAGCCGACTCAGAATGGCGCGGACATCATTGCGGGATCTCTTATTAAGAATCCCGGCGGCGGAATCTGCAAGACCGGCGGCTATATCTGCGGCAGGGCTGACCTTGTCGAGAACGCGGCCAGACATCTTACAACGGCAGGCCTGGGCAGTGAAGTCGGTCCTACACTGGGACTTAACGGCATGATAGCAAGAGGACTTTTCACGGCGCCGCAGTGTGTCGGAGAATGCCTTGCGGGAGCTGTTTTCGCTGCCAAGCTATTTGAGCTTGCCGGATATGTCACAAGCCCTTCGGCGGATGAGGCAAGAGGAGACATAGTTCAGACTCTTACATTTGGTGATCCGGAGAAGATGAAGAAGTTTGTCGGGGCGATCCAGTCATGTGCTCCGGTTGATTCGTTTGTTACGCCTGAACCTTGGGATATGCCCGGGTATCAGGACCAGGTCATTATGGCGGCGGGCGCGTTCGTACAGGGAGCTACGACTGAGCTTTCGTGCGACGGCCCGATGAAAGCGCCTTATATTGCGTATATGCAGGGCGGTCTTGCGCGTGAACAGGTCAAGCTTGCCTGCATGTTAGCTCTGGAGGATTGAGATGCCTGACGAAAAGAAATGGTACAATTCTCCGCAGCATAACGGAAAGAATCAGAACAGGGCGAAGAACCCCGGAAGAAACCCTTCGGGAAGGCCTTCGAATGCTCCTGTCAATGCCGGGAACGGCAAAAGACCGGTTAATGGCAGCAGGAAGCCCGTCAATAATCAGGGCTTTGTTAAGAATGTTCCCGGTAAACAGGCTCCCGTCAGCGTTCCGTCACAGCCCGGCAACAGACCCGTGAACCGTCAGGGTCAGCCGTTAAACAGACCTGTTAACCGTCAGAACAGACCCGCAGGTAAGAAACGCTTTAATCCGAATGTTCAGCAGCGTCCTGCCGGCGATCAGGGCACACAGCCCGGCCGTCCCGTAAATCCTGCGGCGGCACAGCAGAATGTTCAGAAAAAAACGGTTAAGGGACATCCTGTTTCCGGCAAGAAGAGACCTGAACCTTCAAGAAAGAGCAATCTGCCTTATCCCGAGGATTATGTCGCCAAGAAGCACGCTCCTGTCAATGAGGGCAATAAGCCGAACAGCGGAAAGCGCAAACTGACTCCCGAGGAGAAGAGGAAAAAATACCAAAAGCTTGCAGAGATCGAGCAGGCTAAGATCGAAGGAAGGACAGCGGAGAAAAAGAACCCTTCCCAGAAGAGCGCTCAGAACAGGGCGGTAAGAAACGGCGTGCTCGGGCTTATCGTTGTCGTCTCGGCTCTTCTTGTTCTGTCTTTGGTCGTACACCATCTTTACGACTATATCGCGGAGAAACCGAGATTCGCTTTTGTCACTATGGGAACCGTAGAACACTCTATCGGTGCGAAGGCGCTTGTCGTAAGAGATGAGACCGTAATACTTACCCGGAATGCAGGCGATCTTGTAACACAGATTACCGAGGGTTCACGTGTCGCAAAGGATCAGGCTCTGGCTATGGTTGTTCCCGATACTATGAAGTCTGTGGTCACAGATCTTCGTAACGTACAGTCCCAGATCTCTGACGTACAGCAGGAGCTCATCCTGAGCGGAGATGTTCCAGAGGCGGATACCATATACAAGAAGTTCAACACAAATCTTTCGACTCTTATGGATTCGATAAGGTTTGACGCCATGAACGGAAACCTTACGAATGCAGCTTCCTACAGTGCTTCTGTAAACGTTGTGCTTGAGGAACGTGAATCCGAGATGTCAAAGATCTCGTTTAACGATGACAGACTCAGGATCATGCGTGACGCCGAAAAGATGTATCAGTCTCAGCTTCAGCGTGATGCGGCCGTGATCAATGCCGACAAGCCGGGAATCGTATCGTTCAGGCTTGACGGAAATGAGAATGCGATAGAGTATTCGAAGTTCCTTCAGATGCCGATCAATGACATCAGAAAGTTCATTAACGACTCCAAGAGCGCGATCACTTCCGACCTCTATGTCAAAGAGGGCCAGGGAGCCGTAAGGATCGCCCAGAACGAGAGCCAGTATCTGACTGTCTACCTTTCCAAGAATGATGCGGCGATGTCTGATTTCGCCATCGGAACAAAGCATGACCTGAACGTCAGGTCGGAGGGCATCTCTATTGACGACTGCGAGGTCGTACGCTGCGAGGAAGACTCGGCAGGCATGCTGATCACATTCAACACCGCGCGTGCCGTAGAATCGCTTCTGGACCGCCGTACGGTCGATATCGAGATCGTCATTACGGAATCCAGCGGCATGAAAGCATCGATCGCGAGCCTTGTTAATGTCGAGTATGCTCCTAAGGGATCCAACGCGTTCTGCGTATATTTCTCTGAGAAGTCCGGTGCTTCGACAAGCTCGTTCGTAAACGGGGAACTCTTTACTATTACTGTTGTGCCTAACGCGGGCAAGCCTGACGAGAACGGCCAGACACCGACCAGAAAGCCTATTACCGTTCCGGCATGTACAGTAATACGTTCTGAGGCTTTAAGCAGCGGCGGAGTTCTCGTTGCGTTCTCCACACCTAACGAATTCAATGATCTTCTCAGGCTTTCCAGGCTCTGTCCCGACGGATATACCGCCGGCTTCGTGAATTCGGCTTCAGGCCTTGGAACGAACGCGGAAAGCATCAAGGTCTCGAAATATACCGGTATGGGATCTGTTTACACGAATAACCAGGGCTTCGTTGAGGAAGTCAGAGTGGTTATCATGGATAATGACCGTGAGTTCGCTATAATCGACAAGGCGGGATCTTCAAAGGTTCCTGATCTCAATACTGTAATAATTACAAATCCCAAGACTGTAAAGCCGGGAGATAAGGTTGACTGATAATGGAATACGATTACGATGAAGCGCTGCTTGCTCAGCTTCGTGAGAACATTGACAAGGTTAAAAACGATATCAGATCATGCTGCATTGCCGCGGGAAGAAATCCTGAGGATGTTACGCTTATCGGCGTGTCGAAAGTATTTCCCGTAGCATATGCTGAAGCTGCCGTCATGGCTGGTCTTTCAGATCTCGGTGAAAACCGTGTACAGGAGCTCATGCCTAAGATAGAGCGCTTTTCCGCGCTTGATATAGACGTCAACTGGCATCTGATCGGAACACTGCAAAAGAATAAAGTAAAATATGTAATAGGGAAGACCAAACTGATTCATTCGGTCAACACTGTAGACCTTGCAGAGGAGATATCCAGGCGTTCTGTCGGTAACAATGTTACCACGCGCATCCTTCTGCAGGCTAACGTATCGGGCGAGGAATCAAAGCACGGCTTTGCTCCGCACGAATTAAAGCCCGCTATTGACAATATAATGGACATGCCCGGGATCGAAGTCTGCGGCCTCATGACAATGGCTCCCATTGAGACATATGAAGGTGAAGCAAGGGAAGTGTTCGCTCGCACGAGAATGATATTTGAAGACTTGGGTTCATATGTCAGATCTGACTCATGGAAGATTCTTTCCATGGGGATGAGCCAGGATTACAAGAGCGCTATACTTGAAGGATCAACGCATGTAAGGATTGGTACAGCTATATTTGGAGACCGTTCCAAATATGTTCCTGTGTAACATTGATAAATGTAAATCTCAGTTTTTTGTGACAACAGTGTAACAAAACCCCGCGTACGGTTACCTTCTTGTGTCATGTTGCCCAAATCTATTGAACTGCTTCGATAAGTTCGGTAATCTCCACTTATGTTTTACGAAAGTCCTTGGTCGGGCGAAAATATAAGGAGGAAAACACAAATGGGTAATTTCGACGTTAAAAAGTTCTTCGGCGGTATGTTCACAGCAGTTCCGGAAAATGATTACGAAGAAGAAATCTATGATGACGGCAACTATGAGGTTGATGAGGTAGAAGATAACAACTACTACGAAGAGCCTGTCGTAGAGGAGCAGCCTTACGTAGCAGAGCCCCGTTCATTCGTTCAGGAGCAGCCTGCAGTTACAACTCCTGTAGTTCAGCAGAACGCTACAGTTATCATGCTCACACCTTATGATATCAGAACAAGCCAGATCGTTTGCGATCACATCCGTGACGGTCATATCGTAATCTGCAACCTCACAAACACTGATAAGAATCAGCGCGTTGTTGACTATATCAGCGGCGGTGTTTATGCACTCGGCGGAAGAGTTGAACCTACACCTGTTAAGACAACATTCGTCTGCACACCTAAGTCTGTTAACCTCGTAATTGAGAATTCAGATTCTGCAGAGCAGCAGGGTACAAAGGTTTCTGCTCTCTAATAGATAGAAATCGATTTTTATAAGGGCAACGAGAGATCGTTGCCCTTTTCTTTTGCCTTCCGTTTTAATATGAAATCGCCCCCGGTTATTGTATAATTTTCATATTCCGGTAATGAGGTGAACGGTTATGACAAATGAAGAAAGAGATTATTTATTTGATCAGGGTCTGGCGCTTTCATCCATTCTTGAACGCGTGTGTGTCGAGCTTCTCGGAATGATGGAGAACATTGACGACCGCGTTGAGATATCAAGATCTATCTCAAAGCTCGAATCTGAAGGTGATGACGTTTTCCATGCCGCCAATGACCGTCTCCAGTTAATGGAACTGAGTAATGAGGACCGCGTAAAGATATTTTCCATGCTCCGTCATGTCGAAGACATAATCGATATGGTCGACGAATTGGGCAAGACTATAGTCAGATATAACACACGTACGGTAACTAACGGCTTTAAGGCCGGTGTGAACAGCATTAACGGTGCCGTAAATAAGCTCGTCGTACTTATCAATGCCATGCGCGAATATAAGCCTGAGCATAAAGATCAGGTCACCAGGGCAGTTAATACATTCGATGCTTTCAAGGTCGATTATGAGAAGATGTATGATGTCCTTATCTATGAGCTTTTCTCCAATCCCCATGACATTGTCGATATAATCAGATGCAAAGCGATATATGATGCGATCAGAGACATTTTCTCGGCTTTTGAAGCAAGTGCGGATGATGCATACAGATATATCGTCTCGAAAGGTTAAGAGAGGTTGACTGCGATGATCGGAAAAAGACTTAACATCGGACTCCTGGTAGATGATTTTGATCACTATTTCTCAAGCCGTGCCTGCAAGGGCGCTGAACTCGCCGCTAAGGCGCTCGACGCCAATCTGTTCATCTTTCCCGGCCACTATATCGGCAAACCCGACAGCAGGTATTCAGACAAGGAATTTGAGTATCAGTACAATACATTGTTTCATCTTCCTTCAGAAAGAAATGTCGACATATTATATGTTGTTCTTGGAACTATATGTTCGAGAGCAGACCTTGAGATTCAAAAGAAGTTCATCAGTTCTTTTCCCAATGTCCCGGTAGTTTGTCTGTTCTCGGTCTTTGAAGGACTTCCTTCGGTTACATTTGACAACAGGGGCGGTCTTGAGAATGCAATAGAACACCTGATCGCAAAACACGGAGCCCGTGATATCGGATTCGTTTCAGGACCTTTGACCAACCGTGATGCCAGGGAACGCTTGGAAGCCTTCACGAACGTGATGAAGAAGCATGGCGTCAGTATCGGAAAAGACCGTGTCGTATATGGTGATTTCACCGCGAACAGTGCTTCCGAAGTGAAAAAGTTTTTCGGGGAAAACGGCAAGCCTGATGCGATAGTCTTCGCGAATGACTACATGGCCATGGGCGGATATGAAGCTCTTGAGGAGCTCGGATTAAAGATAGGCAAGGATATCCTTGTCACAGGCTTTGACGATGACGAATTCGCCATCAATCTCGATCCGCCGCTCACAACGGTAGCGGCAAGCTCTGCGGAACTCACTTATAAAGCAGTGCTGAATGCTGAGAACTACATCAACGGTTCTGCATTATCTGACATGTCGGTAGAGACCAGACTGGTCCAGAGGAGCTCATGCGGATGCACGAGGCTGGATAACGAAGAGATAAGGACCTTGCTTAAGATAGATAAGCTTGAGGAAGGTGAACGCGTCTTTATCGAAGAGACAAAGAAATACCTTTTCGGTATCTTCAATGATGACAGGCCGGTAGAAGAGATGAAGGAAAAGCTCAGCGTTTTCTTTAATGCTTATGCTGATTATCTTGAATCATCCGACGGCAATATCGATGCATTTGATAATGCGTTTTCCGATGTGCTCAAGACTTCCGTCCTGACATATACGACCCCCGAGAAGCTCTTCAACGTTCTCCAGGTCATGCTTTTCGAAGCTGAGAAGATAATTAAGGATAGCGTCCAGCTGGCTGAGGTACATGAGATCTTCTCTGATTTCTACAGACGCATATCTTTTTCGGAGATATCTATTACCAGCGAGTCACTTGCGAAAAACGAGAAGCTCCTTCGTCTGATGAATCAGCAGACCGGAGATATATTCCTGCTTTCACATGATGCGGTGATACCTTATGAGCATCTGCTCGACGGACTGTATTCAGCCGGCTTTGACAGGACTTTGCTCTATCTTTTCCAGGGCGAGGTCATCAATGAACCTGACAAGGAATGGAAGTGCCCCAATTCGCTGCTCTTAAAAGCCATATCCGATAAAAACGGCGTCCGTGCCCTGCCGGAAGAACAGCAGCTTATCAGAACGGATCTTATCTTTTCCAATGAGTTCATCGGAGACGATGAAAGACATACGATGGTCGTATCACCGCTGTTCGTAGGGGCCGATATCTACGGATTTATGGTCAACGAGCTCAATACGGGAAACCTGGTCAATATCGCGCCTGTCGCCATACAGCTTTCGGTAACTCTCAAATCGATATTGATGATCGAGGGCCAGATCAAGGTCAGAAGGTCGCTTCAGAACTCTCTGGAACGGTTTATAAGAGATAATACTAAGCTTGATGCGATGGCAAAGCAGGACGAACTGACGGGACTGTTTAACCGCCGCGGATTCATCGTCAATGTCGAAAAGATGATAAGCGATCCGTTAAATGCCGATAAAGTTGCAATCTTATGTTTTGCCGATATGGATAATCTCAAGATGGTAAACGATAAGTTCGGTCATGACGCCGGGGATTTTGCGCTCAGGACGATATCGGGCATTCTGCGCGAATCTTTCAGAGAAAGTGATGTTATCGGCCGTTTTGGCGGAGACGAGTTCGTTGTTCTTGCCATAACAGGTATTGATTGCAATGTTGCCAGTATCAAAGACAGGATCGAGCGCGTAACCAAGCGGCATAACGATAAAGCAGGCAAGCCCTATCCGATCGCCATGAGTACCGGAATATTTAAGTTTAAATGTTCTCAGGATGTTGATATCTATGAGATCTTGGACAACGCCGACCGATTGCTTTATGAAGAGAAACAACGGAAAAAGAAGCAGTACGGCTCATACAGGTAAAAAAGAGGTTGCCATATGGCAACCTCTCTTAAATTGGACCTGTCAGAATCTGCTGTTATTTCTTGTCATCTTCAGGATCGGGTTTGACTGCGTCTGCGATCGCACCTGCGACTACACCGTCGGCAACCTGGCCTTCGCCGTCGAGTCCTGATACGTTGATGTTACGTGTTACCTTTGCATCGTAGCCGCTGGCCTTAACGATGTCTGCGAGATCAACGCCTGTTGCAGCCTTGACTGTCTCGAATGTCTGGGCCATAACGGTGGGAACGTTGGCAGAGATGCCGGAGACACCGCCATTGCTGCCGTCGCCGCCTGCGAATACGGTAACTTTGTCGATAGAAGCGAGAGGCTCTGCGACTGCCTTGGCGACATCAGGGAGGACCTTAACGATCATCTCGAGGATCGCAGCCTGGCCGTACTTCTTCATTGCCTCAGCTTTCTTTTCCATTGCTTCAGCCTCAGCGAGACCTTTAGCCTGGATACCTGCAGCTTCTGCATCGTACTTTGCCTTGATACCGGCAGCTTCCTGCTCTGCAGCATAACGCTGTGCTTCAGCCTGAGCCTTCTTAGCTTCTGCGTCCTGGATCGCCTTATATTTTTCAGTCTCAGCGATTACACGCTCAGCCTCAGACTTCTTCTGCTGATTGTAGAGAGCAGCTTCAGCCTGCTTCTGCTTTTCGATGAGCTCGGCTTCTGCGAGTTTCTGCTTCTGATACTTATCGGCATCAGCCTTACGGTTGATCTCAGCTTCGAGTTCCTGCTGTCTGACGTCGACCATCTTCTGACGGAGGATGGCTTCCTGCTGGGTCTTGGCGATCTCAGCATCGGTAGCCTTAACGCCGATGACCTTCTGCTGTTCCTGCTTCTGGATCTCATAAGCAGCGTCAGCTTCAGCCTTCTTTGTATCAGCCTGAACCTTGAGGTTAGCCTGCTTGATGGCGAGGTCGTTGTTACGCTCAGCGATGATGATGTCGGACTGTACGGATGCCTCGTTTGCTTTCTGCTTAGCTTCAGCGACTGCGATTGCGACGTCTCTGTCAGCCTGTGCCTTTGCGATGGAAGCGTCCTTCTGGATCTGGGACATGTTGTCCTGACCCAAAGCGATGATAAGGCCGTTCTCGTCGTCGATCCTCTGGATGTTGCAGGAGATGATCTCGATACCGAGAGCGTTCATGTCGGTCTGTGCCTTGTTCTGCATCTCGTCACCGAACTTCTTACGGTCGGTGTTGAGCTCTCTCAAGCCAACGGTACCGATGATCTCACGCATGTTACCCTGAAGGGAATCGGTGAGTGCTGCGCAGATCCTTTCCTCGTTCATGTTGAGGAAGTTCTTCATTGCGAGCTCGATTCCTTCCGGATCGGTCTTTACACGGACCTTTGCGACTGCGTCGATGTCGACACCGATGAAGTCATTTGTAGGTACGAAACCGTTCGTCTTGATATCGATGCTGATCTGCTTGAGAAGGAGGATATCCTTTCTCTCAATGAACGGGATCCTTACGCCTGCGCGGCCGATGAGGATCTTCTTTTTCTTCCTCGGACCGGAGATGATGTAAGCGACATCCGGCGGTGCCTTAACGTAACCGGTAAGTACGATGACGATCACAAAGATCAATATAGCAATTCCTATTCCAATCGGAAGTGCATAATTTGTTAAATCAGGCATAATCTTAATCCATCCTTTCTTTATGTCTTGAATAAATCTTAAAAGTTATTTTTGTAAAAATCAATATCATCTGACATTGATGACTTGTATGAACCGGAATATTCCGGGGAGCTTCCAATCTGTTCAAACCGTTCAAAAACGGGCATTAGCATTATTTGATAAGTTACTTATTGACAGATACATATGAGAAGACTATAATCCAAACAAATGAACATATGAATAATCGTTCATATGAAAAAGGAGGACAAGATGCCGCACGATCACAAAGAACAGCCCGCTAACATGGATCACGGATTGCCGTCTGAAGAACTGCTGCAGGATTTAGGTGATCTTTTCAAGATCTTCGGAGATACGACAAGGATCAGGATAATGTTTGCTCTTTATGAAGGAGAGATGAGCGTCTCCGCTATCTCTGAGCTGCTTGGCATGACCCAGCCGGCCATTTCTCACCAGCTTAAGACACTCAAGGCCGCGAACCTTGTTGCTACCCGCAGACAGGGAAAAGAGATCTACTACCATCTGTCTGACGAGCATGTCAAATCGATCATAGCCGCAGGCTTTGAACATCTCATTGAATAACAATTTTGGAGGTTATATATGAAAAAGACATTCGAACTTGAAGATCTGGATTGCGCAAACTGCGCTATGAAGATGCAGGAAGCGATAGAGAAGATCCCCGGCGTTGTCTCGTGTTCAGTCAACTTTATGACTCAGAAGATGACTCTTGAGGCTGACGATGCTGAATTCGACAAGATCCTTAAGCAGGCTGTAAAAGCCATCGCCAAGGTTGAACCTGATTGTACTGTAATCTGCTGATATGAAATACAAACTCACCAAAAAACAAAAGAAGATGCTGATCCGGATAATTATCTCTGCAGCACTTCTGGCAGTCTTTATGCCGTTGACCCATCTGATCGAACTGCCTTGGTGGGTTGAACTTATATTATTCACAGTGCCTTATATTATCGCCGGCTACGATGTTTTGAAGGCCGCTGCGGTCAATATCCTTCACGGACGAATCTTTGACGAGAAGTTCTTAATGATGGTAGCTACATTGGGCGCTTTCGGAACAGGAGAGTATCCTGAAGCATCTTTTGTAATGCTCTTTTATCAGGTCGGTGAGCTTTTCCAGAGCATCGCTGTCGGAAGGTCGCGCAAATCCATAGCAAAGCTCATGGATATAAGACCTGATTATGCTGTCGTTATAAGAGACGGCCATGAAGAGAAAGTATCTCCCGATGAAGTTGCCGTAGGCGAGACGATAATCATCCGTCCCGGCGAGAAGATCCCGCTCGACGGTGTCATTACAGAAGGATCGAGCTCGGTCAATACGGCGGCTCTCACAGGCGAATCCGCACCCGTGGATCTCGGATTGAGCGACACGGTGATTTCAGGAACTTTAAATCTCACCGGTGTTATCAAGGTTAAGACGACCTCTGAATTCGGACAGAGCACTGTCTCCAAGATCCTTGAGCTTGTCGAGAATGCATCCGACAAGAAGGCAAAGGTCGAGAACTTCATTACGAAATTTGCAAAATGGTACACGCCCGCAGTCGTTATCGCTGCAGTGCTCCTTGCCGTTATTCCTCCCGTTGTCACGGGCATAGGAAACTGGGATGTTTGGAAAGTATGGCTTATAAGAGCCTGCGTATTTTTAGTAGTATCCTGCCCGTGCGCACTTGTAGTATCTGTTCCGCTTTCTTTCTTCGGCGGGATCGGCGGTGCTTCGAAGAGGGGAATCCTTATCAAGGGCGCGGGCTATATGGAAGTCCTTTCAAAGATCGATACGGTTGTATTCGATAAGACGGGAACTCTTACCAAAGGTGTGTTCGCTGTAGAAGATATTCACGCGAGCAATATAGAAAAGCCTGAACTTCTGGATATCGCTGCCGCATGCGAAAGCTTTTCGAGCCATCCAGTCGCGCAGTCTATCGTAAGGGCTCACGAAGGCCATATCGACAAGAGCAGGATCTCTGACGTTGAAGAGATCGCCGGTAAAGGTATTAAGGCGGTCTTGGACGGTCAGACTTACTATGTGGGCAACGGCCAGCTGATGGATCTTTGCGGCGCAAAG
>ODAI012217908.1_pt1 | contig 11340 bp, 2 predicted proteins | sample 1539321 | NCBI WGS metagenome assembly ODAI01 (sample SAMN02144231, study PRJEB22623) | gut metagenome | biome: sheep rumen | host: Ovis aries | place: New Zealand
AATCATATATATACCGAAGTTGAAAATAACGTCAGACTTTAATTTAACGCTTGGGAGTAATGCACAACCTATTGTTGGTAAGTTTAGTGAGACCGCGCTAGCTACGGGAGATAGGAAGCAGTCGAAAGCGTTGGAGATTTATTATTTAGAGGACGATTTGGATAAGGACTCTGAATGGATGTAGGAAATGGCGTTAACTTTGGTTAACGCTATTTTTTATTGGAAAAAGGAGGTAGAAAGGAATGGGTAGTGAAGTAATGGACATTTTACTTCGCGCGCGAATGGAAGTGAGCGGTGTTGAAGCTGGAATTGGACAGATTCAAAAATCACTAAAAGGATTAACTTTACCAAAAGGAGTCACAGATAACTTAGAAAAGAGTTTTAGTAAATTAAGCCCTCTTTTAAAAGAATATCAAAAACAATTAAACAAAGGTTTTTCTAATAAAAAAGATTTACAAAATTTTAACGCTTTAAAAGAAAAAATTAGTGAAACTTTTGGGGAAATTCGAACTCAAGTACAATCTATCAATTCTCAAAAAGTTCGATTAAAGGTTGATACTCAAGAAATTGATAAGTTGGAAAATAAAATTGCGAATAAAAGCGCGAGTTTACAGAAGGCTTTAAGTAGTGTTTTTACTAAAACTATAAACACTAGTAACATTAAAGATCAACTAGACCAGGTTATGAGTAGTGCAGCTAAAGCTCCTACTGTAAAACCTATGATTGAAACAGCTCAAAAGTTATTTAATACTCAAGATTATGCTGCTTATAATAGTCAAATAGATATAATAAAAAATAAAATTTTAAGCTTAAAAACCTCTAAAATAAATTTAGCAACAATTCTTGGAGTAAAAGATGCTGAGAATAATCTGACTGCAGTTAATGAAAAAATCAGCTCCTTTTTTAATAATTTAAAGGTTAACGAAGGAAAAGTTCAAACTATTGAGAATTTAAAACGAGAATTAAAAGAAGCTGGATTAGAATTAGATAATTTAAAATTAGATTCTTTAGCTAGAGGTAGCAATGAGCTTCAAGGATTAGACGGGTTACTAGATCGAGTAGCTTCTTCTATGAGAGAAACTGGAGATGCTGCGAGTCAAGCTGGTCAAGGTATGGTTCGAATGGTTGACGAAGTCAATGATTTGAGGCAATCTACACAATATTTCTTTAGTTTAAGAAATATGTTGAATCTTTTAAAGAGAGGAATAGATGATGCTATTCAATCTGTAAAAGACCTCGATGCAGCTATGACAGAAACTGCGGTAGTAACTGATTATAAAGTTAGTGATTTGTGGAATATGCTTCCAGAATATACACAATTAGCTAATCAGTTAGGAGCAACTACTCAAGGCGCTTATGAGACAATGACCTTGTATTTCCAACAAGGTTTAAATCAGCAACAAGCTTTTGAAATTGGTGCGGAAACTATGAAGATGGCTCGTATTGCTGGTCTTGATTATGCTGAAACTACAGATATGATGACCGCAGCACTTCGTGGTTTTAATATGGAATTAGATGAAACCTCTGCGAAACGTGTTAACGATGTCTATTCAGAACTGGCAGCTATCACGGCTTCTGACACAGAAGAGCTTGGTACCGCTATGCAACGTACTGCTTCTATTGCTCATTCTGCCGGAGCAAGTTTTGAAGGTGCCACTGCTTTTCTAGCACAAGCTATTGAAACCACAAGAGAACCTGCTGAGAATATTGGTACTGCGATGAAAACCATCATCGCTCGTTTCCAAGAGATGAAGAAAAATCCTCTTGAAATTTCAGAAGTAGATGGAGAAGAGGTTGATTATAATAAAATTGACGCGGCTTTGAAAACCATTGGAATTGACTTAAAAGATACAAACGGTCAATTCAGAGATTGGGACAAAGTAATGTTAGATATTGCTGCTAAATGGGATACTTTGTCTCAAAGTCAACAAAGATATATAGCTACTGTGGCGGCTGGTTCTAGACAGCAATCTCGTTTTATTGCCATGGTCAGTAACTATGATCGTACTGTGCAATTAATGGAAGCCGCTAATAATAGTGCTGGCGCTTCTGATGAACAGTTTGGTAAAACAATGGATTCATTAGAATCTAAGTTGAACAAGTTACACAATGCTTGGGAACAGTTCACAATGGGTATTGCCAATAATGGCATGATAAAATTTGCGGTTGATGGATTAACCGGCTTTTTGAATATAACAAATAAAATTATAAATGCCCTTAGTTTAGGCAGTGGTACGATTAAATCTTTCTTATCTGTATTTGCTGCATTTACTGGTTTAAAAGTGGCGGGACGTGCTGCTAATAGTTTAATAGGTGGACTGGGTGGTTTGGTCGACCCTCAATCTACAGTTAAAGAAGGTTTAAAAATAGGCTTATTTGGACAAGGTAAAGCTAATGCTCAAGCACAGGCTATTACAACTCCTATAGTTGGTGTTTTAAATAAAATTTCTGGTCAAATTTCGCAAATTAAAAATACCGGCATTAATAATAAAACGCAGTCTAATTCTGGGATAAGAAACACTTCTAAACAAGAATATAGAGACGTTAAAGCACAATTTGATAAACTAAGTTGGGAAGAAAGTTTTAAAATGAGTGATGCATCTAATTTATTTGGTAAATTAGATGCTAAACATCAACGTTCATTGTTTAACAATAGTCCGGGCACAAAACGAGCTATGAAAAAAGCTAGTATGGCTTGGTTTGATTCAAAAGGACTATCTGAAGAATTGACTAATAGCGGCAAGCTATATATAGATTCTATTTATAAAGGAATGCAGGAAGGACAAATTTCTGTTGATGAAGGAATAAATCTTATTGGTCGTCCTGACTTATGGGGTCAGCATTTTGCTGATGATACTGCTCAAGCTATTTCTAAGCATTTTGCTGATAAAGCTAATATCGCAGCTGAAAAAGGAGCTTGGCGTCAGCTAGGTATGAAAGGTGTTTCAGATGAAGCTAAACAAGCTTTCTTGGCCGATGAAGAGAATCGTAAAAAATATGAGAAATTAAGAAACGAAAGTTATGAAAAAGCAGCTCAAGGAATAGCCGGTCACGGAGGTGCAGAAGGTAAAGTATCTAGTTTGGGACGTTTAGCCAATGATATAGGTTCTATTGGTGATAAGTTTACTCAAGCTGGCTATGGAATTACTGCTTTTGGTAGCGCCTTATCTCAACTTGGTGGACCTATAGGAGCAGTAGGAACTGGAATTGCAACTCTTGGTGGTGCAATATCATCAATGGGAATGATGGTTTCTGGAGCCACAAGTTTAATTACAGTATTTAGTGAAGGTATACAAATAGCCGGTACTAGTATTGCTATTAGCGGTGGTGCTATTGCAGCAGTTGTTGGTCCACTTGCCGCTGCAGCTGCGGCGTTCTTGTTAGTTCGTGCTCATATTAAAAAGGTTAAAGAAGCTGGTGAAGAAGTTACTAAGACCTTTAATGATATAAATAAAGAAACAACAGATAATATATCAAGATTAAAATCTTATCAAGGTGAATTTGCTAATCTTGCTAAGGGAGTAGATAGTAATGGTAATAATGTTAGTCTTGATGATTCACAATATCAGCGTTATTTAGAAATAGTTAAAGATATAGCTGCAATTAATCCTGACATAATTCAAGGATATAACGCTCAAGGACATGCCATTATAGATAACAATACAGCCTTAGAAGAGACTTTAAAATTACAAGAAAAAATTCAAGAGAAAGCTGTAGCAGATTATACGGATACTAGTTCTTTACAGAAGTTAATTAATGCAAGAAATGTTGATGCTAATTATACTGGTACAAAAGCTCGTTCCAAAAAGAGTGGAATTGGTTATGGTGAATACGGTTTTGGTTCAGAAGCCAGATTAGCAACAACTACTGGAGGAATGGCTTCAGATGTCTTTAACATAGCAAATCAACTTCGTTTAACAACGACTAAAGATGATTTAGGAAATAAAATTAAAATTGATAGCAATATGCTGAAAAAATACGGTATTGAAAGTATGGATGCTTTAATATCCGGTGAAGAGCAGGCTGTCAAAAACTTTATTAAACATAGAGAACAAATTGAAACAGACTTAACCAATTCCGGTTTTAAACTAAGTGAAAGTGTGCTTCAAGGTTTTGATAAACTTAATGAAGACCAAAAAGCTTTTGACGAAGCTATTCAACCAATATATGATAACTTGTTAGCAAGTGTATCTAATTCAAAAATATTCGAATCAATTGCTCCAGAATTTAGAGATGCATTAAATATAGGACTTAAAGATTTAGCTTCTCAAGATTTAAGTGCTACAGAAATGTCAGAGGCAGCGAAAGATATGGCTACTAGATTTGCTGACCTCTCTTCTGATAGCGGAGAATATGGCCAAGCATTAAAAACAGTAGAAGAAGCACAAGACCATTTTGCTGCAACATTAAATGAAACACAATATAAGGCTGATGTTCAACCCGCAATTGATAATTTAAATAAGCTAAAAGAAGCGGCGTTGGAAGAAGGCGGAGCTTATGGACAAGCATTGAGTGAATATTTAGAGAATCAAATAGCACGCATTTCTAATTTCACTCAAGAGGGTGCTGAAAACATAACTGGTGCCTTAAATACTGCTACAGATGAAATAGCCGCGGCAGAAAGTGCTTTAGAAAACTTTAACAATGCTACAGAAAAAGACTACTGGACTGCAGCAGAAGGTATGAAAGGTATCTTCGGAAAAGTTACAGAAACTTACGAAGATAGCTATGGTACAGAAATTCAGAAGCATTCTGAAGGAATGGGAGATATAACTTTCTGGACTGGTGCAGACTCTTTATTAAGTCAAAAAGCCATAGAAAAAGCTACAAAAGGTAAGAATGGCTATGATGCAGCAGAGGCAGTCAAAAAACGGATAGCAGATTTAGAGCCTTTACTTCGAGATGGACAAGAAGGGTTTGATGCTTTTACAGATAGAGTATTAGAAAATGCTGATGCAATGGATAAGCTTGCTGATGCTGGAGTAAAATACGACAAAGAGAGTGGTTTTATTACTGATATTCCAGAAGACCAGTGGCACAATGTTGCAGAAGCTCTTGGTATTTCTGACGAGTTATTAACTTCAATGATTAATAAAGGTCGTCAATTTGCCGACATTAGTTTTATGAATTTAGATGAAGCTCGTAAATCTTTAGCTGCAAGCGATTTTACAATTAAAGGTACTTCTGCAGCAAAAGATGAAGAACAAAATCTATACGTTAAAGAAGAGACTTTAAGAACGCATCTTTCAGAAGCTGGCTATGTAAGAAAAGACCAGCAAGACGAACAAATAAAACTTTTAGAAGAACAAAATAAAGTTATAGCATTAAGAAACGCTTCAGAGTACAAGGGTGAAAAAGGAATAGCTAAACTCAACGGTATTATGCAAGATATGGGGGTTACTACCTTACGAGATTTAATTTCTACTCTTGAAGAAACAGGTGACTATAATAAAGACGAAATTAAAGCTTATGCAGATAAGTTGGGTTTGTTAGCTAATGATGAAAATTATGATAAAACTTATTCTGATATTATTTCAGAAAAAGAAAACCCTGAGTTAACTAAACAAACAGCCGAATTAGAAAGCATAAATTCAAAATTAGGAATACTTATCAATGGTACGGATGTAGATACAGCAGAAAGAAATTATAATGAGAATCATGATACCTTATTCGGAGAAAGTGGAGTAGATACTGGTTTAGAAGCTTTCAGTTTAGGTAAAAAATTAGACGAAAATGGTAATTTAAGCTGGTTAGACCCAGGTGAATATACAGAACTTAAGAAATCTTATGAAAATTTAGCAAAATCATATCGAGAACAAGCGCAAGAAGCTGAGTATATGGCATCACAGACTACTGGAGCAGAGCAAAAGCGATGGAAAACTATTGCTAAAGGGTATGATGAAGATGCTGATAACATAGAAGATATGGTTCAAAAGTCCGCTGAGTATATAAAAGAATATGAAGACGGACTAAAAAAGGGAGAAGCAGTTAAGCAAGAAAAAGAAGCAGAAAAAGAAGCATATAATAAATCACCAGAAGGAAGAGCAGAAAGAAAATTTAATAACAAGGGTTTTGGTAATGCAGGATTAACTTGGGGACCAGAAGCTGAATTAAATGGACAAGTTTTTAGTTATGGAGAAGGTAAAACGGGAGTTAGTTTAGCAGTTACCCCAATGCTTCAAGTCAAAGGAAAACCACCGGAAGAATTAAGTGATAATGTTATAGATGATTATTTAAATCAAATAATTGGACAAGCTACTAATTCAAAAACCGGCAAAGTCGATATGTCTAAGCTGATGGAATTAGACCAGAAAGGACTTGAGGTACAGGGAAAGCAAGTTCATGATTTAATCATGGGCGGTTTCACTGGTAAAAATGCAAAAGAAAATGCAAAAGCTTTTACTGATTTAGAAAAGAATTTAGATGTTACAATTAAAAAAGCTCAACATGCCAAAATATTAAGACAAAACTTAGCTAAGGACGCTTCAAAGAAAATTGTAAAGAATACTGTAAGTAATGCCAAAACTACAACTGAAACCACTAATAAAGTAGTTAAAGAGGTTAAACAGACACAAGAAGAAACTACTAAAAAAGAAACTAAAGAAACTACTGTTACAGCAAAAGGAAAAACAGACCCAAGCTTTAATAAAACAAAAAAAGAAGTAAAAGACCTCGAAGATAAAAATGGTACAAAAGTAAATATTAAAACCGAGGGAGATTCATCTGGAGCAGAAAAGGTTAAAGAAAGTGTTGAAAATATTGAAGATAAAAAAGTAATAGTAGAATCTATTGGAATTACTGCTGGAGCAGAAGCTGTACAAAAAGCCGTTGATAACGTAGACGGGAAGAAAACTGTTAAAATTAGTGCTGATACTTCTGATTTAAGAGCTAAAGTTGTTGCGGCACAAGTTTTAGTAAATACATTAAAAGCCTCTGCTGCGTTAATTAAAGTTGGTAAGACAGGGGCAACTGGTATAAACAATTATATACCTCATAGACAAGCTCCTTCTTATGGTTCCGCCGCGCGAGGCCGTCATGGAACAGTAGGACCAAAAGATAAAGGTGGTTTAACCTTAACAGGAGAGAAAGGATTTGAAATTGCTTGGATTCCAAGTGAGAATCGTTCAATGATATTAGGGGCGACTGGTCCTCAAATGCTTAATTTACCTCCTGATGCCGTAATTTATACTCATGAACAGTCAAAAGATATTTTAAAACGAAAAAGTATACCGGCCGGTTCTCATGCAGCGGAATCACATGGGTCTGGTTATAAGAAAAAATATCAAACAGTTAATACAGTTATATCCACTTCTACCACTGGTGGTGTAGCAAAAGCTCAAAAAGCTTCAAAAGACAAGAGAAACAAAGATTTAGAAAAAGCAGCTAAAGAAGTAATTACTATTAGTCAAAAAGCGGGCAAAGTACTCGTATGGTGGGAGAACGCGGCCCACAGAATGAATAAGGCTCAAAATACTACAGAAAAAATACAAAAACAATTAGAAAGATTGCTCTTAACTTTTGGTACTACTTTGGGTGAATATCAAAAGTTAGGAAAATCATTAGAAAAGAGTCTACAGACACAAGTTTCAATAGCCAATCAAAGAATCACCAGAGCTAAAAGCGAATTAAGAATGTCCGATACTGGTGTAACATATAAAGATGCGGGCATAAAAGCAAAGACATCTTCAGAATCTAAAGCTCAAGCTAAAGCTAAAAAGAAACAAGATAAAGCTGAAGCTAAAATGAAGGCTGCTCAAAAGAAATATAATAAAAAAGGAACTGCTGCAAATAAAAAAGCTTATAAAAAAGCAAAAAACGAGTATAATAAAGCAAAAAAAGCATATAATAAAACAGCAGGTGCAAAAAAAGATGCGGCACGAAATAATTATGCTGAAGCTATTGGCGCGAGAGCGGAAGTCTCTTATGAAGTTACTCAAACCAAGAAGAAAAAAAATAAAAAGGGTAAAGTAACAACCACGAAAAGTAAGGTTAATAAGACTAAAAAAGTAGATTTAGCTAAATATATTACTACAGATTCTGAAACTGGTGCATATATTATAAACCAAAAAGCAATTACTGATTTAGCTAAAAAGAATAAATCTTTAGCCGAAGCCGTGAAAGAAGCCACTGAAAAGCAGCTCAATTCATTGAATTCACAGCTTGAATCGGCAGAAAAAGACAGAGAAGATGCATTAGAAAAGATAGAAGAATTTTATAATAACGCCTATGAAGCTTTCAATCAGTGGGATAAAGTCATTACTGATGTTTACTTATTAGGTTTACAATTAGATAGAATAGATAAGATACGTAGTGTATATGAAGCAGCTGAAGAATATGAATATGATAAATTAACTGCGGGGTTTGGTAGTGCTATAGATAGTTTACCAAAAATTCAAACAGCTATGAAAAATAGCGTTGACTTAATGGTTGCTCAAGCTCGCGCGAATGCTCAAATGGTTGATGCTGCTTGGAATAGATATGCTGACGCTTTTAGCTTAGAAACTGGTATTATAGAGTTTGATAAATTTAATCAATCAACTGATGCTAGTAGAGATCTTACTGCTAAACAAACTACCTTAAACTTCTTAAAAGAAATAGGATTTAATCAAGATAATTTTGATTATGAACAAGTAATGGCAGCATTAGACAGTTTATATGACCAACGTTGGCAAAATCAAGATTATGATAAAATTAAAGAAGGTATTGATAAAATAGCAGAAGAACAAAATGCTTATTATGAGGCTTTAGCTAATACATATACTACTTTATCAGATATTTATAAGAGGGTTGAAGAAGACCAAGCATTTATGGCTGACTTTGAAGATTCTTTGATAAAGGGAATGGAGGAGCAGTCTAATAAACAAATAAATAAATTAAGTAAACTAAACACTTCTTTAAGTAATGCAGCAAAAGATTTACTTGATGAGGTTAAGCGTAAATTAGATGAACGAAGAAAGAAAGAAGATAACCAAAAGACAGAACAAGATTTAACACAAAAACAGCAAAGATTAGCTATGTTACGAGCAGATACTGCTGGTGGACATGCTACAGAGATTGCTCAATTAGAAAAAGAAATCGCTGATGCTCGTCAAAACTATGGACGAACTTTAGAGGACCAACTTCTGGATAGAATGACCCAACAACAGGATGCGGCTCAAAAGCAAAGAGAACGTCAAATTAGTTTACTGGAAGCACAACGTGATTTAGCTGAGGCATTAGGTTCAAATGTTGAAGAAGTAAATCGTTGGTTACAAAACCCAAACAAATATGCAAAAGAAATTGAAGAAGCATGGATGGCTAATAATGGAAGCGATGAAAAAGGATTTTATGGTTTACAACAGCTGGAACAACAATTTACAACAACAGCAACTAAAGCAACAGCAATAGTAGGTGAATTGGTTCAATTAGAAAAATTAATTAAAGAACAATCTGAAAAAGAGGAAGATAATGTTGAAACGGATGGAGAACAGCCTGTAAAATTACCTACTTTAAAAGATATATCCGATAAAATGGATACTATTATAAAAAGTTTAAATCAGCGCTTCCCTGATTTTGATACAGAGTTCTCTCTTGAGCGTTTAGCTAAAATGGGTATTAGTGCTTCAACCGCAAAAGCCTTCTTAGGCGAGCGGGGAACAAGCGTTAGTGCAAAACAGATGTTAGATGCTGGTTTTGACAAAAAAAGCGTAGGACAAGCATATACAGTAAAAGAATCTTATGATAGTGGTATTAAAGATGCTAGCACATTAAAAGAAATGGGTTATAGCTCAAGTAAAATTAGCTCAGTAATTCCTTCTCAAAAAACTAATACTTCTACTAATAAAAATCAGACATCTACGAATAATAGTTATGCCGCTGCATTAAAAAAAGTTAAAAATAAAAAGCCGGAAAGGGTTACTAAGGGTGATATAAATAATTTATTTGACTTAGGAAGTAAAAATAAATATGGTAAAGCTACTGTATTAAAACATCTGGTTACCAAAGATTCTTTCACAAAGAAAGACCCATTTAATTGGAAAAACATTTTTCACGCTATAATCGAAGCGAAAGGTATTAGTAGATATAATTTAGTAAAAACTTTTGGCTCTAATGGTTCATTGCCTGCTGCTATTAAAACTTTAAAAAATAATCCTAATACAATTAAAGAAATTAAAAAACATAAAAAATACAAAAAAGCAAAGAAATTAGCATATGCAACAGGTGGTCTTGCAGATTACACAGGTCCAGCTTGGCTTGATGGTACACCTTCAAAGCCTGAACTTGTACTCAATGCTCAAGATACAAAGAACTTTATAGCTCTCAAAGATGTTCTTTCAAAAGCAGTCGGTTCTACAAGTCAAATTGAGAATTCATATGGTGGTAATGCCACTTATGAAATTAACATCAATGTTGACCATATCAGTAATGATTATGACGTAGATAGGGTTGTTAAGAAAGTTAAGAAAGAAATTGTTGAAGGTTCTGGTTATAGAAACGTTACTCAAGTTCGTAAATTTAGATAATAAAAAAGAGACTCTTAATAGAGTCTCTTTTTTTTATTTAATTAATCCATAAAAGGCATTAGAGCTTCAAGCTGGTCAGGTGTACATTCCAAACCTTCACCCAAGTCATCAATTGTTAAATTGTAGTTATCAATTTCAACCTCAAGACTTTGCAAATCTTCAAGCGCCTTATTACACTCTTCAATCATACCATCTTTAATCATAATCTGACTTCCATCTTCAGAAAAAACAATCTGTCCATTTTCATCAGTCTTAGCATATGTATTAACAATTTCTTGGAACTTTTCAGAATAAAATTCGCTTTCTTTCTCTACCGCTTTTCTAATTTTATTTAACTTATAAGCTCCTTTTAATGGAAGATGAGCATCAGCAAAAAATCCACCATTATCCCTAAAATCAATAAGTTGGTCCATTGTAATTGTAACCATTTAATTTCCTCCGTTTACTCCCAGTTGAATATTTCAACTTGTTTTTTATGCGTTTCACTAACATACTTACCGATTCCAATTGCATCGGCTACATCGTCAGAAACCGTAATATCAAACCATTCTTTTACCTTCGTTTGCATTGAGCGTTTTTTATCTGCGCGAGAGCGTCCTTTTACATCACAGTGAGAGCGCCACGTCGCAGGCGCGCACACAACACAATCAACTTTCTGCTCATAACATGTAGCCATAAGTATACCTTGAAGGCGCGCGAGTGTTTGATAAGTTGTAACTCCAATCATTTTATTATTAAATTGTTGAAGTTGAATTCCTTCTAAACCTATTATATCTGGTTTCCAACTATATATAAGTTGCAATAACCAATTACGAATCTCTAAATCTCGTTCAATTTC
>ODAI014003508.1_pt1 | contig 11340 bp, 12 predicted proteins | sample 1539321 | NCBI WGS metagenome assembly ODAI01 (sample SAMN02144231, study PRJEB22623) | gut metagenome | biome: sheep rumen | host: Ovis aries | place: New Zealand
AAAGCAAAAGAAAATCGTGAAAAAGCATTACCATACTATGAGTCAGAATTATCTGAAACAGACCCTGAATTCATGGAAATATTTAACAACTTTTTATTTGATGAAGTACAATCAAACACATCACTTCCAGAAAGAAGTCAAATGCTAATAACACTGGCAACATTAATAGCAAACCAATCCATAAAACAGTACGAAATAGCAGTTGAAGCAGCAATCAACCTTGGATTAAAAGCAGTGGAAATCAAGGAAGTACTATATCAGTCAACACCATATGTGGGATTTGCAAAAATGTATGACTTTCTGGACGTAACCAATCAGATATTTGATGAAAAGGGAATAGATGTTCCAATCCCTGGACAATCAACAACAACACGCAAAGACAGAATAGAAAGAGGATATGAAATTCAATTAAATTATTTCGGAAAAATCATTGAAGATATGAATGAAAACACGCCAGATGACCAGAAACATTTCAATGAATTTCTAAAAGGTTACTGTTTTGGAGATTTCTATACAAGAACGGGACTGGATGATCAGGACAGGGAACTGATTACCTTCAGTATAATAGCTTCTCTTGGTGGATGTGAAAATCAGTTAAGGGGACATACTGCCGGAAATCTTGCAGTAGGAAACGATAAACAAACATTGATTAATGCAGTAACAGTACTTTTGCCATTCATTGGATTTCCAAGATCACTTAATGCACTGGCAATAATAAACGAAATATGTCAATAAAATAGTGGAGATGAGAATATGACAAAAAGTTTGGTAATATATTATTCAAGAGCAGGAGAAAATTATGTTAACGGAGAGATTGTGGATTTGCCTGTTGGAAATACACAGATAATAGTCGATTACATAAAAGAATTAACAGGAGCCGACACATTCCAGGTTGAAACAGTTGAAGAATATCCTGCAGACTACATGGAAACCACCGAAGTAGCACAGGAAGAACAGGATAGGAATGCAAGACCTGAACTTAAGGAAGAACTAACTGACATTTCAGAATATGATGTAATATACATAGCTTCTCCAAACTGGTGGGGAACACTACCAATGGCACTTTTTACTCAGCTTGAAAAACTTGACTTCACGGGAAAAACAGTTAAAACAGTTATCACTCATGAAGGATCAGGTCTTGGAAGCAGCATGAAAGATGTTAAAAAGTTATGTCAAGGAGCAGACATAGAAAAAGGCTTGGCAATACATGGTGCAGAAGTAAAAAACAGCAAGTCAAACGTTGAAAGATGGATATAATGAGGTTATAATATGGTGGAAGAAGTATTATTTGGAATAGGTGAAGAAAATCCATACGGAGAATTCTTCATTGGAAAAAGTTATCTTAACATTTTAACAACAGATTCAGTTATGGTGGCAAACGTAACATTTGAACCTGGATGTAGAAACAACTGGCATATTCACCACGCAGAAAAAGGGGGAGGACAAATACTTTTGGCTACTGCAGGAGAAGGATGGTACCAGGAAGAGGGAAAAGCAGCACAAAAACTTACTCCCGGAAGCGTAGTTGAAATACCTGCAGGTGTAAAACATTGGCATGGAGCAGCAAAGGACAGTCAATTCACACACATTGCAATAGAAGTACCTGGAGAAAACACATCCAATGAATGGTTGGAACCAGTAAGTGATGAGGAATATAACAAATTATAATCCTGTTCACAATCCTTTTTTTAGATTTCATCATCCAATAGGAAATCAATAATATTTTTATGTTTTATTCCGTTTTTAGACAAGTTGATTTCATCCATACTTAATACGTATGTATCAAATTTGTCAGGTACTTCAAATAATGGTGAAAATTCTCTATCAATAGTTTCAGGTGTAGCTAATAAATAACAAACCTGTATATACACTTTTTTATCATGTTTTTTGCATACAAAATCTATTTCATGTTTTTTAATCTTTCCTATTTTAACGGAATAATTTCTTCTAATCAATTCATTGAAAACTATGTTTTCAAGTATTCTAGGTATCCAATTGTTATTATCATCTATTAAAGAATGATGGAATCCATGATCTGTTAAATAATACTTTTCTTCGGTTTTTAATATTTTTTTTCCTAGGATATCCTCACGTCTTACTTGTTTACAGAATAATGCTTCTGTCATGTAATTTGTATAATTGGATATGGTGTTCCTGTTGGTTTTTTTATTTTCATTCTTCAAATATTTTGTAATGCTTGTTTTAGAGAATGTTTGGCCGGTTGAATTCATTAAATAATATGAAAAACGTTTAAATAGGTCTATATTTTTAATATTGTATCTGGACAGTACATCATGGATGATTATTGAATCATATATATCCTGAAGTGCATTAACTTTATTATCAATTTCTTTAATACTTAATAATCCTGGCATACCTCCATATAACAGGTATTCTTGAAATATTTTCTTTTTATTTTCTGTATTCAATATTAAATTTTCATTTTCTATTTTATATTCTATGATTTCTTTAAATGAAAATGGATATAAATTAATTTTAATATAACGACCACTAAGTAATGTTGCCAGTTCATTTGATAATAATTTTGAATTTGAACCGGTTATGTAAATATCGGATTCTAAATCTACTCTATATCCATTAATACATTTTTCCCAATTATTTACTTGTTGTATCTCATCAAAAAGTAAATATATTTTACCCTTAATATCTTTCGTTAATTTTAATATTAATTCATCTAATTCTTTTTCAGTGAATATATTTTTGTATTTTACTGATTCAAAAGAAATATAAATTATATTTTCAGGTTTCACTCCTTTCTCTATTAATTCGTCAATAATACTTTTGAGAAATACAGTTTTTCCACATCTGCGCATACCTATAATAACTTTAATAAAATCAGTGTCAATTAAAGGTCTAATACGTTTTAAATATAATTCTCTTTTAATCATAATCCGTTCACCTGATGTTTTTAATATTTATTAATTGATAAATATAATGCTTTCTATAAGAAGCATTGTTTTATAATAATTTTTAAATGACTTGTATAAGATGCATTAATTCAATTATTTTATTTATTGCTTTATCTAAGATGCATTACCTTAATATATAATTTAAATGTAGGGTTATATATCAAAATTTTCAAAAGATAAATATAGGAGAATTTATCATGATTGAAGAATTATCATACACGTTAAACGATGAAAAAATTTATGGGAAAATATATAAAACAGACAAAGAGGGAAAACAACCAATCATAATATTATCTCATGGATTATCATTAGATCACACACTTATGGTACCATATGCGGAAAAATTACTGAATAAAGGAATTAACACCTACATATATGACTTTAGGGGTGGAGGATATAATTCAAAAAGTGACGGAAAAATAAGTGACATGACCATTGACACTGAAAAAGAGGACTTGAATTATATTATTGACTCATTAAAAAAAGAGGAATTCGTTGATGAAAAGCAGATATACATTGGTGGACACAGTCAGGGAGGCCTGGTTAGTAGCTTGGTGGCACCAACAAGAGACGATATTAAAGCACTGTTTTTATTTGCACCCGCTTATGAAATTCCTGATGATATGAAGCAAAAGGATAATCCTCATGATTATAACGTTTTAAACCTTATGCCTGAACATTTGGGAGACAAATATATTAACTGTGCAATTAACATTGATGTTTTCAATGAAATAAAGGATTATGAAGGACCAGTATATATTTTTCACGGAATTGAAGATAAACGAGTTCCCGTCGAATATTCCATAAAGGCAGATAAGGTGTATGCTAATTCAACAGTCTACCTGTATGAAGAAGGGGAACACAGGTTTTCTGATGAAATAAAGGATGATGTGGTAAACATTATTGCTGAAAAAATTCTTTAATCATATTCTTAAAAATCTTACAAACTATTGATTAATATAGCATTAAAATTTTAAACTTTAAAAAAGAAACATATAATATAACAACAGTTTAAAAAGAACAGGGGAATAAATTAATGGTGAATCCAAATAAAAAAGTTAAAAGACCAAACGGTTTAGGTAATGTATATAATTATAAAACAGATGAGGAAGGTAACGTATTCACATTACCAATAAAAACGATTATCAAAGAAAATTATATCTACATGTATCGGGCAATAAATGACGAAAATTATTTCATTGTTGAAAACGATACGTGTTTCTTCTTTAAGGAAATATTGTATGATGATGAAGTTGTTGGATTTGCAACATATAAAACAACACAAATTAACAAGGACGCACTCGTAATGCAGTACTTCTATGTGCTTCCGGAATACAGAAATAAAGGATTGCTTGAAGAGGAAATTGATGAATCCTCAGCATTATTTGAATCAAGCATTATCATTGAATATCCAACAAGGGACATGGTGGAAGCATTAACAAAACATAAACTTGCAAGAGTCTTCGATGACAGGTTTGTAGTTTCACGTATTCCGTTTTCCGTGCCAATGTTTTCATTAGAAGATGTGCAGAAGGGAATTGTCAGAGAAGAGTATGATACAACTGGTACAAAAGGGTACTATAAAATGTCACACCTTTATGATCTGGAATTATGTACCGTGGTAGGACTGGCAGCAGAAGATGTTGGGAACATGTACGATGAGGATAAAGTGGATGAAGAAAACATAAACAATTATAATGTAATCAGTCTTCCACTACGTGATGATGTTGAAAAATATGACTGCATAAACAAAAGGGCAGAAAATGCCGAATTAAAAGAAGGTACATACTTTAAAAACATCAAAAAATTCCTCGATGACAACGATGAAATAATACAAAACTGGTTAACGATATTCTAAACACCCTTATTTAAGTAGAGGTATTGTACTTAAATCACATATTCTATTTTTTTTTAAATACAACTTACTGGAGGTTAAATAAAATTATGGAAAGCATAGATTACATACTAAACTATCTGTTAATGGAAAACCCTAAAATACGATTAAAGCAAGAGGCAATTACTCCACAAGAAAAATTTAACTTATACAGAAGCTTATGTAACATAAGACCTGCAAATAAAATCAGTGAAGAATATGTTCAATACGAAAAAAAGTATTTAACATGGATTAACAATAAGAAAACTATCACCGATATGGAGGACATAGAAACAACAGACAAAACACACCCGAATAATAATCTGGATAATGATGACAAAATAGCATTATGGCAGGGCGACATTACAACATTAAATATTGGTGCAATAGTTAATGCAGCAAATTCCCAGGGACTGGGCTGTTTTGTACCTGGACATAACTGTATTGATAATCAGATACATACCTTTGCAGGAATACCATTAAGATTGGAATGCAATGAATATATGAAAACCATCAACTATGACCTGCCAACGGGTGAGGCATTCATTACAGGGGCGTATAACCTCCCATCAGAACATATTATACACACGGTAGGACCCATAATAGAAAGAAGCGTCACGGACAAAAAACGTGAATTACTTGCGGAGTGTTACACTAACTGTCTTAAAACAGCACAGGAAAACAATGTCAAAAGTATTGCCTTTTGTTCAATTTCCACGGGGGTATTCAGATTCCCAAAGGATATTGCAAGTCAAATAGCTCTGAGGACTGTTGATGGTTATCTTAGTGATTATGGGGAATGTTTTGATAAAATAGTGTTCAACCTATACTCAGATGAGGATGTGAAAATATATGAAGAATCTGTCACAACGCATTGAATTAATAAAAGAAAAACTTGATGAAGCAGAATATGTTATAATAGGTGCAGGTGCAGGATTATCCACAGCTGCAGGAATAGACTATGGTGGGGAACGTTTCGAAAAACACTTTGGAGAATATATAAAGAAATACAACATGACAGACATGTACACTGCAGGTTTTTATCCATTCGAAACGTCCGAGGAAAAATGGGGTTACTGGTCAAAACACATATATTTAAACGATGTAAACATGGGTTCCACCAGGTTATACGAAAAGTTATACGAGTTGGTTAAGGATAGAAATTATTTTGTAATCACAACAAATGTGGATGACCAGTTTGTAAAGTCAGGATTTCCATCAAATAAGGTGTTTGCAACACAGGGCAGTTATAACTACTTCCAATGCAGTAATGCGTGTCATGACAAGCTCTATAAGAACACTCAAATGGTTAAGGAAATGGTGGGAAGTATTGATGAAAACCTCAGAATATCCTCTGATTTAATACCCTATTGTCCTCGTTGTGGGGAAGAGATGGAAACAAACTTAAGAAAGGATGATAAATTTGTTGAGGATGTCTACTGGCATCAGCAAAGCAAGGCATACCATAAGTTTCTGGATGAAGCAAAGAATCATAAAACACTGCTCCTGGAATTTGGCATAGGTTATAACACTCCTGCAATCATAAGATTTCCCTTTGAAGCATATGCTGCTCAAATACCTGAATGGACTCTTGCACGTTTTAATAAGGATCATCTGGAAGTTGCAGTTAAGCTTCATAATGAATGGAAATTAGTGTCTCCGGATATGCTGGATAAAATGGATTTGCCCAATGATTTTAAAAAGAGGTATATTCCGGTATCTGAGGATATTGAAGAGGTTGTAGATGAATTATTGGATTAATGAAGATTTACATTAAGAGTTGCTTTAATAATGGCTTATCTTTTAGAAGTTATTCTTTGAATGTATCTGTTATTAGCTACTTTTTATAATATTGTTATAGGAGATTATTTATGGATAGACAGAAAAAGATAATTCAAACAAGTATTGTGGGAATTGTTGTTAACTTGATTTTAGTTGCCTTTAAGGCTACCATTGGTATTCTTGTTAATTCCATTGCAATTACCTTGGATGCAGTGAACAATTTAACCGATGCTTTAAGTTCTATAATTACAATCATTGGAACAAAACTTGCAGGACGTGCTCCGGATAAGAATCATCCATATGGTTATGGTAGAATTGAATATTTTTCAAGCGTAATTATTGCAGTAATTGTATTGTGGGCAGGTATTACATCGTTACAGGAATCTTTTCCAAAGATTTTCACGCCTGATGTGACAAGTTATACTACGGTTTCATTGGTCATTGTAGCAGTAGCTGTAGTTGTTAAATTTGTATTGGGTCGTTATGTAAAGGGTGTGGGTGAAAATATTAATTCACAGGCACTGGTGGCCTCTGGAAGTGATGCCTTTTTTGATTCCATACTTTCATTGTCCACACTGGTTGCTGCTATAATAAGTATTATATGGCATATTAGTCTGGAGGGTATTCTTGGTGTAATCATTTCACTGGTTATTATAAAAGCCAGTATTGAAATGTTGCAGGAAACTGTTAACAGTATGATTGGTTCAAGAGTGGATTCTGAATTATCACATAAAATTAAAAGCAGGGTTGAATCTTTTGATGAGGTTCATGGAGCTTATGACCTGGCCTTACATAATTATGGTCCTGAAGATGTGATGGGTTCGATTCATATTGAAATTGATGATAATCTTACTGCACGTCAAATACATGCTCTTACATTTAGGATAAGATCTGCCATTTATCAGGAGTTCGGTATTGCATTAACAATTGGAGTATATGCCACAAATACCAGTGAGGATAATGTGGCTGAGATTAGAAAATATCTTGAGGACGTATTATCAAATTACGATGAAGTTATTGAAATGCATGGATTCTATGTATATGCTGAAAAAAATATAGTTAGCTTTGACTTAATCGTTGATTTTAATGCAAACCGTGAACAAATAAAAGAAGAAGTTCTTCAAAAACTTAATGAAAAATATCCGGAATATCAATTTATTATAGTGGATGATTATGACATAAGTGATTAGTCATTCCATATAACTTTTTTTTTAGAAACTTTTTTTTATGTCAATTTTTGTATTAACTCTTCCATAATCTATTAATAAGATACTTTTAAAATATTTAATTAATATAATATGAGAGAATGAAAATTATGTCAATATATGATTTTAATGTAAAAGATACAGAAGGAAATGATGTATCATTATCAGAATATGAAGGAAAAGTTTTATTAATTGTAAATTCTGCAACTGAATGCGGATTTACTCCGCAATACAATGAACTTACAGATATTTACAATGAATTTAAGGATGATGGATTTACCATACTTGATTTTCCATGTAATCAGTTTGGTCAACAGGCACCGGGTACTGGTGAGGAAATTAAGGAAGCTTGTCGTCTGAATTTCTTGGTTGAGTATCCTATTTTTGAGAAGATTGATGTGAACGGTGAAAACGAAGATCCGTTATACACCTACCTTAAAAGTGAAAAAACCTTTGAAGGATTCGATGAAGATCATGAATTAGCTGCTGTAATTGCTGATGTTGTCAGTAAAATTGATTCCGATTACGAAAACAACAGTGATATTAAATGGAATTTCACCAAGTTTTTAGTTGATAGGGAAGGTAATGTTGTGGAAAGGTATGAACCTACAAAGGATTTGAGATGTGTTAAAAAGGATATTAGTGAGTTAATATAATGAAGTGTGCAATACGATATTATTCTAAATCGGGCAATACTCAAAAGTTGGCTGAGGTAGTTTCGGAAGTTATTGATGAACCGGCACTTGATATTTCTCATGAATTAACTGAAGATGTTGATGTTTTATTTTTTGGTTCAGGAGTTTATGGGTGTGCATTGGATCCTGCAGTGATAAAGTTTATCAGCAATATCAGTGTTGATGTCGGTGAATTGGTTAACTTTTCTACATCTGGTATGATGACTTCTAATTATCAATTGATGAAGAATGTCATTAAAACAACTGATATTTCTTTGTCTGAGTATGAGTTTCATTGTCCTGGTTCTTTTGTCGGTTTAAATAAGGGTAGGCCTGATGATAACGATATAATTAATTTTAAAAAGTTTCTTTATGGCTTTTTAGATTAATTCTCTTTTTATATTTTTTTTAATTTTCAGTATGTTTATATAATATGAAAAATATAACAATGTTATGTTATAATTAACAATGTTATATTATGTTTTGATTTCAACCACTAACTCTATTCTAATAAATTGTTTAAAAAAGCAAAACATTTTATAAAGCTATAAAAGAATAATTTAAGTAAAAAAACTAATAAACACTATAGTATAATCTATGATATTACTAAAATTATTTATAAATTAAAATAATCTAAAAGAGGTGACAAAAAAATGTGTGAATTATTTGCTGTAAGTTCAAAAAAAAGTGTGAAAATCAATGACTATCTTAAAGAATTCTATAATCATTGTGAACAACATCCACATGGATGGGGATTAGCAATAATGCAAGGAAATCAATCAATCATACAAAAACAACCATTAAAGGCAAATCAGAGCAATGAACTAAAAGAGATACTCTCACAGGAAATTTTTGTTGAACATGCATTTGCACATATACGATTAGCAACAATAGGTTACACAGATTCATTTAACTGTCATCCTTTTAGTGGAATAGATAATGCTGGAAGAACCTGGACATTAATTCACAACGGAACCATATTCAAATATGAAAAACTAAACAAATATGTTACAAAACAAATAGGCGAAACAGACTCCGAAAGAATATTGTTGTATATTATTGATGAAATAAACAACCTTCAAGATGAACTGGAAAGATCACTAAGTTCTGAAGAAATCATTCAATTATTAAATGAAACAATTACAAATTTAGCAGAAGGTAACAAACTTAATCTAATGATATTTAACGGAGAAAACCTGTTCATTCATTCCAACTATAAAAATTCATTATATTACATTGAAAAAGATGATACTCTCTTCATATCAACAAAACCATTAACAAAAGAAGGATGGAAACAATTTCCAATCAACACTTTAAAAGTAATAAAAGATGGAAAAGTAGTTTTCAGTGGAAAAAAACATGAATATGAGTATTTTGTCACGGAAGAACAATTTAAATTCATATTAGATAATGTTAGTCCAGAATTAAAACAAAAGATTATAAATAATTTTGGTGATTTAAGCTATGCAAAAGAATATCAACTCAACAAACAAGGAGACTACAGTTAGAAAGGCATTATACGAGCGGTTTATCAAACCAACAACAAGGGGTTTTAAGGATTACATTGGTATAGAAATAGAAATACCTATTTTAAACCTGGAAAAAAAGCAGTTAACTTCATGATAGTACATAAGATAACAGAAGAATTTTTAAATGAATTTCAGGACTTTAAAAAGAATGTACTGGATTATAACGGCCACGCCTGTTCATTAATAAGTGAAGAAACAGGGGATATCATCTCATATGACTGTTCATATAACAATCTGGAGTTCTCGTTGGGAAAGGAAAGCAATTTATTCAACGTATATGATAGGTTTAAAGAATATTATACATTCTTCAAGTCATCCTTTCAAAAACACAATCATACAATTACAGGTATTGGAATTAACCCCTACAGAATATATAACAAACACGTACCAATACCAAATGAAAGATATCTGATGTTGTATAGACATTTATGTTCATATTCCAAATACTCAAAATTACCAATGTATTTCCATAATCATCCCGAATATGGAATGTTTTCCAGTGCATCACAAGTTCAGTTGGATGTGGAAAAGGATGAACTAATCAGAACTATAAATGTCTTTTCTAAATTAGAACCTTTAAAGGCAGTACTGTTTTCAAATTCTGTTCTCCTGGATGAAAATGATGAACTTTTATGTTGTCGTGATATGTTCTGGCAGGACAGTACACATGGAATTAACCCACATAACATTGGAATGTACGAAACAGAGTTACAGGATATTTCTGATTTAATAAGTTATCTGGAATCATTAAATATTTATTGTACAAAGAGGGACGATTATTATGTTAATTTTCCATCAATGAATATATTGGATTATTTTTTGATGGATAAGGTACATGGTGAGTATTCATATAATGGTGAAATTGTTGATATTGATATTGTGCCACAGTTGTACGATATAGAATACTTACGTTCATTTAAGTTTTTGGATCTGACCTTCAGGGGAACAATTGAGTATAGAAGCGCATGTACACAGCCTATAAAAGATGTAATGACCGTTGGTGCATTTCAATTAGGATTGAAACATAATCTTGATAAATTGGAACAATTACTTGAAAACGATCAGGTAATATATCATCATGGATATAATCCTACAGAATTACGTAAACTATTTTGTTACAGACAATATCCAAGTTTTGTTGATGAGGATGAATTGTATGATTTATTACTGAAAGTTCTGGACATAGCAAGTGAGGGATTGGATAAACGGGGATATGGAGAAAAAATATTTTTGAAAGCATTGTATCAACGAGTTTATAACCATAGCAATCCCGCCAAACACATGTTGGTGCAATTGGAAAATGGTGTAAAAATTGAGGATATTATTGAAGAATATGGAAAGTTATAA
>ODAI010971706.1_pt1 | contig 11339 bp, 7 predicted proteins | sample 1539321 | NCBI WGS metagenome assembly ODAI01 (sample SAMN02144231, study PRJEB22623) | gut metagenome | biome: sheep rumen | host: Ovis aries | place: New Zealand
AGAGCTTCACGCCCTCGGAGCCAAGGAGGTTCACATGCGCATCGGTTGTCCGCCGCTCGTTTACAGCTGCCCCTTCGTCAACTACAGCGCAAGTAAGAGCGATTTGGAACTGCTCACTCGCCGCATCATCAAAGACTTCGAGGGCGAAGACAACAAGAACCTCGAGGCCTACACACGCACGGACAGTCCCGAGTACAAGCGCATGGTCGATGAGATAGCCCGCCGACTCAACCTCGACTCCCTGCGTTTCTCCAAGCTCGAGACGCTGGTCAAGGCCATCGGACTCCCCAAGGACCGCATCTGCACCCACTGCTTCGACGGAAGCTCCGCATATACCCTTGAGGAAGAGAACAAGGTAATTGAGAGTTAAGAGTTGATAATCGGAAGTTAAAGCTGCAGCCACCCGCTTTTCCACCTACAAAAAGAAGTGAAAGGGAATTGGCCTGCACCCATTGCTTAATTCGCTTATGACCAAAGCCCCACTCTACCTCCTTGCAGGCATTGCTGCAAATCTTTCCGCACAGGAAGCCAAGCGGTGGAACATCGTCCACATCATGAGCGACGCCCACAGCTATCAAGCCATTAGTGCTTACGGACATGCCCTGAGCCGGCAGGCAAGGACAGACAACATCGACCGCCTGGCCGAGCAAGGCACCCTGTTCCGACGCGCTTATGTCGAGAACTCTTTAAGCACGCCGAGTCGCGCCTGTCTGATGACCGGCTTGTATAGTCACCAAAATGGGCAGAGGCGGCTGGACGAAGGCATCGACAGCACCATCACCTTCGTGAGCGAGATGCTCCAAACCGCAGGCTACGAGACTGCTATCATGGGCAAATGGCACATGCGATGCGAGCCGAAAGGCTTCGGCCAGTACCACATCCTTGAGGATCAAGGCGAGTACTATCGTCCGCGTTTCCGTTCGCCGGAGTCAAAAGGGCAGTACGTTCCCGAGGAAGGTTACGTGACAGATCTCATCACCGACCATGCCATCCAGTTCCTCGAGCAGCGCGACAAGAGCCGACCCTTTGCCCTCTTCGTCCATCACAAAGCGCCTCATCGCAACTGGATGCCGCCCACACGCTTCCTCGACCTCTACGAAGACGTGGAGTTCCCACTGCCTGCGACATTCTACGACCGCTACGAGACGCGCGGCAACGCTGCCCATGCGCAGGAGATGAGCATAGAGAAGAACATGAAGCTGCACTACGACCTGAAGACCGACGTCCGTCGAGGCGAGCAGAACCACCTGGGGCGAATGACAGAGGAGCAGAAGAAAAAGTGGTGGGACACAGTGGCGCCGCGCAACGAAGCCTTTGAGAAACAGAACCCGACGGGCGACGAACTGGTGCGATGGAAGTTCCAACGCTACATTCGCGACTATATGCGATGCATTCATGCCATCGACGAACAGGTGGGACGTCTGCTCGACTATCTCGAGAAGAACGGGCTGATGGACAACACGCTCATCGTCTATACCAGCGACCAAGGCTTCTACATGGGCGAACACGGCTGGTTCGACAAGCGCTTCATGTACGAGGAGTCGTTCCGCACCCCGCTCATCATCTATGCTCCCAACGTACGCCGAGCACGCGAGAGCCAGGCGTTGGTGCAGAACATCGACTTCGCCCCAACCTATCTCGACATTGCAGGCATCGAGAAGCCGCAGGAGATGGTGGGCCGCTCGCTGCTGCCTGTCCTGCAGAAAGGCAAGCAGCCCAAGGACTGGCGCAAGTACATCTACTATCACTACTACGACTTCCCGGCCGTCCACCACGTGTCGCGTCACGACGGAGTGAGCGACGGACGCTACAAACTCATTCACTTCTATGGCTCGGAGGGAACGTACGACGAGCTTTATGACCTCAGGAAAGACCCCAACGAGCTGAACAATGTCATCTCGGAGGACAAGTATCGAGGGCACAGGGAGCGTCTGCAAAAACAGCTCGACGCCTTCCGCGCGGAGCAAAATGTCGATGAATGGTAGGAGGAATCCCTGACGACAAAGCCTTTCTCCTCCGCCTGATTCGTGAAGGAGAGCACCAGAGGCAAGACTTCAAGTACCGCGTGGCCGATGCCTGCAAGCTTGCAAAGTCGGTATCGGCGTTTGCGAATACCGACGGCGGGCGACTGCTCATCGGGGTTCGCGACGATGGAAATCTCTCGGGCGTGCGCTCAGAAGAGGAGATTTTCATGATGCACCAGGCGGCTTACAGGTACTGCAAACCGGTGCCGTTGGTCTCCACCTGAATGAAGAAGCCTGCTTCGTGCAGTTTATCAACTAACGATTGCGGAAACGCCTCTCTTCTTCTTTCTCTGCTGTCACTTTATCCCCAGCATCTTGTGAGTCTGCAAGGACAAAGACCACTTAGGATGCTGCAGAATGTACGTAATCGTGTCGCGAAGAATGATACTATTGCGCATCTCGTTGCCCGTATCGAGCGGCTGCAAGCGATACTCCTTCGCCTGTATCTGGTCGGCTATGCTAAGGTCGGTTCCCTCTCCTTTATAGAGAACCTTCAACTCATCCACGTTATTCAGGACAGGGTTGCCTTTTGGCGAGCACGTCACCCAGTCGATGCCTGACGGAAGAGGCAGCGTGCCATTCGTCTCGATCTGTACGAAGAAGCCTGCTTCATGCAGCTTTTCGACAAGAGACCCAGTGAGCTGCAAGGCAGGTTCGCCGCCTGTAATGACAATGTGACGCGGCTTCTCGCGACTTGCCTCCTCGACAATCGTGTCCTCGCTCAGTTCCATAAAGGTCTGATGACTGGTGTCGCAGAAGGGACACTGCAGGTTGCAACCAGACAGGCGAAGAAAGAAAGAGGGCGTTCCGGTGAAGTGCCCTTCGCCCTGAAGCGAGACAAAGAATTCGTTTACCTTCATTCCTCTTCGTATGTTGCCATGTTGCCTTCGCTCTCCTGAACATCCACGCGATAGCACTCAGGCAGTTGGTCGCACACCCACTTCGCGATGTTCTCGGCTGTTGGGTTGCAAGGAAGCACCTCATTGAGGTTAGCATGGTCGAGTTGCGACTCGATGCGTTGCTTGATGAGCTTGAAGTCAACAACCATGCCGTCTGCATTAAGTTCCTTGGCCTTGCAGTAAACCGTGATGGTCCAATTGTGTCCGTGCAACTGGCTGCACTTGCTGGGATAGGAAAGTTCCAAGTGGTGGCTGGCAGAGATAACCAACCTCTTACTTATATAATACATAATGTGAAAGTTTTTGCAAAGATACAAATTAATTCTTAATTCATAATTCATAATTCTTAATTTCTTTGTATCTTTGCACATTGAAAGCACATAATCAGGTAAAAAGATTGGTTTATGAGGAAACTTAACGATAGTGAGATTGCTGCTCTCAAGAGTCAGGGATGCACGGCAGAAGAGTGGCAGGACATCTCGGTGGCAGACGATTTCTGCACCGACTACATACAGCAGACAAACTTCTATGGCGAGGTGACGCTCGGCTCGTTCAATAAGATGGTTGAGATAAGCCAGGGCTTCGTCAAACACAGCGGCATCCGTCGCACAACTTTGCGCAATTGCGTCATCGGCGACGACTGCCTCATCGAGGACGTCGGCTGCATCAACACGACGCCCGACGCTTCCTTCGGAGAGGGACACGTTATCTCCGTTCTTAATGAAGTAGGCGATGGCAACGTCATGATCTTCGACGGGCTGAACTCCCAACTTGCCTGCTTGATGGTAAAATATGAGCAGGACAAAGCGTTCACCGACGTTGTGCGACGCCTCGTCAAAGAGAACATCGTGACACACAGCCTGCCCGTCACCACCATAGGCAACAATGTCCGCATCACATCGACACACGACATCACGAACTGCCACATAAGCGACGGCTGCGTCATTGACGGAGCATTCCGCCTCCGCGACTGCACATTGAAGAGCATTACCGATGCCGTTGTCACGATTGGCGTAGGCGTCATCTGCGAGAACTCCGTTATCTACAACGGTTCAAGCATCACCAATGCCAGCAAACTCGAGAACTGTTTCGTGGGCGAAGCCTGCAAGATAGCTGATGGTTTCACTGCCGAAAACAGTCTCTTCTTTGCCAATTGCTTCATGAGCAACGGCGAGGCTTGCGCAGCTTTCTGCGGTCCGTTCTCTGCATCGCACCATAAGAGTTCGCTCCTCATCGGCGGCATGTTCTCTTTCTACAATGCCGGCTCGGGCACAAACTTCTCGAATCATGCCTACAAGATGGGGCCTATGCATTGGGGCGTGCTTGAAAGAGGCACGAAGACTGCCAGTGGTGGTTACATCCTGATGCCAGCCAGGATAGGCACCTTCAGCGTCTGCTTCGGCAAACTTATGCACCATCCCGATACCAGGAAACTGCCCTTCTCCTATCTCATTGCGCATGGCGACGACATGTACCTCGTGCCGGGACGCAACCTCACTACTGTCGGACTATATCGCGACATACGCAAATGGCCGAAACGCGACAAGCGTCATAGCAAAGGCAAGAACTCCATCGTCAACTTCGACTGGCTCTCTCCTTTCTCGGTTGGCCGCATAATGGTGGCAAAGCGAACGCTCGAAGCACTCAGGGAGGTGTCGGGCGATGTGGAGACCTACAACTTCCACGACTACGTCATCAAGAACTCGTCGCTCAAGAAAGGCATCAAATACTACGACATCGCCCTGCGAATCTACATGGGAGCGGTCATGAAGAGGCATCGCCTGGAACGTCCCGTCTCGTCTGTCGGCACAGGAAAATGGAGCGACCTCAGCGGCTTGCTTATTCCCCTAAGCGAGGAGAAGCGCATCGTTGACGCTATAAAGGATGGCTTGCTCAATAACATCCATGACATCCGCGAGGAGTTCGTCCGCGCAAACGACAACTATGCCGAGTACAGATGGGCATGGAGCTATCGCCTCATCTGCGAGTATTATGGCATAGACGAAATAACGGAAGAGACGGCAAAGCAGGTTCACGAGGACTACGTGACAGCCCGTCGTGCATGGATTGCCGAGATTCGCAAGGATGCGCAGAAGGAGTTCGAGCTGGGCGACATAGACCAAAGTGTTCTCGACGACTTCATGGCTCAGCTCGATCAGGAGACCGACTGGGAGAACCTGAGGTACGATATGTAGCTATCAGCTACTGTTTCTTTATTTCCCAAAAAGCAATTGCGGCGGCGTTACCTACGTTAAGGCTGTCCACGCCGTTGTGCATCGGAATCTTCACAACGAGGTCGGCGGCATCGATGACGGCGTCGGGCAAGCCATCACCTTCTGTTCCCATGATGAGGGCAAGGCGTTTCGTCTGCTTTAGCTTCGGGTCGTCTATGCTGATTTCATCTTTCCTGAGAGCCATCGCAGCAGTCGTGAAGCCCATCTCCTGCAGTTTATGAATGGTGCCGACGGCTGTCCCGTCTTCTGCATCAAGCCAAGTCCATGGCACAAGAAACACGCTTCCCATCGAGACGCGAACAGCCCTGCGATTCAACGGGTCGCAGGAATCGCGCGTCATCAGCACGGCATCTATGCCGAGGGCGGCTGCCGAACGGAAGATGGCACCGACATTTGTCGTATCGCAGACACCGTGAAGGACGACAATTCGATGCGCGTCCCGGCAGATTTCCTCTGGTGGAAGAGCCTTTGGACGCCGCATGGCACAAAGCACGCCGCGCGTCAAGGTGTAGCCCGTAAGCTGCGTCAAGAGTTCACGACTGCCGGTATAGACGGGCATATCGGCAGGACATCTTTCTATTATACCACGGGCATCGCCCTCGATATGCCTGCGTTCGCAGAGCAGAGAGACTGGTTCGAGACCAGCATCAAGCGCCACGCCAATCACTTTCGGGCTTTCGGCAATGAAGAGACCCTTGGCCGGCTCGAGTCTGTTGCGCAGTTGAGCCTCCGTTAGCGTGCTGTAGGCTTCCAGCTCCGGACATTCCAAAGAAGTTATTTCTATCTCTTTCATCTTACGATTCTCTTCTTTCCGTTAATGATGAAGATGCCCTGACGGAGGTCATGAGCCGTGATGCGTCGGCCTTGCAAGTCGAAGATAATATCCTTTGAAGCCTTGTGATTCTTCAGGTCTGTAATGCCATCCGGACTATCCACCACAAGCTGGACGCTGACGATGGGACTCCATTCGCCATCCTTATTACTGATGGCTCGCAGCGTGATGGTGTCCGGCAGTTGCATGGCAGCCAGTTCCTCGCCAATGTTATCACCTTCGGAATAAGGTTTGGCTGTAGGTGAAAGGGCTCCGGCATCGTTGTTGAACCAGTTGACCGGCTCGCTGCCATCGAGCGTGTAATAGATGTTTTCGCCAGACAGAGTCAGCGAACTTTCCGTACAATAATGCTGAAGTTCGTAACCGATCTCAGTGTCATCGACAAAGATGGCAGGTGCCTCGGCATTGGGGAACCAGCCTTTTTCGCGAAGTTGCTTGATGAGATTGGCCGTTCGGACTGGGAAATACTGCTTCAGCAACCGCTGACGTTCAGCCGCAAAGGCGCCGTCGGGCTTGTAGAGCGAGCCCTTCGACTGGTATGGATGCACGTCTCGACGATAGTCGCCCCAGCGAGCAGCCTCATCCCACAAAGGGAGTTCGATGACGCCATACAGGCTGTCCCAGGTTGCGAGGGCTGATTCGGGAGTAAGCGGACCGCCATGCGTGAGTGCGCGCTGTGCTTCTTCGTGGAAGCGATGGGCAAAGATGCCTTGCTTCATCAAGCGGTTCAGGAAGCCGGTCGGGCAGCCACGATTGTTCTTCGAGGTAAGGTTTTCGGTAGGCGAGACGAGGATGTTCTCCGTATCCCAGCAGAGGAACCGGAAGCCCTCGTCGTCCCAGTAACGGTTCCTGAAGGCGTACCAGTTGTGATGATCCCAGTCGGTGTTGCCGCCATAAAGGTTGATGAGCATGTAGCGAATGAAGTTATCCACCTCGAGGAGCTTAGGATATTTCACGTTTGGCTTGCCGTCGCTGCCACACCCGACCAGATGCATGTAGCTTTTATGGTTGGGGAGTTCGTAGATGAGGTCGGCCATGGCGTTCCATGCATCAATATCTCCGTACGTGGGAATTGCGGCATGATACTGACCGGCGCCGCCATCCACTTCCGTCACATCCCAGTCCCCGTCGTCTCCTCCGAAGTTAGCCGCGCAGAAATCATCGCTTATGCGTTCGCACAGATTATACATGCCCCAGTAGAGGCCATTGAGGAAGAGGTGAACATACTGTCCTGTGCTGATGGGTTCGCCCATCTTCGCCTGCGTTTCCCTTGCCCAAAGGTCGCGAGCATATTGTGCCTTGTTGCGCTGCGCATTGTCCCAATGTTGCCAGGAGTAGCCGAAGAAAGTACGAAGAACGAGTGCATTGAACTTCTTCGGACCACGCTCACCGAAGACACGATACTTGAGTTTCTTTGGTCCGTAATCACTCTTGAAGTGCAGACGGAAAGCATGTTTCGGGTTCTTCTCGGGCAGTCTGCCATGTCCGCCATGCAGCTTCAGGGCACAAGAAACCGTGAGGTCGTGATTGTCCTGGCCGCCTATCAGCTCGAAGCTGACGGGACGCTCCCACCCTCTTCCCGTGCCGTCTCCAACGGGACAACCTGTATAAATGTAGATGCCGCCTGTTATCGAGTCGGCTTCTCGGTTGAAGAGGTTGTCCCTGTCGGTGACGAGAGAGACGATGGGAAGCTTGGTGATGCCCTCGGTAACGTAGGCGGCATAGGTCTCGTTGCGAGTTATCTCGGGGTCCATCTCGTAGTCGGCGATGGCAGTTCCCGATATTTGGCAGTACTTGCCCCAGTACTGCGGATATCCGTAAGGCTTGTTGCCTTGCGTCAGAAGGCTTTTCGGGAAGATGTATGAGGCAGTCGCAACGTCGCTCCAAACAGTGTCCTGAACAAGATATGCCGAGCGGATGACCATCGTGGAACTGACGTTGAGCGAGCCGTCATAGAGTTGCCCTTTCACCCTTGGGTCACTGCCATCGTCGGTATAATAGAGGGTGGAACCTGAGGCGGGCGAGGGAATATAGAGCCGGAACCCTTCGTAGTAGATGCCGTGGGGCATGCTGAAGGTCGGAGCGTCTGCGCGAACCGCTCCGATTGCCAGCAAGCATGACAACAGACACACTATAAACCTCATTGACTTCACGCTTTGTACTATTTTGCCCACAAAGGTACAATTATTTATCCAAACTTTGCAATTTTGTAACGAAAAAAGCGAAGAAAATCAACTACATTAGTCTAGTTAGCAGACTTAACACGCCTAAACGACAAACTTAACACTGCTAAACGACAAACTTAACACTGCTAAACGACAAACTAAGCACTGCCTAATTGCACAACTTAACCCGTCGAGTTTTCACATGCATGCTAAAGGGATTTTCAACGCCCTATAGAGTAGTGAGTAACGCCCTATAGGGGAGTGAGCAACGCCCTATAGGGGAGTGAGCAACGCCCTATAGGGGAATGAGTAACGCCCTATAGGGGAATGAGAGGGACGCCATTCTTCATTTATCTGTCCTCCGGCAGACTCTTGCCCGTGAGGAGCGTTCCGTCGCCCGCCATACCCTCGGCCCTGACGCTGAGATGCGTTTGCTTTCCGTTGCCGTAGAAGCGGAACTCGGCCTTGCCGGCATCGTCAAGTTGCAGATCCGGGTTCCAATAAAGCGTGCGACGATAGTCCTTCACGGTCGGCAAAGGCTTCTGCGAATAGTCGGGCTGGTAGAACTCTTCGGGAGCGGAATAGCCCGGCAGAACGTAACGACGGTCGCGAGAAGTGGCTCGATGCGAGTCATTCTTGTCGATGAGGTGAAGGTCAACGGTAACAATGGGAATGTCCTCGCCATCATAAAGCGAATTGCCTTCGCGACGAGGGCTGTAGTCGGTGTAGATATAGACCTTCCCCAAGTTCTTCAGCAGGTTATATTTCTCCTTCTCGCCAGTTGATATGTTGAACGTCTCGACGGGCATACTGCCACCCATAGCGCCGCCGATGCTGGTGCGGCCATGTTCTGCAACGGACTGACTTGCCTCCTTCTTGCCATCGATACGAAGTTCGAGGACGTAGTCGCGCGACAGGTTCATGTCGCCGATATAAGTGCGCGAGATGTCACGCACGAAGCGGTTGTAGCCATAATAGACGCCCGGACAGAAGCCTGCATCACAGATCTCGTTGAAAGCCTGGTAGGCATCGATGACGTAGGCGGGCTTCGTGGGGTCGAACTTACCCAGCCGAGCGCGCTTGACGCCTATCGTCACTTCGTCGAGCAGACGCGAGCCGTCCATCACCCAATCTGGTGCTATGACCGAACCCTTCGGTGCTTCTGCCAGATGGCACTGGTACCAGTCGTACGGCTTGACGAAGCGCGGGAAGAAAGGCTGCAGGCGGACATAGAACTCAGGATAGTTAAGGCGGTCGTTACGATCCGTGCTGGGATACTCCCAGACATGTGTCTTACCCTTCCACTTGGTACTGTCGCTTGCCGCAAGATGGAAGATGCATCCCTCGTAGAAGCGTGGCGAAGGAATGGCGAAACGGTGCTTCTCGGTCGTCATCACGCCGTCGATTCCCTGCTCAGCCCCAGGCTTGGCGAAGCGTGCCTTTACGAGGAGTTCCCGCTTCAGCTCGCTGTCGGTCTGAGTGAAGCGTGCCAGTTCATCTCGGGCAGTAGTGACCTCCGGCCCTGTCGTCTCGTTGAGTTGGCGGGTTGCAGTCACCGTACCGGCATCCTCGGCTTCCCTCGCATCGCTATCCATATTGGTTGCCTCCTGCGTGTCGCCTGTCAGGCTGACGGCATCGGCAGCATTACTGCCGGCACTCACCGAGATGAAGTTGTCGGCAAACTGCGATTCCTGTTCGCTGGCCATATACTTGTTGACCTCGCCCACAAGGAGTGGCGTCTGCTCGGGCTTGTGGTTGAGCACGAAAGCGCCAGGCTCGGTCATCGTGTGCCAGTCGTAACGACGCCAGCCTTGAATCATCAACAGGAGGTCCAGAGCACGGTTGTGCTCCTCATCATCCGCCTCAAAGAAGTAGCCCGGGTTCTCCACGAAGCCTCGTATCTCGCTGGCCAGAAGCATCTCCGTCAGGATGTTGCCGTTGTCGTAAAGGTACTCGCTATGTGTTGCGTCGCAGACCGAGACGCTGACCGTAGCGCCAGGCTTGCCGCCTTCCACAGCAACACTGGCTGGAGCGAAAGGTTCCAACGGCTGTTTGCCCAAGCCATTGAAGCGAAGATTGCTTGGCGCAAAATCATCTTTACGGCAGAAGAAGAGTCTGTCCGCATAGACGCGCCCTACATTATTATATATAGTAACTTGGCAGACACCTGTCTTCAGCTTCGACTCATCAAGGACGAGTGTGGCTGAACTGCCTGCGGGAATGGTCTGGAAGTCGAGCATCACGCCGTCATGCATCACAGTCATACCAAGCTCTTCGCTGGCCGCCTTGCCCGCTGCCTTGACCTCTATTTGTCTGTTCCCCACTCCATTATTCACGACTTGCAGTGCTACGCCATCCACATCGGGACTCGGAAGCTTTTCTTTTGTCGTGCCTTTCTTGCCGGTATAGGTCGCGGTGTAAGTCTTGCCGCTCTGAGGGGTAAAAGTGAACGAGCCGCGACCTCGCTGCTCGACGTCAGCCTCGGCAACAACCGTACCCGAGCCTTCGGTCACCGTCACCTTGCCATCCAAGTGAAGCCCCTCATTGCTTGTGGCTTCGAAGGCTACCCGATTAGGCACACCAGCCACAATGTTTCCACCTTCGGGAAAGAGTTGCAGCCGTGGTTTGGGAGACGTCTCGTCTATCTTCGACAGGCGACGAAGCGGGCGAAGGGTCATCTCGTGGAAGAAGTCGCCTGGCTCCTTAGGCTTATCAAAAACAGGGAAGACACGGCTGTAGAGTTTCTCATAGTCCTGATAATACTCCTTCGCCATGCGTTTATTAAAGAACCATTGCTCGGAGACCTTGTTGTGAGGATGCTCCGTGATGCCCCAGTTGAGTTGCCAGCGCGTGTAGGCTCGCAGCTCGTAATAGCCTCCGTAGAGTGTATCTTGCAGGACGAAACTTCCATGTACCTGTCCGTTCCGCAGCTCGAGCTGTTGCCGCTCTACAAGGTAGCCGTCCTGATTCAGCAGCTCCGCATAGAGGACTCCGCTCAATCGGCTCGGCGTGCCTGTATCGCTACGACGCACGTATGCCTTGTAATATATGGTATCTCCAAGGAAATAGCACGTGTTGTCCATGTGCACAAAGACCTGCTCCTGCGGAATTGACTTGCCAAAAGCGCCCAGGCGCTCAGCCCAACCATCCAAGGTAGTAGGCTTAGATGATGTCTGAGCCGAGAC
>ODAI011543494.1_pt1 | contig 11339 bp, 7 predicted proteins | sample 1539321 | NCBI WGS metagenome assembly ODAI01 (sample SAMN02144231, study PRJEB22623) | gut metagenome | biome: sheep rumen | host: Ovis aries | place: New Zealand
ATAGTTCCATATTGATATTGGGTGATAATCCCTTCCACATCTGTTTGCATCATCTCTTGAGGCATGGCTTTCACAAGGAGTGCCTGGGCATTGTCTGCTTCGTTCTCTTCGTTCATTGGCTCGCCTAACTTGTTGCCTGTCAAGATGATCAAATTGTTTTTTGCGCGGGTGAATGCAACGTACAGCACGTTAATATTGTCCACCAATGTGCGCAGTTCCTCGTCTCGGCGATCATCAGCAAAAATGCTGTCGTCCTTTGCCCTGCTCACATTGATGGGCAGTAGTGGCATAAGGTCGAATGGGGAACCATGTGGGATGCACCAAAGAATTTCTGAGCCTTTGGGCTTGATGGGCCAGGAACAGGAGGGAATAATCACGCTGTGAAATTCCAATCCTTTTGATTTGTGTATTGTCATGATCCGCACTCCATCGGATGCTCCGTTAGGGATGGTCTTTTCGCAGAGTTGTTCTTCCCATGCTTGCAGAAAGGAGTCAAGGTCGCCCTGATTGTCTTCACAGAACTGTTCCACGATGTCGTTAAAGAAGAACAAATAGGCATCTTGGTTGGCCATCTTTGCTAATTGGAAGGTCTGATAGATTTCCTCTACCTGTTCGGTGAGTGCCTTGAACTGTAGAGAATTTCTTTCGACAGGACCGAAACCATTCGGTAACAGTTTTTCTACCTGATCAATGGCTTCAAAAAAATCGGCATCATCTTCTGTTCCAGTTCCTTTTAGCATCTGTTGGTAGTAGTATGCTAATGTGGCCAAGTGCAGTTTGTCATCGGGGGTTGCCAATGCTCGCAAGGCACAAATGATGAGATTGATGGCGGAAGAGGCATCGAGACGGAATGCATCGTCTGAAACTATCTTCACTTTCACTACATTCTGGTGCTCGTTGAAGTAATTGCTGATGAGGGGCACCTCTTTATTGGTTCGAATAAGAATGGTGATATCATTGGATTTCACTCCGTTGTCCATCAGTTCCTTCACTGTTAGTTGAATGCGTTGCAAGGTGGCTTCTTCGTATGCATGGGGTGTCGATTTCTCCCACACATCAGAGAGTTGTTCGGTGTCAATGTCATGATAGTCGATGTTTTCCACCTTGATGAATCCCGCTTTTTTCGTCTTTTTGGCAATTTGCTCCAAATCGCCATACGCAGTGGATAGGGCGGGGCAGTAGGACTGCAAAATGTCGATGGCGTTCTTGAAGAAGTGGTTGTTAAAATCGACAATGTGTTTGGCTGAACGGAAGTTGTAGAAGGCGGGTATCCTGCCCATCAGTCTCTGCAAATCGGGGTCTTGTTCTATCCCATTCAGAATTTGCCAATCGGAGTTGCGAAATCGGTAGATACTTTGTTTTACATCCCCAACGATAAGGCACGATCCATCCATCGACAGGCTGTTCAGAATGAGTGGCTTGAAATTTCTCCATTGCAGCGTGGAGGTGTCCTGAAATTCGTCAATCATGATGTGCTTGATAACAGCTCCTGTCTTTTCGTAGATGAAAGGAATGTCGCTGTTGTTGATGACATTGCGCAGAAAGTTTGCTGTTTCGGACAAGAGGAAGCGGTTCTTTTCTTCATTGAGGATTTTGACTGTTTTGCTAATTTGGTTAAGGAGCATGAGCGAATACAGATGTTGGCCAATGGCATTGACTGTGTGGAGATTGCTGACATAATCTGCGTGTTTGTCGAATGCTTCAGACAAAAGAGGCATTAGCACAGAAGTTACTTTGAGTTCCAATTCTGCGCGATTGGGTGATGTTTTTTTGAACCACTTATCAATCTCTGTTCTGTATTCTCCAATGGTGTCGGAAAAGGTGCCTTTGCTTTGGTTGGTGGGTTCTGTAATTTTGTAGTCGGCCACTTTTTCCATAAAGGTGACAATGGCTTTGCTTCCGTCTTTCTCTGTCATGCCGCAGGTTCGGTAAGCATTCAGCATCTGAGTTCCCAAATTGATGACTGTCTGTTTCTTTTCCTTTAAATAAGAGTTTATAATGTTGCGATATTTGAAAATGGTACTAATGTCTGTTATTTTCTTTCTTACATCTTCTCCATGAATCAAGTAATTTTCTTTGAAGATGTTGCGCCCAAATTCCTTCACTGTTTCTTCTATCTGCCAAGAACGATTTTCATTGATTTTCGTTTCAATGAAGTCAATAATGGTGCGGAACTCGCTCGACCCCTCGCGCAGGTTGTCGATAATATGGTCGATGGCATCGCTTAGCACTTCTGTCTCGTCCAGTTCCACTTTCATCTTGGTAGAGAGTTCCAGTTCGTTAGCCAACTCTCGCACAATACTTTGAAAGAAGGAATCAATGGTTTCGATGTGGAAGCGGCTGTAGTCATGTATAATGTTGGAGAGTGCTTCCTTTGCTTTGGTGCGTAACACCTCCTCGTTCATGTTAATCAATGCAGAGCGATAAGGCTCTTCTTGATAACGTGGCATCATCTTTCTCGACTCTATGTTCTCCAGAATGTTGTCGATGTAATCATCAACTTCATGCAAACCGTTGGCAATGCCATACAGTGTGCTCAAGATGCGCTGCTTCATCTCTGCTGTAGCCTTGTTTGTAAAGGTCACAGCAAGAATGTTCTGATATTCCATCGGATTTATTGCTAACAGTGCAATGTATTCTACCGCCAGCGTGAAGGTTTTGCCTGAACCTGCCGATGCCTTATAGATGCGCAGGGGTTTCATTTCTTTCGTCAGTTTCTTTTCCATATTGAGCGTCTAGACATTAGGGTTGTTATTTCGTGTAGAAGGGAAGTGGGAGCGAAATTCCATTTACTGTCTGAAAAAGACAATCAACATGCAAATTTACATGATTTTCTTGACATATACTCTAATTGTTGTCAAAAAAAATCTTCTGTCGAAAGATACGCTGTCCAGCAAAACCTTCCTTTTTCAGCAAAATCGTTCCAACGGTCACCACTGTAGATGACGGTTTCTTGTTCCGTTCCACGCAGCGTGTAGAAAAATGGAGGCTTCTCTATCCGAACAACCCATCGGCATTTCAGGTTTCATGATCAAATATGAGTTACTAAAAAAGGTCTGGATGCCTTGGTTGCAATCCAGACCTTTCGGTTTGTTATTTTTCTTTTCTGTTATGCTGCTTACTCGGCATTGCCTTTGTTAGTCAGTTCTGCCAGTTTCTTTTTCCCATTGAAGGCAAACACCCACACGAGGAAGCCTGCAATGAGCAAAATGATGATGCCGAGGATGGGGCGGTAGAAGATCCAAGCCACAGCAATGACGATGAGTGACCAAACGACACCGAAGATGGTGCTGATGATGCCTGCACCAAAAGCAAAGATGCTGGAGAGGAAAGGCACAACCTTGAGAATGGTTTCGATGAAACCAAAGAGGCTCTTGAAACCTGAAATCATCAACAGAATGCCGATGATGCGGAGAATCCATGTCCACATGTTGTTTGCCTCATGTTCGGCATCAAAAATTTCATCAGAAGTCTTCTTTCCCATCACCAGGGTCTGATACCTCTTTCCGTTGGATGTCTTGAATGCTTTAAAGGTGTTTCCATCTACTTGAGCTATCACTGTCACCTTGGCAGGAACAACCTTTTCGAAAGTGATTCGCACATCGCCCACTTCTGGAGCATTGGTACTGCGGCCATAGTAAAGCACGTTGCCTATCTGATGAATATATTCCAAATCCACTTTGTTTTCCTGAGAGATAGAGTCGGGGATGACAGTTTTCATGCTATCGGCCAACAACGTACTGTCGGTTGCAGCAACAGGTGCTGGTTGAGTGGTATTGGAATTTGTGGCAGGAATGCCCTTTCGGATGGCGTAAGCCTCACCCACACTCTTGTTGATGGCCTGCAACTTTTGTTCGCTGAGTTTGAGTTCAAGTGCTTCGTTCGAGCGGATGGATTGAATGAGCGATTCATTCAGTACGTAAGCACCAAACTTAACGTTTTCTGCCCACAGGTCTTGCTCTTCCACCTGAGTCCAAGTGAAGTTCTTGTCCTGATAGGCAGGGTCTTTGAAATCAGAACTGTTAATTGGAGAGCTGACCCATTCTTTTGTGTAGGTGTAAGTGGTAGTGGTTACTTCTTTGCCACCCAGCTTGTCTTCCGATTTTTCTTCAGCGTGTTCCACCCACTGGAAATATTCCACATCGCGGGTTAAACCGATTGCGTTTTCGCTGATGCCGAAATCTTTGTCGGTGAGTACTTCGTCGGTTGTTGCCATTGCGGTGGCACACACCAGTTCGCCTTCGAACTCTGCATTCTTCTTGTCGGGATTGGGCATGTCCACACAAGCCTCTTGTGCATCGTTCAGCATTTTGTCTGTTTTCACAGCACGTCCTTCATTCCACCATAAGAGACAGGTGGCACCGATAATCAGGATGAAACCCAAAAGAATTCCTTTCAAGGAATTGCCTACACGTGTTCCGTAACCGGTGGTTTTCGTTTCTTGGTAAGCCATAATCTTTGTTGTTTTAAGAAGTTTAAAAAAGTAAATAGATAATGTGTAGTTTGATATTTTGCCTTGCAAAGGTAAATCTTTTCTTCTTCTTCACCAAATTAAATAGCTTTTTTTGTTAAATTATCTTTCTTTTTGTTCCATAGCATGTGTTTCGTAGTACTTTCACCCTTTCTCCAACGCTTCCAATAGCCCCTCGCAAGCATCTTCCAAAATCTCAATTACATTCTCAAATCCTTGCTCGCCTCCATAATAAGGGTCGGGTACATGGTCGATGACGTGGGTTTGGCAATAGTCCGTCATTCGGACAATTTTTGTCTCTGCTTCCACCGTAGGAGCCAATCTGTGTAGCCTTTCCCAATTGCTGTCATCCATCCCTACAATCAGATCGAAGAGTTCGAAGTCAAGTTCTCGGATAGGACGGGAAATGTGAGTTAACTGATAACCGTGTCGTCGGGCATGAAACTTCATGCGTGGGTCGGAACCTTCGCCTTCATGGTAGCTGATAAGACCTGCTGAATCGATTTCATATTCAGAGTCCATTCCTCTCTCCTTCACTAATTTACGCATGATGGCTTCTGCCATGGGAGAGCGACAAATGTTGCCCAAGCAAATAAACAATATTCTTTTCATAAATTGGTCTTTTCTTCTTGTCTAAATGTGATGGATGTGCTGCAAGGGGAGACAGAGGACGGGGTTGGAAACAGAAAATCCTGTGAGGTGGCTCACAGGATTTTGTTTGTATTCTGGTCGGGGAAGACTACTTTGGGAGTAAATGTCTTAGCCTCTTCAAAGTCCATGAGCGCATAGGACATGATGATGACGATGTCGCCAACCTGCACTTTTCTGGCGGCAGCTCCGTTGAGGCAGATGCAACCGCTGCCACGTTCTCCCCGGATGACATAAGTGTCGAAGCGTTCGCCGTTATTGTTGTTGACAATATATACGCGTTCGCCTGCTATGATGCCGACGGCATCCATTAAGTCTTCGTCAATGGTGATGCTGCCCATATAGTTGAGGTTGGCTTCCGTCACCTTCACGCAGTGCAGCTTGGATTTCATCACTTCTATCTGCATGTTACTCTGTTATTTATAATTGATGTTGTCGATAAGACGGATGGGGGTGGCTCCACAAAAGACGGTGATGCAACCTTGTATGTGATCGGCATCGTCCCATGAAGTGACATTTTCGAGAGTGATGGCATTGACAATGTTGTAGTACTGCACTTCGAGTCCTTCAATGCCATTCAGTTGGTTGACAACCATTTGTTGGGTTTCCTCTACTGTGTGGGTTTTGCTGAAATCGACACTTTCTTTCAGCACCCTGTAAATGTTGGGTGCTATGGCTTTTTCTTTGATGGAAAGCAGAGTGTTGCGACTGGAGAGCGCCAAACCGCTTTCCTCGCGCACGATGGGGCAGGGACATATTTCAAGACGCTTTGCCCATGTTGCACCTTGCGAAGTGTAGTCAGCAACCATCGCTCTGATGACAGCAATTTGCTGGAAGTCTTTCTCACCAAAATAGGCGCGGTCAGGTTCCACAAACATGAAAAGCTTGCTCACAATTTGACAAACTCCGTTGAAATGTCCAGGGCGGAATGCTCCTTCCATCACGGTGTCTGTGGGAGGGTAGGAGAAAGTGCGGGTGTCAGGCTCAGGATAAATTTCCTCCACCGATGGAGCAAACACAAAGTCGGCACCGAGCCGTTGCAATAGATTGCAGTCGGCAAACAGTGTGCGAGGATAAGCCTCGAGGTCGTTTTTGTCGTTGAATTGGGTTGGATTGACAAACACGCTCACGATGGTGGCGTGGTTTTCTCGGACGCTGCGTTTTACCAGCGAAGCATGTCCTGCATGGAGCGCGCCCATAGTTGGTACGAGGCCGATGGTCTTGTTATCACTTCTCAGGGCAGAAACCTTGGCCTTGAGTTCCTTGACTGAATTGATGATTTCCATTTTCTTTCTTTTCATGTATGATGTAGCAATTGCACCACACATTATTTATAATTGTGTGCAAAGGTACGAATTTAATATGGAATGTAAAGAGTAAAAGAGAGAAAAGTGAATGGTGGAGGCTGAAAAGTGATAAAGGAAGGGTAAAAGTACAAGGTGAAAAGTGAAAAATCTTAGTTATTAGAGCTACTTATGGGCGTAACTGAGATTTTTCACTTTCCATCTTGTACTTTGTATGTTCTTTTTTAGAGAGGGTAATTCTCAAAATCGTAAAGTACTGTTGAAAGGTAGCGTTCACCTGTGTCGGGTAGGAGTGCCACGATGAGCTTGCTTGCATTTGCATGGTCTTTGGCAAGTTGGGTGGCAGCCCAAGCTGAGGCTCCCGATGAGATGCCGACGAGCAGACCTTCGCTGGCTGCAATCTTGCGGCTGGTGAGAATGGCGGCATCGTTAGGAACTTTTAGAATTTCATCTACAACGTTGCGGTCGAATGTTTGTGGTACGAAACCTGCACCAATTCCTTGAATCTTGTGAGCACCTGGTGCTTCTCCGCTCAACACGGCAGAGGTTTCAGGTTCAACAGCCACAATCTTTACGTTGGGGTTCAGTTCCTTCAAGCGTTTACCGATGCCGCTGATAGTGCCTCCAGTGCCTACACCTGCTACGAAGATGTCAATTTTTCCGTCGGTGTCGCGCCAAATCTCTTCAGCTGTAGTAGCATAGTGGGTGGCGGGGTTAGCAGGGTTTTCAAACTGCTGTAGAATGATGGAACCTGGTGTGTTGTTTCGCAGTTCTTCAGCTTTGGCAATGGCACCTTTCATGCCTGCCGAACCAGGGGTGAGCACTACGGTGGCTCCGTATGCCTTGACGAGGTTGCGGCGCTCAATGGACATGGTTTCGGGCATAGTGAGAATAAGTTTATAGCCTTTTACAGCACTAACGAAGGCTAAGCCTACACCCGTGTTGCCTGAGGTGGGTTCGATGATGGTGGCACCAGGTTTAATTACCCCCCTTTTCTCTGCATCCTCAATCATGGCGAGGGCGATGCGGTCTTTAACCGATCCTGCAGGGTTGAAATATTCAAGCTTTGCGACGATATTGGTTTGAAGTTCCTCCTTCTTTGAGTAGGAGTTGAGTTGAAGCAGTGGGGTGTTGCCCACCAGTTCAGTCAGTTGTTTTGCTATTTTTGCCATAGTTTTGAAGTTTTTGTGAAATTTGATGCAAAGTTACAAATTATTTTAGATTTGTGCAAATGCTTGATCAAGGTCAGCAATGATATCGTCGATATGTTCTACTCCGACAGAGAGGCGCACGGTTGTGGGTGTGATGTGCTGTTCCTCCAGTTCTTCGGCGCTAAGCTGAGAGTGGGTTGTGGTGTAGGGATGGATTACAAGCGACTTTACGTCAGCCACATTGGCAAGCAGGGAGAAAATTTTTAACGAGTCAATGAACTTCCATGTTTCCTCTTGTGTGCCGTTGATTTCGAATGTGAAGATGCTGCCGCCTCCATTTGGGAAATACTTCTTATAAAGCTCATGGTCGGGGTGTGATGCCAACGCGGGGTGGCTGACACTCTTCACCTTCGGGTGGTTGCTCAGGTATTCTACTACCTTGAGTGCATTGTAGGTGTGACGCTCAATGCGGAGCGGCAATGATTCCACGCCTTGCAAAAGAATCCATGCGTTGAAGGGGGAGATAGTGGCACCTGTGTCGCGCAGAATGACTGCACGGATGCGAGTTACATAGGCTGCTGCTCCAGCCACATCAGCAAAGACAGCTCCATGATAGGAGGGGTCTGGCTTGGCAATGGTGGGGTATTTGTCGGCATTGGCTTTCCAGTCGAATGTGCCCGCATCAACAATCACACCTCCGAGTGACGATCCGTGACCGCCGATGAACTTGGTGGCAGAGTGAACCACAACATCGGCTCCATGCTCAATGGGACGGAAAATGATGGGCGCGAAAGTATTATCTACAATGACTATGATGTTGTGTTTGTGTGCTATTTCTGCAATGGCGTCCAGATTGGTCACGTCGCTGTTGGGGTTGCCGAATGTTTCCACATAGACGGCTTTTGTGTTGGGACGAATGGCTGCTTCGAGGGCTTTCAGGTCATTCACGTTTACGATGGTGTTTGCAATGCCTTGTGTGCTGAGCGTGTGGGTAATCAAGTTGTAGGAACCACCGTACAGGTTGTCGGCTGCTACGATGTGGTCGCCATTTTGTGCAATGTTTTGCAGAGCGTAGGTGATGGCAGCGGCACCCGATGCCACAGCAAGGCCTGCTACACCGCCTTCAAGAGCAGCTACACGGTCTTCGAACACGCTTTGGGTGGAATTGGTCAGACGTCCGTAGATGTTACCAGCGTCGCGCAAACCAAAGCGGTCAGCTGCATGCTGGGAGTTGTGGAACACGTATGATGTGGTCTGATAGATTGGTACGGCGCGTGAATCGGTCGTGGGGTCGGCTTGCTCTTGTCCTACGTGGAGTGCTAAAGTTTCGATGTGAAGTTTCTTTGTCATAGTTGTATTCTTTTTTTAGTTGTTAAACGTTTATTTTTCTGATTTCGATGCAAAGTTACGGGGTTTGGGAAATTTGTCCAAGTAAAATCGGTTACTTTGGAAAATATTTCTAAGAAATGTGTAAAGTGTAGAATAACTATATTGTCATAAACAAAAAAGGGACTGAAACGTATGAGGCTTCAGTCCGTGCTTGTTTATGTTTGTTTTAGATACGGCGTTTCTCTTGGGCAGAAACGCCGTTTCTGTTTTTGAGCTGTTTTATTGGTATCCTTTAGCTTCCATTCGACGTTCCCATTCCTTTCGCAGGAAGACATTCAAATAGTTAGCAATGTCAATGCATCCCTTAGGTGGAGACACCTGATTACCTCCCGTGCTGATTCTTCCGTCTGCTGTTTGGTAGGTGAAATTCCATGATGGTGGCCCACCTGTAATTTCTGGCACTCTAGGTATGTGCGGGCGTGAATAATAGCTCAATTTCTGATAAATCTTTTCTTTTTCCACTATCTGACGAATGGTGTCAATCGCAGTTTCGTCCAATGCTACCGTCAGGCGTTCGCCTATCTCTCGCCTAATTCTGTCGTTTTCTGGTCCATAGAGGGTTGCTTTGCCGGTGGCGGAATCGACCTTTATCTCATAGTAAACAGGATCGGGTCGGGAAGAACCGTATTCCTCATAACGAAAATATGTCATCTTCCCCTTCGGCATTGTGCGAGCTTCTGCTTCACGGCGCATGGTGAAGATGCGGTCATAATATTTAAGCACGGCATCGAAGCGATCTCTTGTTGAGTTGTTCTCCATGAGTGCTGTTTGTATGATGTATTGCCAGTCTTCCAGCTGGTACTTCTTCACTTCTTTCTCCGATATGGATTCGCACATGCGAATAATCCAGTCGTTCTGTCTGTACACATTGAAAATCTTGGCCGTGTCGTTAGCAAAGTCCGCTTCTTTTTTGTGGTAAGCGTCCATGCAATAACTGAAACAGGCTTCATCGTTCATTAGCATTTGCAGGACAGCACTCCGTTGACGGTTGTTCGTTAGTTCAATGAGGCGCAGAATGTCTTGCTTGCGCTGTTTCTTGTCTGGGCCGGATAAGCCTGCGGCGCACATCATGCTGCAAGATAGTAGGAAGCTGACACCTGCAGCGATTGTTGTCATCATAATTCGTTTCATATTTAGGGTTATTAGTAAGGTTTGATGATTGCAAAGGTAGAAAAAAAATGGGATATGTACAAAAAAGGTGAGAAGAAAATGAAGGGAACACCCCGTTTGGATGCTCCCTTCACATATTAATATAAGATTGCTCTTCGTTTGAAGAGACCGATTTCTTGGGAGCGATGCCCCAAGCACTCGATTTACTCTTCGTTCAAAATCTTCATGATTTCACAGCAAGCATTGGCTACGTTGGTGCCAGGCCCGAAGATGGCAGCTACGCCGTCCTTGTAGAGGAAGTCGTAGTCCTGTGCAGGGATGACACCGCCGGCAATGACGAGGATGTCTTCACGGCCAAGCTTCTTGAGCTCTTCAATCACTTGTGGTATGAGGGTCTTGTGACCTGCGGCAAGTGAGCTGACACCCAGCACATCGACGTCGTTCTCAACTGCCTGACGAGCGGACTCGGCAGGTGTCTGGAACAGGGGACCCATGTCCACGTCCATGCCGCAGTCGGCATAACCAGTGGCTACCACTTTAGCACCGCGGTCATGACCGTCCTGTCCCATTTTGGCAATCATGATGCGGGGACGGCGGCCATTGGCCTGTGCAAATTTTTCTGTTGCGGCACATGCATCTTTGAATGCCTGATCGCCTTTAGATTCTGAACTATACACGTTGCTGATGGTTCTGATGATTGCTTTATAACGTCCTACAACTGCTTCGCAAGCGTCGGAAATTTCGCCAAGCGTACAGCGCAGACCTGCTGCTTTCACTGCGAGGTCGAGGAGGTTGTGCTCGCTCTTCTTGCCGTCTTTGAATTCTTGTACACACTTGGTAATTTCTTCCAGTGCAGCCTTGCATGCAGCCTCGTCGCGATTGGCTCTGAGTTCTTTGAGCGCAGCTTCCTGCTGAAGGCGCACGGCAGTGTTGTCCACTTCGAGGATGTCGAGTGGGTCTTCGTGGTCAAGACGGTACTTGTTGGTGCCGACGATGGTTTGAGTGCCAGAGTCGATGCGAGCCTGAGTACGTGCTGCGGCCTCCTCGATGCGCATCTTGGGCAGACCTGTCTCGATGGCCTTTGCCATGCCACCCAGTTTCTCTATTTCCTGGATGTGCTCCCAAGCCTTGTGAACCAGTTCGTTGGTCAGGGTCTCTACGTAGTAAGAACCAGCCCATGGGTCAATCTGCTTGCAGACCTTGGTCTCGTTCTGAATATAGATTTGTGTGTTACGAGCGAGACCAAGGTCTGCAAGCAGACCTTGG
>ODAI013608027.1_pt1 | contig 11338 bp, 12 predicted proteins | sample 1539321 | NCBI WGS metagenome assembly ODAI01 (sample SAMN02144231, study PRJEB22623) | gut metagenome | biome: sheep rumen | host: Ovis aries | place: New Zealand
TCATTACTCAGGCAGTCCCTCCGCATCAACTCCGTCTCACCTCCGTCTCAACTCCGTTTCAACTCCGTCTCACCTCCGTTGAAAGACGGAGGTGAGACGGAGAGGGGATGGTGGGGATATGGAGGGGATGCCTTGTAAGTTTTTTTTTGAACCTGTATAATAAATATGCCCCGTTGTCGTTAAGTCAAAATATGAGATGTAGGATTCTTTTTCTGCTGGCATTCGTGTCGGCTCTCCTGCCCGCCGCTGCTCAGACCGGGGGCGCCGAAGCCGACGCCGAGTTGGCGACGCGCCGTTACAGCGAGGCTTACGACAGCTTGCTGAACAGCTATTATATGCGCCGTTATGCCCATCAGGGATTGCACAGCAAGACGGAGTTCTCGCTCGATGCTTTCGACGAGTTGCCCGATTCCGTGCTCGAAAGACGGCTGCGGATGCTGCATACGGAGGTGCCGATGGCGATAAACGACGTGGTGCGTTCGCATATCCGCCTCTACCTGCGCATCATGTCGCGTCGGCTCTCGCTGACGTTGATGCAGGGCGAAAAGTATTTCCCCTTGTTCGGCGAGGCGTTGGAACGTTATGGGGTGCCCGACGAGGTGAAGTACCTGGCCATTGTGGAGAGTGCGTTGAATCCCGAGGCGACCTCGCGAGTCGGTGCTTCGGGCTTGTGGCAGTTCATGTACAATACGGGAAAGCTTTACGACCTGGAGGTGAATTCGGTGATCGACGAGCGTCGCGATCCGGTGAAGTCGTCCTACGCGGCGGCCCGTTTCCTGCGCGACTTGTACGAGGTGTTCGGCGACTGGACCCTGGCCATAGCTGCGTACAACTGCGGTCCGGGGAATGTGAACAAGGCCATCGCGCGGAGCGGCGGCAAGCGCGATTTCTGGGAGATCTATTATTATCTGCCGCGTGAGACGCGAGGCTATATCCCTTCGTTGATAGCGGTCATATATGTCATGAACTACTATGGGGAGCACGGGTTGCGCCCCGAGCGTATCGAGGCTCCCGTGCGCACCGACACGGTGATGGTCGATCACGATGTGCTGCTGGGGTACGTGGAGCGGGTGACGGGCATGGAAGAGGAGGCGTTGCGGGCGTTGAACCCCCAGTATCGCAACGGCTTGATTCCGGCCTCCTCGGGTCGCTATGCCTTGTGCCTGCCGCTGGCGCAGGTGGAGAGTTTTATCAGGAACGAGGACAGTGTCTATCGCTGGTCGGCCGACAGCTTGCTGCGCAAGCCGGTGAAGGTGTCGCCCAAGCCCCAGGGCAAGGGTAGGCATACTTCGTCCAAAGGGGGCTATTACACGGTGCGCAAGGGAGACACCTTGTCGAGCATTGCCCGCAAGCACGGGGTGAGCGTGGCCGCCCTCAAGAAGCGCAACGGGTTGAAGGGTGACAACATCAGGGTGGGGCAGAAGCTGAAAATCTAACGTGGCATTATGAAGAAGTTTCTGAAGATCATAAGCAACAAATATGTAATCGCCACAGTCCTTTTTGTGGTGGTGATTGTGTTTCTGGACGAGTACAACCTGATGGTGACGGGGCGGGTGAAACGCCAGGTGGATGGGCTGCATGAGGAGGAGCGGGCCTTGCGCGAGGCCATCGTCACAGACAGCCTGAATGCCGCCGCCTTGCGTGACAATCTGGATGCGAAGGAGCACTATGGACGCGAGAACTACTACATGAAACGTCAGAACGAGGACATTTTTGTGATCAAATAGTGGGAAAATGAAAGCGGGGAAGAAAGCAGACAACAAGGGAAAGAGCCGTTGCAGATGGGGGGCTCCCCTCCCGCTCATTCTGTTGCTGACCCTCTCGGGATGCGATTCGTTGCGCGGATTCATGTCGCGCGATCTGGAGGAGGAGGATTTCATCATCGGCCAACTTTATGCCGACGAGCGGGTGGAAGAAACCCCGGTGATCGGGGCGCCGGTGCATGTCACACCGAAGCCCGACGAATGCCGCAATGCCCTCGGCCTGCAGTGTGGCGACAACGAGAACAAAGACCTGTACGAGACGGTGAATTCATGGTTGGGAGTGCCCTACCGATATGGCGGCACCGACCGCCAGGGTATCGATTGCTCGGCTTTTGTCGGGGCTGTCTATAGGTCGGTTTATGGCATCAACCTGAAGCGCACCTGCAACGACATGCTGCGCGAGGTGGCCTTGATCGGACGCAAGGATCTGAAGGAGGGCGACTTGCTTTTCTTTACCAATAGCAAAGGCAAGGTGGCACATGTAGGTATCTATCTCAAAGACGGGTTGTTTGCCCATGCCTCGACGAGCAACGGTGTGAGCGTGAGCAGCGTGGATGGCGGCTACTGGCAGAAGCACTTCTACAAGGGTGGCCGGGTGAAGTGAAGCCTTGTTTTGTTTAATCGAAGAAACTCCAGGTGATACCCCAGAAGAGTCCGAAGCTCTGGCCGGGGTAGTGCGGGAGGAGGAAGTATTGCGGTTTGTCCTCCCAAAGGGCGTTGAGATGTCCGGCTTTGACATAGATGCTGGCGCGCTTGACCTGGAGGTTGAGGAAGAAGTCGCCCCAGAGGTAGCCACCCACGAGGGTGCTGTTTTGGTGCATGAAGAGGCCGGTATAGGGGTCGTATGACGAGGCGTAGAAGGGGGTATGATAGCGTACATCGATGCCGGTTTGTACCCTGAGTGTGCGGTGGAAGAGGTGGAAGTCGGCATAGAGAGAGTTTTTGGAAGCCCAAAGCGGCACAGGCATCTGGATGCTGTCGGTGGAGTGCTGCAGGAGTTGCTGCATGTCGAGGTGAAGAGGACCAGCGGCAAGCCGTAGGGTGGCGCTGATCTGGGAGAGCCAGAGGCTGTTTGTCCCTTCGACGACACCGTTGTTGAGTTCGTACCATGTGTTGTGGTTCATGTGGTTGGCCCGCAGGTCGAGGTCGATGATTTCGCGGAAGACGAAGCGGAAGCGGAAGCGCTCGGTGTTGATGGGTTGCAAGTGAGCTTGGCCTGAGGCCAGAGCGTCGTGCATCATGCGTGCGTCGGGGAGTTGCCGTTGTGCGACAGCGCTGAGGGAGACATGGCTGAGGCGAGCCGAGTCGAGGGGATAGTAGAGGGTGGCAGCGAAGCGGTGGTCGGGGTCGTATTCGTGGTAGAAATTACCGAGCATTTGTCCTTCAAGGGTCAGGTTGCCGCGAAAGAATGCTATTTCGGTACGGGCAAATGGGTTGAAGAGTGAGATAAGCCTCAGGGTGTCGCCTTCGATGGCTGCAGTAATGCTACGGGGCATGATTCCGACGGTGACTTTCAGCGGATTGCGCCAGCGGTAGTCGGGGTAGGCGTCGTTGGTCCAGAAAAGGGAGGCTGAATGTTCCATCCAATGGGTGGAGTCGATGAAAGCCCGTTTGCGGCTGTCGCGGTTCACTTCCAGGCCCAGCACGCCGAGGTTGAGCAGACGCGGATTGCGCAGGGGGATGGTGTCGATGATGTCGAGCGTGTCGGTGATAGATATGCTGTCGTTCAGTTTGCGAACCACGAGGCTGTCGCGGTAGCGGTAGGCGTCGCTTTGGCGTTCGAGACTGTAGGTGAGACGTCCGAAGAGCAGTAGGTCTTGCTGGCCGGTGGCTCCGGTGAGGTTCACAGGTATGCCGGCCCGGTTGGTCTGTATGTTTTCGATGAAGACGCTGTCGTTGACCAGTCCGCCGTTTTCTTCGATGCGGAACTTGTGCCAGATTACACCTGCCACAGCCTGCAGTCGTGAGTCGGGTGAGAAATAGTTGGTGGTGGCGTTGAGGTGGTTGTTGATGGAGCCGGACGAGGTATAGACTCCTTCGGGGCTGAACAGGCGGTAGTTGAATGCCACGTTCCAGCCCGGCATGATGTTTTGCGAGTGGCTCGCATGTACGAAGTAGTCTTTGTTAAGCGAGCTGTTGTAGGAGAGTACGGTGAAGGGGGTGAGGGTTTGGTAGAGGTTGATGTTGTCCTTGGTCATGTAGAACCCCTCGTAGCCGTTGGGTTGCAGTTGCAGTTTGAGGCCGTCGGCCAGGGTGGGGAAGATGCCGATGTGAGGTTGTCCCAGGGTGCCTTTGCCGAGGTAGTAGTTGCCGTTCAGCGCGTCGATCGGGTCGTTGAATTGCACGCCAGTCGGGTCGATGGAGGGATACCAGACTTCGTCAATCCACACATGGGTGGGGCGGTATCTGAACAGATGCACTTTCTTCCGTAGAATGGAGTCGGGTATCTCTTTGTGGTATTCAATGCCTTGTACGGCAAGACTGTCTCGTGTGGCGGTGTCGCCGGGGAATGCGGGGATGTTGTTACGGCTTTGGTTGTTGTTCCTTTGCGTGCCGCCCATAGTGGGTGAAATGTTGACGGGGACTCTCCTCAGGGGGAGTCCACCCACTTGAGCTTGTGAGGTGGCGAAGAGGGCGATAAGGAAAACGAGAAGCAGACCGCCGCGGATGTTTGGCGACAGCCCGGTTCCTTTTTTCTGTTTCCCCGCTTCCGTCATCATCTTTTTAGTTTGCCTGAAGGAAGCGTTCCACATCCATGGCGGCCACACAGCCTTTGCCGGCTGCCACGATGGCCTGACGGTAGTTGGGGTCGCACACGTCGCCTGCGGCGAAGAGACCGGGAATGTTGGTGGCGGCCGACGGGTTCTGGACTTTGATATAGCCTTGTTCGTCCAAATCTACCTGGCCGGCCAGGAAGTCGGTGTTGGGTTTGTGGCCGATGGCGATAAAGACGCCGGCTACCGCTTTCTCGCTTTTGGCGCCGCTCTTGCTGTCCTCCAGTTCTATGGCGGTGACTCCGTCCATGTCGTTGCCAATAATCCGGCTGATTCGACTGTTCCAGCACATCTCGATTTTGGGATTGGTGAGCACACGGTGCTGCATGGCTTTGGAGGCGCGCAGTTCGTTGCGACGGTGCACGAGATAGACCTTGCTGCAGAGGGTGGCCAGATAGTTGGCTTCTTCGCAGGCGGTGTCGCCGCCTCCCACCACTGCCACCACCTGCCCTTTGTAGAAGTAGCCGTCGCAGGTGGCACAGGCCGACACTCCGGCTCCGTAGAACTGCTTCTCGCTTTCGATGCCGAGCCAGCGGGCGCTGGCACCGGTGGCCACGATGGCAGTCTCTGCCTCGATGACGTTGCCTCGGTCGTCGGTGAAATGGAAGGGACGTTGGCTGAGGTCGGCCTTGACGATATAACCTGAGCGAATCTCGCAGCCAAAACGCTGGGCTTGGCGCCGCAGGTCGTCCATCATGGCGGTGCCGGCGATGCCTTCGGGATAGCCGGGGAAGTTCTCGATTTCGGTGGTGATGGTCAGTTGGCCGCCGGGTTGTTCACCTTCGTAGAGCAGCGGCTTGAGGGCGGCCCGACCGGTATAGATGCCGGCTGTGTAGCCCGCAGGCCCTGAACCCATAATCAGACAACGTGTGTGTTCCATATCGTATCGATTGTATGTTTTTAGATTTTTTGTTTTTGGGATTTTTTCTTTATGCTGAAATAGACGAGGAATGCAGCTCCAAGAGCAATGACCACGGCCTGTTGGCTACCCCAGAGGAGCCATCCGCAGGCCGTCCCCACTTCCATGCCGACGCCATAGATGTCCAGCGCCAGTTGTACCAGTACGGGATACACGCCGATGCCGCCTTGCGAGAAGGTCATTCCCACCGATCCGAAGAGATAAACTACGAAAGCGGCGTCGAATCCCAGCCCTCGGGTTTCGCTGAAGGCTTGGAAGATGATGAGGCCGCCGAGGATGTAGAGCATGTAGATGACGACGCTGTAGATGGCGAACATCATCGTTCGCCGTCCGCCCAGATGCAAAATGCTTTTCACACCATCCACCATGCCGTGCACCATATCGTCGATTTTCTTGAAAAAGGCGATGTGCAGCAGCCGTTTCCATAACAGTTTGTAGAGTAGCAGCGCAACGACAGCCAGCAACGCCAGCACGCCGATGATCATGGCCATGTTGGGCAGCGAGTCGAAGCGTTCGGAGAGGGTGTCGTAAAGCCAGTCCTTCGCCCTTCCAAACATGGCCAGCAGGCCGATGACCACTATGAGCCCAAAGGCCAGCGCATCGACAAGACGCTCGGTGACCACCGTGCCCAGCGATTTTTCAATCGGTATGCCGTCGCTCGTGCGCAAGGTGGCGCAGCGCATCACCTCGCCGGCACGAGGGAAGGCCAGGTTGCCCAGATAGGCCACCATCACCGAGCCGAAGGTGCTTCCCACCGAAGGGGTGCACCCCATCGGGTGGAAAAGGAGCCGCCAGCGCAATGCCCTCACGAAATGGCTCAGCAGCGAGCATACCATGCACACCACCACCCATCCGTAGTCGGCTTCGAGGAACGACTGCCAGATGGCCGCCTTCTGACTTGCATCCAGCTTCAGCAGAAACCAATAGATGAAAAACACGCCGATGCCCAGGAATATCACCAGCCTCAGCACGTCGCCCCATCGGCTTTTCTTCATGGTTGTCGATTCATTCATCGCTCAACGTCGAGTGTCAAATCCGGTTGTCTTTTGGGAAAATCACCGAGGGGTGCCAGCCTTTTGCCTCCTCGGGAGTCATCTGGGCATAGCTGGCGATGATAATCAGGTCGCCGACTCCCGCCTTGTGTGCGGCGGCGCCGTTGATGCCGATCACACCGCTGCCACGCTCTCCACGGATGGCATAGGTGGAAAAGCGTTCACCGTTGGTGATGTTGTAAATATCCACCCGCTCGTTCTCAATCAGGCCGGCGGCTTCCATCAGCGCTTCGTCGATTGTGATGCTTCCGATGTAATCCAGGTCGGCTTCTGTCACCGTCACACGGTGTATCTTCGATTTCAAAACTTCTATCAACATGTGGTTTTTTGTTCTTTTTTTAGAACCTTGGTTTTTGAGTTAAAAAAGTATCCAATAGAGCAGTGCGCATACCAGCAGGGCATAGAGCATGATGCGTCCCGCGGGTACAGGCTTCATGTAGTCGGGGTCGGTCACATCGAAGCGGCGGCGTATCCTTGACCCGCGCTGCTTGAATTCGGCGATGTGCTCTCCGGTGCCTTCCGTCTCCGTGTTGGCAAACCGCGGCTGGTAGTTCCAGGTGGGCATCTCGCGCTTGCGGAAAGCGTCCTTCCAGGTCAGCCTCTTGTGCCTCTCTTCCCTGTCCAGTTCACGCACTCTGCGCTCGAAGTATTCCAGGTCGGCATTGTCCTCTCCGCCCGTCGGGGCCTCTTTTTCGCTCTTCGCCTTCTGCTCGTCGGCATATTTCTGCTTCAGCGCCTCCCAGCGTTCTTTCTCGGGGTCGTAGAAGCGCGGCTGGTAGTGGAACTGGCGCGGCTTGGGGGTGTAAAACATCGGCATCGTTCAATCGTGTATTACAAGGTCCATCGGCACGTCGAACGCTTCTACAGGAATTTCATCCAGCACCTGAAAGCGGTACGCAATGCCGATCTTGATTGCGTTGGGGGTTGATTTCAACATCCGGTCATAGAATCCGCGGCCGCGGCCCATTCGGTTGTTTCTCCGGTCGAATGCCACGCCGGGCACCACGATGAGCTCCACGCTCTCGAGGTTGTCCCACACGGGTCCTGTGGGTTCCCCGATGCCGAACTGCTCGCCGGCCACCAGGCACTCCGGCCCTGTGTATTGCCTCAGTACCAGATCGTTGCCATCGACACACGGCAGAAGCAGCACTTTGTCGCGGTACCACTTCTCTACAAAATCGTGTGTCTGCACCTCGTCGGCCATCGACCAATACAGCAGCACCACCTTTGCCTTGCGGAAGGCGGGCAACTGCTGCACCTGCTCCATGATGAGCCTGCTCCGCCGCAGCTTTTCCTCCGGCGTCAGCTGGCGCTTCAGTTCGCGCATCTGTCTCCTGACCTCAGACTTCTCCAACATAAGTCGCTGGTCACTTAGAATGGCAGGTCGTCCTCACCGGCCGACTGCATCTGAGGGGGCTGGGCAAAGCTTTGTGCGGGTTGGGCGGCAGGCTGGGCGGCGGGAGCTGCCTGTTGGTTGGTGTTGTTGCCTGCCCAGGCATAGCCGGTGGCGGCGGGAGGCATTTGACCCGGCACGAAGGGCTGGATACGCGAACAGCGCAGGTCGGTGTACCAGCGCTCGTTGAATTCGCGGCTTTCGGGGGTGAAGGTCACCGTCACCATCGACTGCATCGGGATGTCGCGGTACATAGCCACGCGTTCTTCGCCGAAAGCGGTGAATGCCACCTTGCGGGGATAGTCGTCGCCCGTTTCAATCACAAAACCGCCACGCACCCAATGGCCGCGCTGCGAATCGCCCTCCACATTGGGCAGAATCTGGATAAGTCTTCCTGTAATCTCCATTTCTTTATATTTCTTTTTGTTTGTAATCAATAAATTATCACGCTACCTGGCGTAGCGTTCAATCGTACAAAAATATATAATATTTTCTATCTGGCCAAATATTTTTTTCAACAGCAAGATAAAGGCTTTTTCGCCGAAAGTCCCCAATCGCTCCTATATGTAAGCAATAAGCAAGCCTATGGTGGCAGTCGTCATCATAGGTTTGCTGTAGGGAAGAAGGAAGAATACTCCTTACCTCATTACCACTTTGCGGGCAGGTAAGGCTCCTATACGCACCATATACACTCCTGCGGGTAAATCTCTGTCGCCCACTGGAATGCCTTTCATGTCATAAATTTTCACCTCCATTCCTTCGGCCCCCTCGACCACGATACGGCCGTCCTCGGCGTGGATTATAATATTACCGGCATAAATGTCGCCGATATCCTGAGAGCCACCGAGCATGATGGACACGCTGTCGCTCCAGTTGCTCCACATTGTGTCGCGCACCGTGCATCTTGACCGCACATAGGCCACGTATTGCCGACCGTTCTCGATGCCCCCCAGCATCACCGATGGCCTGGCGGTCTCCACCACCGTACCCTCGCCGGGTGGGGTTCCTGTTGCACCATAGCTCACTTCCCACATCGTTTCCCACTGTCCGTGCTCCCAGCGCAGCAATACGTTTCCTCCTCCCATCGGGTTCCAAGTCACCTCCTCCGGCACCCCGCACACCACCTCCAGTATCGGGAATATCAGCATGTAACCGTGGTTTTCTTCGCAGTTTTCCACAGTAAACCACATGCTGTCAGGTACCATATCGTCATAGGAAATTGTAAAATTGGTGGAATCGAATGCTGAGCGGTACCCCCCTTGTGCATACCATGTTATCTTGGGTAGAAAGTATTCAACAGGGGAGAAAACTTGATTCCTAAAAGTATGAATCTCATAAATTCCGGGGGAGGCAATGCCTATGTTGGACTTTCCATGAGCCAAACTTGTATAATGAGCGGACAGATAAAATGAGTCGGTTACTGTTACTGGAGTCGCAAAATAAGCCTCGTATATTTCGTAAAAACACTGAAAGTCTATCCCATCGCCGCTATGAATAGGCGATTGGGTAAATTGGCCATAGTATATCACTTCTGTCCGGTCACGATTAAAATGGAAAACGGGAGTTTCGGTAGAATCTGACAGAAGGGAGGATCCTTCTGCAAGAATATTCATCGCAGTATCCATCAATTGGAGAGTGAGGATATCATACCCCTGTGAAAGAAAATGCTCCCGTATTATTGTATTGCCCCAAAATCGAGGAAGCATAAGAGCTACCCCAACGACATGGATTGCGGTGTCCGTATGTTTTCCTGTGGCAAAGTTAAGAATGTGATTGGTGTCCCACGGATTAGACACCATTCCCATATACCGATTCACCCCATATCCAGCGTGCTCTGGTCTGTGATTGGCACACAAAAGAGCGTCATAGTTTAAAATTAAAGAAGGACAAATATAACCATCCGAATGAAGTGGGATATTGTTTGGAAAACAGAAACTGTCATAATTCAGCCAATAGTCCCCGAGAAAATAGTTTCCCGGCATGTTATTCAGGCTGAACGTATCCACCTGTGCCCAAAGCGGACTATTTGCCATACAGAGCAATAACCAAAAAGCAATTTTTTTCATTCTCCGCAGATTTTAATGATTTGATGTTTTTTCAATATCCCCGTTGCTGGTACAGGAGTGGGTCTCTCGAGTATGGGGTACTGAAAATAATACTGAACATCATTGTATAACGGAAGTTGGATTATGGGAAGATTTTTCTCTGTTACGCAACTGCTTCCATTGTCATGGTGCCATAGGCGCAAAGAGGTTTTATTTCCAACTGTCACCGTTTCCCAATATTTGTCACACTGATCAAGTGACATATAACGGATACCATCTTCATAGTAGGCCTTCGATGCGGTGATGTTGCCCACGGCATCCACATCAAATACACACATTACACTGTTCAACGCAGGACTGATAGGGTTGCTCATTTCTTGAAGCAGATATAATTTCTGGGTATTGGGGTTATACCGGAGGTCTTTCAGTTCCCAATTGGCCATGTCGGCTGCCCCTTGTGGGATATAGCATCGATAGACGCAATTGGCACTGCCATTATAAATGGAGATAGCGGTACCCCAATCGTCGAAAGGGTTAAGATCGACAATTTTTGCATGCCCCACGATGGCGTAATAATCATTGAACAAGTGTTCTATCATCAGCGGACGATTGGGGTCAATAAGGTATTCTGCTGTACCCCCTGCGTAATAATACGTTGCAGTATAGGGGGGGGGGAATTAATGGAGTCAATGCAGATAAAGGTTTTACATACGAACTATTGTAATGCCCACAGGATCCGTTCTTGTGGCCTATCACTGCCACCCAGTTGTCTGTGATAGTAACATCGTCGTAGTAATAAATAGAACTCTGCTCCTGGGCAAACTGATAATACCACAGGTTAGGAATTGCTTCATATCGCATATCAACAATGCAACGGTTTGGGAATATTGTATCCCAGCAGTCGTATTCTGCGCAGCCAATCATATAGATATGGACTCCGTCATTGCACAGCTGGGCCTCCAGCTTCATCAAGTCGGTAATCCGCTCCGGACATGACCCGCTATGCCAACCTCCAACATTTATGGTCTGCATCCCTGTGCCGAGGGAGAACAATGTGGAGATGTCGAAGAACCCGAATATAGGGTTCCCGTTATTTCCACAGAAATAAACCTTCTTCCCAGCAATCTCAAAATCCTTGACTCCGAGAAGATTTGTCGAGAAATCAATGCATGACAGACCCCAAATGTCCACCAGGCTAAAATGGGAATTACCTCCATCTTCGTGGTAAACAATGTACGATTTTCCATTCATATGCCGGACAATGGCATTCTTGGGTGAGAGTCCGGGCACTTCATAGATGTCATCCCCCTGCGCCGCACACATCAGCGGAAATAACGATAATAGACTGATGATAAATTTTTTTTTCATATTTTTTTTTGCAAAAGTACGAAA
>ODAI010541868.1_pt1 | contig 11336 bp, 13 predicted proteins | sample 1539321 | NCBI WGS metagenome assembly ODAI01 (sample SAMN02144231, study PRJEB22623) | gut metagenome | biome: sheep rumen | host: Ovis aries | place: New Zealand
CTTTTTCAATACTTTCAGAACTCATATAATCCTCCGGGTTATCAGCCGCAACCTTAATTATTTATAAGCGCCCCCCTTTCGAGCCGTCGGTACTTAACGAATACGAGCGCTGGGCCGGCAAGTGCATCCATGCACTTGCATACCGGCCTTTCTTACATCGTGTAAGCGAGTATGAGTGTGGGTGCGTTAAATGATTAAGGGCGCGGCTTTAGAATGCAAGTATTATAAGATCATGCCCATATGAACCAGATATACAGATATCCGCTCATAACGGCTGTAAGGGTAAAAGGCACACCGATCTTCATGAAAGCCGGGAAAGATACTTCGTATCCTTCCTTACGGAGCATGCCGACACCGGCGATATTTGCCGAAGCTCCGATAGGTGTAAGATTTCCTCCCAGTGTTGCACCCACCAGGAGTCCGAAATACAGAAAATACGGTTCAAGGCCCAGAGTTGCAGCCACAGAACCGAGTATGGGAAGCATTGTTGCAACATAGGGGATATTGTCAATGAAGGCAGAGATCAATACCGAGCCCCACACGACTATGGTAAAAAGAAGGAATCTGTTACCGGCGCCGGCATCTGCAATGATAGCGGCAAGATCGTCTATGACTCCGACATTTTTGATTCCTCCTATGACGCAGAACAGTCCCATAAGAAGAAATATCATATCAATATCCACACCTTTTACGGCATGCATTACACCTTTTTTATTTCTGCAGATCAGTGCTTCAACGATGATGGTGATCACAGCTCCGGTAAGACAGATGATACCGTTGATACATGCGGGAGTTCCGTCAATAAAGGATGCGATGATAAGCGCAAGTACGTAAGAGACCATCATTACGGAAGGGAAGTAATCGGTTACCTTAGTGTGTTCATTGCTTGAAACAGGAGCCTTGTCCTTCCTGAACATTATCATCATGATGGGGATGGTAAGGAGCGCTCCAAGCTCTGTTGCAAAGAACATGCAGGGCTTTCCGTGCATCACAAAAAAGTCGGCAAAGTTCATATTTGCCGCACCCGCAAGCATGATGGATGTGGTGTCACCCACAAGAGTTGCGGCTCCCTGAAGATTCGAAGAAACCGATATACACACTACCGTGGCAACCGGGGAGATATTCAGTTTTTTACATATTACTATGGCAATGGGAGCAACCATCAAAACAGTGGCAACATTATCGATAAATGCGGAAATGATGCCGGAAAAAAGAGAAAGTAAAATGGTGACCCACATAACATTTTTGGCGACCTTCAAAAGCCATTCCGCAATAACCGAAGGCATTCCGGATTCTATAAAAAAGTCAACTATCACCATCGTACCGGTGATCATCATGATGACATTCCAGTCAATGACCCTGGGAACATCCGAAAGATCAAGGATGGGAATATCACCTATCGGAAGGATCGTAAGCAGCAGAAAAAGTGCGGCAGTTGTAATGGCAGCTACCGCTCTTTTTTTCGAAAATATGATCATCACGATATACATCACGATGAATAAAATTATGGCAGTGATCTTCATCTTCTTTTATTTTCCTTTAATGTCAGTATTTTTCTTAATAAAATCCTTAATAGCTTCAAAACTCTCCGCAGACAGATCATGCTCTATCTTACATGCATCATCCGCGGCAACCTTTTCATCCACGCCCATGGAAACAAGCCAGTCTGAAAGCAGTGTATGTCTTTCATATATACGCTCGGCTATCTCCCTGCCGGTTTCCGTAAGGATGATATACCCTTCATCGGTCATGGTGATATGGTTCTTCTCACGAAGATGCTTCATGGCAACACTTACCGAAGACTTCTTGTATCCCAGTTCACCCGCAACATCCACGCTTCTTACAACGGGCTTTTTTTTGCCCAGAATGAGGATCGCTTCAAGATAATCCTCTTCTGATTCATTGACACGCAATGCCATTTTATTCCTCCAAGTCAGTTCTAACGTACATCTTGACAGATATTAATCCCACGGCTCAGATATGTTCTATATCCCCTGTTCCGTCCGAAAGCAGATCCGCGTATACTCCGCCAAGTTCCGAAAGTCCTTCAGCCAAAAGACCGGCATAAAAAAATGCTCCCTCAAAACCAAGATGAGTATCGTCGCTTGCGCCCTCAGGAAATGCTTCATACATGCCTTTTGGAAAATGCAGGTACCATTTTTTACTGTTATCAGGTCCTGCTTTTTCAAGCGCATCCCTGCTCTTTAAATTCAGATCTGCAAGAGGAATGTCATATCTTGCGGAAATCTCCTTCATTGCCTTAACATACTCAGCATGGGCACTTTCTTTAAGAGTATTTCCGTCAAACTTCCTTCTTTCGATGGGTGTGATAAGAAGAGGATGTGCACCCTTTTCCAAAGCTTTTTCACACATGTAATGAAGGTTTTCCGAAAAGCTTCCGAAGGGATCCGTATATCTTGAAGGGTCTTCTTTTTTCTCATCATTGTGACCGAACTGTATAAAAAGAAAATCATCCTTCCGGATATCCGCACATATGGGGGACAGTCTTCCTTCATCAAGAAAGCTCTTTGTACTCCTGCCGTTTTTGGCGTAATTTTCTATTCTTATCCCGTGCTTAAGATATCTTTGAAGCCCCTGGGCAAGACCTGTCTGGGGATATGTCAAATAATCATTAAACTGAACTGTGGAATCCCCCGCCCAATAGATCACATTCATATGGCTTCCTCCGGTTTTAGGTTCATTCTCCGGTATCGGAGAGTTTTGAAGACTCTGAAAGTCTCAGCATGGCTCTTGCAAGGGATGCCTTTGTCATCTCATATTCCTGGATGCTCTGATCCTGTCTGAGCTGCTCCATGGCCCTGTGAAGGGCACGTTCCGCCCTTGCTCTGTCTATCTCATCAGGAGCTTCTATGGTATCAACAAGTATCGTAACAAGATCCCTGTCGACCTTCACAACCCCGATGCCGTTTACACCGCGTATCTCCTGCTCTTTGGCATTCTCATCCAGCACGGTGAATCTGATAACACCTTCCTTAAGCGCCATCACCACAGGTTCGTGATGGGCAAGTATCTGAAATGAGCCGTCATAAGCAGGCACAGTCAGGCTTATTGCAAGTCCGTCATAAAAAGTTTTATCGGCGGCGAGTATTTTTATCCTGAAAGCCTCAGACATTTTTACAGATTCTCCGCCTTCCTGATAGCATCATCTATTGTTCCCACATTAAAGAACGCATTCTCCGGAAGATCATCCATCTCACCGGAAAGGATCCTCCTGAAACCTCTTATGGTATCCCTGAGCTGTACATAGGCTCCGGGAACGCCTGTGAAATTCTCCGCAACATGGAAAGGCTGGGAAAGGAATTTCTGAACCTTACGGGCTCTGTAAACGGTGAGCTTGTCCTGGTCTGAGAGTTCGTCCATTCCAAGGATCGCTATGATATCCTGAAGTTCCTTGTAATTCTGAAGTATAGTCTGAACATCTCTTGCGGTCTGATAATGCTCCTGACCCACAACATCCGGCTCAAGTATCCTTGAAGTGGATTCAAGAGGATCGACTGCGGGGTAGATACCCTGTTCAACGATCTTTCTCGAAAGAACCGTTGTTGCATCAAGATGTGCAAAGGTGGTGGCAGGAGCAGGGTCTGTCAGGTCATCTGCGGGCACATATACAGCCTGTACGGATGTGATACTTCCGGCCCTTGTAGAGGCGATCCTCTCCTGAAGCTGTCCTAACTCCGTAGCAAGTGTGGGCTGATATCCCACGGCTGAAGGCATTCTTCCCAAAAGCGCGGATACTTCACTTCCTGCCTGAACGAATCTGAAAATATTATCAATGAAAAGAAGAACATCCTTACCCTTTACATCACGGAAGTATTCCGCCATGGTAAGACCTGTCTCCGCAACTCTCATTCTGGCTCCGGGGGGCTCATTCATCTGACCGAACACCAGGGCGGTACGGTCTAAGACTCCGGACTCTGCCATCTCTCTCCAAAGATCATTACCCTCTCTGGAACGTTCACCGACACCGGTAAATATCGAATAACCGCCGTGCTCCGTGGCAACATTGGTAATAAGCTCCTGGATAAGGACCGTCTTGCCGACGCCTGCTCCTCCAAAAAGTCCTACCTTACCTCCCTTTGCGTAGGGTGCAAGAAGGTCTATGACCTTGATACCCGTTTCAAGGATCTCTATGGCAGGTGACTGGTTTTCAAAATCAGGGGGATCTCTGTGAATGGACCAGAACTTGTCACATCCCGTATCTCCCTTGTCATCAAGGGTTTCACCGAAGACATTGAAAAGTCTTCCCAAAGTTCCCTCTCCTACAGGAACGGTAATGGGGCCTCCCGCTGCTTCCACCTCCATATGCTTCGAAAGTCCTTCTGAGGGTGAGAGCATGATGCATCTGACGGTATTGTCATCAAGGAGCTGGGCAACTTCCATCATCCTCACCTCACCGTCCACCTTAACGGAAAGAGCATCCCTTATAAAAGGTTTGACATCGGGTGAAAATTCAACGTCAACCACAGGTCCCATAACCTGTACTATCACGCCTGTTCCCTTGTTAGTAATATTTTTCATTTATCTTTCTCTTTTCTTGCTTCCTTGGCTTTTCTCTGGGCCTTGGCGCCGGATGCAACCTCGGTTATCTCTCTTGTGATCATGGCCTGTCTCTCGCGGTTGTACTGTATCGACAGGGATCTGACCATCTCATCCGCATTTCTGTCAGCATTATCCATGGCCATCATACGGTCATTCTGCTCACTGCAGTATGAATCCACTAGGGCACTGTATATATATCCTGTAAGGATATCCGGCACTATGATGTCCATTACCTGAGCAGGTGAAGGTTCAAAATTAAGATCATTGTCATAGGACGACTGTGAATCCGGATCTTTTTTTGCCTCAGCTGTCGCAAAGGGAAGAAGATGCCTGACTCTTGCCTGGGATGTCAGCTGATCTTTCATTCCGGTATATACGATGGATACATCATCAACTCTGCCGGATAAAAAATCATCGATCATCTTGTCGCTTATGATTCTCGCCCTGTGAAGCGAGGGATTCTGGGCCGTATATTTGAACTGCCCTTCGATATGGATCTTCTTATGGGCAAAATGCTGTCTTCCTTCCTCACCCACAACATAGAGGATTATATTTTCATCCCCCTTAAAAAAAGTCTCTTCCGTAAGTTTTATCACGTTGTGGTTGTAGGCTCCCGCAAGTCCCTTATCAGCCGTCACAACTATCACTGCATGCGAACGTTCCCTGCCCTTTTTCTCATCCCTGGTATCGGTGAATCTGTGATTCAAATGGTCGCAGGAATTAACGATCCCGTCGAAAAGTTCCTCCAAGGCTTCAAAGTAAGGATTGTTTTCCTCAGCTTCCTTTTTGGCCTTGCGAAGCTTGGTCTGGGAGATCATATACATCGCATTTGTGATTTTTCTGGTATCGCGGACGCTTCTGATACGTCCCGATATTTCTCTCAGTCCGGACATATCATTCCCTTACACTCATAAATTCCACAAGAAGGTCTCCGGCTCTTGAAACTAAAGTTTCTTTGTCATCATCATTAAGGATGCCCGAAGATTCGATGCTTCTTACTATCTGAATATCATTTTTCCTAATGCTCTTTAACATGAATTCCACGAAATCGTAAGCTCTGTCTACAGGCACTTCATCTATGGCGCCCGAATTTACAACGGTAAGGAGCATTATCTGATCGGTCATGGGTCTCGGATGGGTAAGAGGCTGCTTAAGAAGCTCCATAAGTACTCTTCCGTGATGAAGCTGCTTTTTGGTGGCATCATCAAGATCCGATGAAAACTGGGTAAACACCTCCATCTCACGGTACTGTGCAAGATCGATCCTGACAGATCCTGCGGCTTTCTTCATGGCCCTGGTCTGTGCGGCGCCTCCGACTCTGGATACGGAAAGTCCGACATTTACAGCAGGTCTGAATCCTAAGAAGAAAAGATCGCTCTCAAGATAGATCTGACCGTCCGTTATGGAAATAACATTTGTGGGAATATATGCGGAAACGTCACCTGCCTGGGTTTCGATAATGGGAAGCGCGGTGATGGAACCTCCTCCCTTTTCATCGGAAAGACTCGCACTTCTTTCAAGAAGTCTTGAATGCAGATAAAATACGTCTCCGGGATATGCTTCACGTCCCGGACTTCTCTCAAGGAGAAGTGAAAGCGCTCTGTATGCAACGGCGTGCTTTGACAGATCATCATATACTATCAGCACATCCTCACCTTTATTCATAAAATATTCGGCAACCGATGTTCCGGAATAGGGTGCAATATACTGGAGAGGAGCGGGATCTGACGCGGTGGAGGATATGATCACCGTGTAATCCATGGCACCTGAGTTTTTAAGCATGCCTGCAATCTTGGCAACAGTGGATGCCTTCTGGCCTATGGCAACATATACGCACTTAACGCCCTTGCCCTTCTGGTTTATTATGGTATCGATGGCGATGGAAGTCTTTCCGGTCTGTCTGTCACCGATGATAAGCTCTCTCTGACCCCTTCCTATAGGGAACATGGAATCTATGGAAAGGATCCCCGTTTCAAGAGGTGTGTCAACAGGCTGTCTTGCGGTTATGGATGGTGCCGGAGACTCAACGGGTCTGAAACCTTCGGCAGAGAATTCTCCCTTACCGTCTATGGGTTCACCGAGAGCGTTGATGACTCTTCCGAGAAGGCCTTCTCCCACAGGAACACCGGCCCTCATTCCCGTTCGTGCAACCTCGTCCCAGACTCTTATCTCGTCATCTTTTCCGAAAAGAATGACACCGCAATCCTCTCTTCTGATATCCTGGACCATGCCCTTAACACCGTTTGAGAAGATAAGGATCTCTCCGTACTCTGCTCTTTCAAGGCCCCTGACCCTGGCAATACCGTCTCCAACGGATAAAACATATCCGCTTCTTCTGAATCTAGCGGTAAGTCTGAATTCCTCCGTAGTGGTCTTAAGGATGGATATAACATCCTCATCTGCGGATACTTTTTTACGTATCTCCTGAAGCTTTTCATTAAACTGGCCGAGTCTTCCCCTGGTGCTCCAGTTGTAAACTTCGTTTCCGCATTTCAGAATAAAGCCTCCGCCCAGTGATTCATCAAATTCAACTGAAAAATCAATGTCTTCGGCAGTTCTGTCTTCATTAACATATTTTGCAAGTACAAAATCCCAGATTCCCTGAAGCTGCTCTTCCGATGGGGGCGTTACATAATAAAGGATTACCTGGAATGCCTGTTTTTTTGCCATGATCCCTATCCTCTTTATTTAGCCTGCTCCAGAAATCTGTCATAGAGCTGTCTGTCCATTTCCTCGCTCTGGTCAGCGGTAACGATCCTCTCGGCAGCCTTGGCAACCATATCGGTGATCTCCTCGTTGGCCCTGCGAAGACGAAGATTCTTCTCTTCCTCCGCTTCCTTAATGGCAGAACTGATGATCCTGTCGGATTCCTTTTTTGCCTGATCCATCACTCTGTCATATTCTTCGTTAGCCTTATTCCTGGCTTCAAGCAGACGCTTTTCTCTTTCGTCTTCGATATTTTTGATGGACTCTTCATATTTATTCTTCGACTCAAGAGCTTCCTCGGTCACTTTGTCCGCAGCGGCATACTGCTCCTCCACTTCTTCTTTCCTCTTGTCGAGGATCTTGTGGATGGGCCTTATCAGAAATATCCTGACTACCGCAAAAAGAAGCAGCACATTTATGACCGTAAAAAGCAGATTAATATCTAATCTAAGCATTTCTCACCTCAATGCGAAAAAATATACCACACATAGACTGGTCATCATCCAAGGAACAGGATGATAAGAATACCGATAACGAACGAATAGATGGCGGTTGCCTCAGCTAACGCTCCTCCGAGAATGAGAAGCTTCATGATCTTAGAATCAGCTTCCGGCTGACGTGCACATGCATCACATGCCTTTGCGGTTGCGATACCGAGACTTATGCCGGCTCCGAGACATCCAAGTGCGGCAATACCTGCTCCGATTGCTATCATTTCATATACCTCCTTAATCAGGTCGTGATAACGACATTAAATAACTTATTTACTTCAAATCTTTTTTTTGCAAAATTCACCCTGCACGGGCAGATGCCCCTAACCGGTAAAGCGATCACACCTGCAGGGTACCTGTCATTTATCTATTCGATCGATTCCTTGATATACATGCCCGTCAGGAAAACAAACACATATGCCTGAAGGATCCCGTCGAATATATCAAAATACAGTGAAAAAACAGCGGGAAGCACAGCGGGTACAACGCACTTCAAAAGCTCCATGATAACGAAAGCACCAACTACATTACCAAAAAGTCTCATGCAAAGAGACAATGGCTTTATTGCAAGCTCTAATATGTTGATGGGAGTTACTATGGCAACAGGATGTGTAAAACCCTTAAGCCATCCGCCCACGTGCTTCTTCCTTATGGCAGCAGCCTGAACCAGAATGATGCTCATCAGCGCAAGTGCCGCCGTAACGTTCAGATCCTTTGTCGGGGGCTTGAATCCGAAGAGCCCGATAAGATCCGAAATCGAAATATAGATGAGCACCGTCAGAAGATAAGGCACATATTCCCTTGCCTCTTCCCCAAGCATCTCACCTACGATCCCCTCTCCCTTTTCAACGAGAAATTCGGCAAGAGCCTGCCTTCTTGAGATGTTCCTCACTTTGAGACCAGCTGTAAGGATAAGGCTCAGTATGAGCACAAGAGCTATGACTATCCAGCTGACAACCACAGACTCGGAAATCCCTATCTCATAGCCTCCGATATTTACGGAAAATACATTTTCGGTCTGCAACTGTTCAAGTATTTCTTCAGCAATTCTTTCCATGGTACTTTGTCCTTGGTTATTATTCGACACAACTATTTATTATACTATTTTTATGGCATTTCTGCACAATTATTTGCTTCACTTTATGTTGAAAAAAAAATGAGCGGATATTAAAATTGTTTCGTAAACCGCAGGTTGCAAGACGGCGACAGACAAATGCCAAAAGTCATGGACCCTGCAGGGCGCAGATGAAGTTACAAAGAAAGGCATGGACATGAACAATAACGAAAAAAAATGGACACCCAAAAGGATCTGTGCCATCCTGATAATCATATTTCTGGTGCTTTTATATGTAGTGACACTTATAGTCGCCATCATAAATCCGGATGACGGAGGAAGACTCTTTGCACTGTGCCTTTTTGCCACCGTGGTGGTTCCCATAGTGGCTTATCTTTATATCTGGATGTATACAAAAGTCACCGGCAAAAAGACCATCGCAAGCGTTCCTGAGATAAAACCGGATACCGCAAACATAAAGGACGACCGTGAAGCCGGTGGTATAAACGGATAACCGAAAACCTCAGATGTTTATAAAGAACCGGTTTCCAAAGATAAATGGTCTTTCAGAACTCCACGCCCAGGGCAGCAAGGTCAAGGTTTACCTGTTCATAGTTCCTGAATACTATACCCTTCATACCGTACTTTACGCCTGCTTCCACATTTGCCTTTGTATCATCTATAAATACAGATTCAGCCGGTTCGATGGAGTATCTCGTACATAAAAGTTCATATATCTTCTCATCGGGTTTTATGATAAGTTCCCTGTAGCTTAATATCCCGCCGTCACAGTAAGGAAGAAAGTCAAGAGCTTCCGAGCACTCATTGTAGGCTTTCTCTGAAAAATTCGAAAGATAATAAACATTATAGCCGGCTCTTTTAAGACTCTGTATCCAGGGGATCGCATAATCCCTCCCCGTGACCATACCGTGTATATCGTTAAAAGCACGGAAAAGATCATCCTTAAGATCCGGATTTTCAGATTCGAAAAGCTTCATAACCTCATCGTATGAAAGGGCGCCCCTGTCAAATTCATTCCAGTAGGGACTCATGACAGTGGCTTTTTCGATCTCTTTTATCTTGGCTTCATCAAAGCCTTTGTCTTCCAAAAAGCCTCTCCACCTGAAGTCTGTAAGCACGTTTCCTATGTCAAAAATAATATTTTTAATCATGATTTAATCTCAAAACCGGAATCCTTTTGGGATTCCGGCATCCTTTACGTTTTATTTTGAAAGAGGGGATTTTCTGTAGATGATATCATCTCTTGAAGGACCGTTTGATATCATGGTTATGGGGTATCCGATCTCTTTTTCGATAAATTCGATATATTCCTTACACTCTGCGGGAAGATCATCGTAATTCTTTATGCCCCTGATCTCCGTTTTCCATCCCTTAAATACCTTAAGAACGGGCTTTGCTTTTTCAAGCTTACTTGTAACGGGGAAATCTTTGGTTTCTTTTCCGTCTATCTCATATGCCACGCATACCGGGATCTCATCGAGATATTTAAGGATGTCAAGGACCGTGAAGGCAACATCCGTGGTTCCCTGAAGTCTGCATCCGTATTTGGAAGCGACACAGTCGAACCATCCGACTCTTCTGGGTCTTCCTGTGGTTGCTCCGTACTCTCCGCCGTCTCCGCCGTTCTTTCTGAGCTGCTCCGCTTCATCACCGAAGATCTCGGAAACAAATGCTCCCGCACCTACAGCTGATGAATATGCCTTACATACGGTAACGATCTTCTTTATCTCATAAGGAGGAATACCGGCACCGATGGCTCCGTAAGCCGCAAGAGTGGAGGATGAAGTAACCATGGGATAAATTCCGTGATCGGGATCTTTCATGGTTCCGAGCTGTCCCTCAAGAAGGATGTTCTTGCCTGCTTTTATGGCTTCATCAAGGAAAAGAGAAACATCACATACATAAGGTGCGATCATATCCCTGTACTCGCGAAGGGTCTTAAGAAGCTCTGCTGCATCGATCTCAGGCTTGTGGTAAAGTTCTCTTAAAAGAACATTCTTCTGGACAAGCACTCTGGGAACCTTCTCTTCAAGGATCTCATCATCGAAAAGTTCGCTTACCTGAAAACCGATCTTGGCATACTTATCGGAATAAAAAGGAGCTATTCCCGATTTGGTGGATCCGAAGGACTTTCCGGCAAGCCTTTCCTCTTCATACTGGTCAAAAAGAATGTGATAAGGCATAACGATCTGTGCCCTGTCGGAAACGAGGATGTGGGGCTTGGGAACGCCCTTCTCAACTATGCCGTTTATCTCACCGACCAAAAGAGGAATATTCAGCGCAACTCCGTTTCCGATGACAGAGGTGGTATGTGAATAGAACACACCTGAAGGAAGTGTATGAAGGGCAAATTTACCGTAATTGTTCACGATGGTATGTCCCGCGTTTGCTCCGCCCTGAAATCTGATGATGATATCGCTGTCTGCGGCAAGCATATCGGTTATCTTACCCTTGCCTTCATCACCCCAGTTAGCTCCTACTATTGCTGTTACCATTTAAAACTC
>ODAI010039767.1_pt1 | contig 11335 bp, 11 predicted proteins | sample 1539321 | NCBI WGS metagenome assembly ODAI01 (sample SAMN02144231, study PRJEB22623) | gut metagenome | biome: sheep rumen | host: Ovis aries | place: New Zealand
ACCCCGACCAACTTCATTCATGGGCCATTAGCTCAGAGGTTAGAGCAACCGGCTCATAACCGGTCGGTCCTTGGTTCGACCCCAAGATGGCCCACCATTTATGCTCAGGTAGCTCAGTAGGTAGAGCAGGGGACTGAAAATCCCCGTGTCCCTGGTTCGATTCCGGGCCTGAGCACCACGAGTCTGTCGCGTAATGCGTCAGACTTTTTTCTTTTCATTGTTTTTCCGGACGTAAAGACTACTTGACACCGTACTGCTATGTAAGTAAAATAGCATCATATAGTAGTACAAATGTTCGACTGGGAGGGCTATGGAAAACAACCTCGCAAAAATCCGTAAAGAAAAAAAGATAGGGCAAAGCTATCTGGTAGAGCAGCTTGGAGTATCACGCCAGTCGATCAGTTCGATCGAGAACGGGCGATGCACTCCTTCGCTGGAGCTTGCAATGGACATAGCTTATCTTCTGGATATGCCTATAGAAGAGATATTCATTCACGAGAACCGTTTCAAGTAGCTCCGCAAGGAGCTTTTTAATTATGAATAATTGGTAATAATTCACATTCGGTTTTTTCGATACTATAGAATTGCATATGCTAAACTGAATAATAGTCCGTATGTAGTTTACGAATAACAAATTATTTTAATGGACATGCATAAAAACTTAAAACATTTAAGCGTTAATATTATTATAGTATTTATATTTCTGCTCACTGCAGTGATATCCTGCTCTTCCGGTGCTTTTGCCGTGTCTGTACCTGCAGCATCAGGGCAGGTCAATTCATATGATGGAGCGATCCTCAGAGAAAAAGCTTCAGTCAGTTCAGCATCACTGTGTGTTCTGTCTGATAACACTAAAATAAAGATCCATAAAGAGGTGTTCAGATCAAAGACCAGCACAGTTAAATCCAAAAAGTGGTATTACGTTACCGCGAATGGTCAGAAAGGCTATATAAGATCTGATCTCGTGGATAATATAAAATACGTATCTGTGAGTGGCAAAACAACTGATGCAGTAAACTACCGCAGCGGAGCAGGCACACATATGCCTCTGTCAGGAACTTTCAGCAATGGAACCAGGCTCACCATAGTTCTCAAAGCTAATCCTGTTGCCTCAACAAAAGGAAGCAGCAGCACATGGTATAAGGTGAGGTATGGCGGTAAGTACAGATATCTGTGCTCAAGCTGGGTAAAGCTGATCGAAAGCACAGCAACCACTTCAGCATCACCAACAATATCTGCTGCACCTGTAACCAGCACTGCGTCAGATGCATCAGCCGCGACAGATACTGAATTCGAAAAGATCTTTAAAAAGCAGGGGTTTCCGGCCTCATACAGAAAGAAACTTCTAAAGCTTCATGCCAAACATCCAAACTGGGGCTTTGCAGCATACAAGACAAACATCTCCTGGTCAGATGCTCTGGCAAAGCAGTGTAAGGGCGGAACATCCCTGGTATCTGGAGTATTCCCTGCAAGATACAGAGATGGAAGCAGACAGTACGAGAAAGGCTGGTACAAGGCAAACAGCCAGGTTGTGGCGTACTACATGGATCCGCGCAACTTCCTGAATGACAACAGCATTTATATGTTTGAAGACCTTACGTACAATCCTAAGTACCAGACTTCATCTGTAGTGAAAACCGTGCTGGCTCCTTCAAAGCTCCCTGCGTGCGGATTTACTGCAGGCATATTCGTAAAAGCCGGGAAGGCAAACAATGTGAGCCCTGTATTCCTGGCATCAAGGGCAAGGCAGGAGACCGGAAGCGGTGGAGCTGCTGTAAACGGCACAAAGGTGCTGGGTAAAAAAGTTTATAATCCGTTCAATATAGGCGCATTCGGAGGAACAAATCCTTTATACAACGGCCTTGTATATGCCTATGGAAAAGGATGGACGACTCCTGCGAAATCTGTAAAGGGAGGTGCCGCTGTTCTTGCGAAAAACTATATAAGCCAGGGACAGAATACAGGGTACTATCAGAGATTCAATGTAAGAAACGGAGCTGGGAAAGCAGGAACTCATCAGTACATGACCAACATAATGGCTCCGTTCAGCGAGGCTTCCTCTACCAGAAATTCCTACTTAAAATATAAAATCACTGATAAACCGCTGGTATTCGAAATACCAATATATAAGGGAATGCCGTCATCAACAAAACTGCCATAATAAGAAAAGGTCTCCGGAAGGAGGCCATTTTTACTTACAATGCAGCACCCTGACAGGTGTTTCGGTTTTTAAGTTCACTGTTTATTAAATTGAGAATAGTACGTTTTTTGTAGCTCCATTCAGGAGAAACCAGTATCCTGCGTGGCACATCGCCGGTCAGCCTGTGTATGGTTACCTCCGGAGGGATGATCTCAAGACAGCGTACAGCAAGATCCACATACTCCTCGATAGAGTCAAATGGCACGTAATCCGGCATCGCCCTGTAAAGCGGCGATGTTTTTACTATATTCATCAGATGCAGCTTGATCCCGAATACCGGCAGAGCGCAGACCTTTTTTACAGATTCAAGCATCATCTCTTGAGTCTCATCCGGAAGCCCAAGAATAAGGTGAGTAACGACACGTATGCCGCGTGATATAAGTGCTTTTGCTGCCTTCTCATATTCATCATAGGTATAGCAGGTGTTCATCTCTGCAAGCGTATCAGCATGAGTGCTCTGAAGCCCTAGCTCGACCCACATGAAATGGTCGCGGTTTATCTCGCTCAGAAGGTCCAGAACGTCATCGCCGAGGCAGTCAGGCCTTGTGGCAATTGCAATGCCGCTGATGCGAGGGTCGCTAAGAGCTGCATAATAACGGGAACGCAGTACTTCAACAGGAGCATAAGTGTTTGTAAATGACTGGAAATAGGCGAGGTAGCAGGCATCCGGCCATTTCTCAGACAGACGGTCTATCTGCTCACTGATGGATGCGGAATAATCAGTTTCTGAAGATGACGCGTGTGCTGCAAGTTCGCCAGATCCGCCTTCAGAGCAGAAAGCACATCCGCCAAAGCCTTTGCTTCCATCTCTGTTTGGGCAGGTGAAGCCCGCATCGATGCTCAGTTTTACAGTCTTCTTTCCGAACACAGTTTTAAGGTGATTTCCTATGGAATTATATCTTTCACCGCCCTGCATGTATCACGGAACCTCCTTTTGTGTTACAATAGTATGAATTGTTGCGTATATCTGTGAACGCAGATGATGGAAAGGAAAAAGCGTTGAAGAAAACTTCCGGCTGCATGCCGCAGTTAAATGGCGAAGATCTGAATCTGGTTTCCGGAGAACTCTCCGGAGTGGCACTGATGCCTAAAAAGCCATCAGTACTTATGCATGCCTGCTGCGGACCGTGCTCTACGTCGTGCGTGGAGAGGACAGCTGAAGAATACGCTCTTACGCTGTATTATTATAATCCAAATATTACTGACAGAGAAGAGTACTACCTGAGGAGAGACACTCTGCTGCACTTTATAAATGCTTTCAATGAGGAGCATAAGGACATGTTTACAGTGGGGTATATCGAAGGAGCTTATGAGCCTGAAAGGTTCATAGCAAAAGCTTCACCGCTCGCCGGTGAGCCGGAGGGCGGCAGACGCTGCGACTTGTGCTTCGCCATGAGACTGGCCGAAACAGCCCGCATGGCAAAAGAGATGGGCATGGAGTACTTTACAACAACCATGTCGGTGAGCCCGCACAAAAACTATGACAAAATCAAAGCCCTCGGCATGGCACTTCAGGAAGAGACCGGTGTAAAATTTCTGGATATCGATTTCAAAAAGAAAAACGGATTCGGCCGGAGTGTTGAACTTTCTAAAAAGTACGGACTTTACAGACAAAACTTCTGTGGATGCGATTTTGCCAGATACGCTGCAAAATAACTGCAAGGGACTAAGATAAAGGAGAAAGAAAAATGAGCAAACTATTCGTTCCAAAAGACTATACGCCGCTTCTCGATCCTACAGAAACTCAGAGAGCAATCAAGAGAATCAAGGATCACTTCCAGAAGGAGCTTGCGCACAACCTCAATCTCGGAAGAGTGACAGCGCCTCTGTTTGTAATACCTGAATCTGGCCTGAACGATAACCTCAACGGATACGAGAGAAGAGTAGAGTTCACCATTAAGGATATGGATGAAATAAATGTTGAAGTAGTGCAGTCTCTTGCAAAATGGAAGAGAATGGCTCTCGGCAGATACAACGTAGAACCGGGACGCGGTCTTTACACAGACATGAATGCTATCAGACGCGATGAAGAGCTCGATAACATCCATTCAATATACGTAGACCAGTGGGACTGGGAGAAGGTAATCTCAGAAGATCAGAGAAATGACGAATACCTTGAGCAGACAGTAAGAATAATCTACTGGTGCCTCAAAGATCTCGCAGACTTTGTAAACGATCACTATCCTATGATCGGCATTGACCTTCCGGATAAGATCAAGTTCATTGATTCCCAGGATCTTGAGAACTGGTATCCGAACAACACTTCAAAGGAGAGAGAGCGTTTCGCAGCTGAAGAATACGGCGCAGTATTCCTCAAGCGAATAGGCGGAAACCTTAAATCCGGCAAGCCTCACGACGGCAGAGCTCCTGACTATGACGACTGGGAACTCAACGGAGACATTATCCTCTGGAACCCTGTTCTCGAGGATGCTTTCGAGATCAGCTCAATGGGTATCCGTGTTGATTCCGAGTCCATGCTCCGTCAGCTCGAGCTGTCAGGCAAAGAGGACAGAAAAGAGCTTAAATTCCATCAGGACATCATCAACAACAGACTTCCGCTCAGCGTAGGCGGAGGAATCGGACAGAGCAGACTCTGCATGTTCTTCCTCAAAAAAGCCCACATAGGCGAGGTTCAGGTGTCTGTTTGGCCAGATAAAATGTATGAGGAATGTGCTGAGCACAACATATTCCTTCTGTAACAGGTACGGGACATCAAAATGCAATACATCGACGTAGTCATCGACAACAAAAGCGTAAATACAGATAGCTTTTATACTTATAAAGCACCGGATGAGGTGGAAGTAGGAGCAAAGCTGACTGTGCCTTTCGCCAGAAGGAGTAAAAGCGTCGATGCCTACTGCGTTGCTTCTGATGTAACGTGCAGCCTCGATGATTCAAAGGTTAAGGAAATCGACACATTCGATCCTGAGCGGTCTATCAACGCCGAGATGGTACAGACTGCAATGTGGATGCGAAGGCGCTACGGCATTAAGTATATAGACGGCCTCAAAATGTTTGCGGTAGAGGGCAAGCGCGAGAAAGCGCTTAAGGCAGGCTCAGGCATCAAAGCTTCAGAACCTGATTACGAGCTTACCGCAGAACAGAAAGAAGCTGCAGCCAGAATATGCAACTCCATAGATAATAGAGAAGCCAGGGCTTATCTGATAAAAGGCGTTACAAACAGCGGCAAAACTGAAGTGTATATAAGGGCAGCAGCCAAAGCTCTGGAGCAGGGAAGAACTGCAATAATCCTGCTGCCCGAGATAGCCCTTGCATCGCAGGTCGCCGGGCGCTTCAGAGAGCGCTTCGGAAGTGATAAAATAGCAACTCTGCACAGCAGACTAAAGAAATCCGAGAGGCTTTCTGAGTGGCTGAGGATCAGAAGAGGTGAAGCTAAGATAGTTATAGGCGCAAGGACTTCTGTGTTTGCGCCTCTTGACAATATAGGTGTTATCGTAATAGACGAAGAACATGAAAGCACCTACAAATCAGACCATAATCCAAAGTACGAGACTGTGGATGTTGCCTTCAAAAGAGCATCACTGTCCAATGCCGTGCTGGTTCTGGGAAGCGCAACTCCCGGAGTTACAACATATTTCAGGGCAAAAACCGGTATTTATGAGCTCATCGAGATGAAAGAGCGCATAGGAAGCAGTGTTATGCCTGAGCTCCAGATCGTAGACATGAGAAAGGAAGCTGCAGCCGGAAACACCAGTGTGATCTCAAGAGCGCTGGCACACAGCATAGACAGGACACTCTCGCGGGGAGAGCAGGTGATACTGTTCCTTAACCGCAGAGGCTTCTCCACACGTATATTATGCCCCGATTGCGGTTTTGTAATGAGCTGCCCTGACTGCGAGATCCCGCTGACTTATCACAAAACTGTAAATGCAGCGGTGTGCCACTATTGCGGACGCAAATTCCCGGTCCCGTCAAAATGCCCTGACTGCGGAAGCAAGTTCATCAGGTATATCGGCACAGGAACTGAAAAAGTCGAAGAAGAAGTCAAACGCATATGGCCCGGAGCAGGAGTCGACAGATTCGACATAGACACAGCATCTGCCGCGGATGATCCTTCCAGAGTGATCGAAGCCTTCCAGAGCGGCCGTACCGACATACTTGTTGGCACTCAGATACTTGCTAAAGGCCTTGATTTCAGAAATGTCGGCCTTGTTGGAGTTATAAATGCCGACGTCAGCCTAAACATACCTGATTACAGATCGTCTGAGCGAACATATCAGCTGATAACTCAGGTAGCCGGGCGTGCCGGGCGTGCCGGCGGAGAGAGCAGCGTTATCATACAGACGTATGAGCCGGACAGCGACGTAATACGCGAGGCTGCCGCAGGTGATTACGAGAGCTTTTACGAAGCGGAGCTACTTCACAGAAGCATTATGAATTATCCGCCGTACTCTGATATAATCTCCGTCGGACTTGTTGCAGATGACGAAGACACCGCAATGGCATATGCCAGTGCGTTCAGAAACCGGCTTGCCGGTCTTAAATCTGCACCTGAAGGAGCTGTAGTGATGCAGCCAAGGCTCGACGAAAAACACAGCGACGGCAAGGCAAGAGCTGCTTTCATGATAAAAGCCCCACAGGGAAGCCGCGCAGGTTATGTCAGCGAATACATGGCGTTTCGTGACCGCATGATCGAAAACAGGGCACCGGCTTTCATAGAAATAGATATCAATCCATACGGGCCAAATTAAAAATACAGGAAAGAAGAACTATGGCACTTAGAACTATTACAATCAGAGGCGATGAAATACTCGCAAAAAAATGCAAACCGGTAAAGGAAATCACACCTCGCATAGCAGAGGCGTGCGCAGACATGGTAGAGACCATGATTGAAGCTGACGGAGTAGGCATTGCTGCTCCTCAGATAGGCATCATGAAGAGATTCTTCATAGCCATGCCGCACGTAGATGCAGAAGACGAAGAGACGAGAGATAAGATCTATGTAATGATCAACCCTGAGATTACATACAGAGAAGGAACTCAGGAATCAAGCGAAGGATGCCTTTCCGTACCGGGTTACATGGGCCTCGTAGACAGACCGTACAAAATAAGGATCAAAGGCACTGACCTCCAGGGCGAGGAGCATGAGTACGAATTCGAAGGCTTTGAAGCCACAGTATTCTGCCATGAGTACGACCACCTGGACGGCATTCTTTACTCAGACATCGCAAAAGACATGATGACTGTTGAAGAGTATTCTGAGATACTCCATGAGCTTCAGGAACAACATGCAGACGATGATGACGATGACGAAACAGACAACACAGAGATCTGGGAAAAGAAAAAAGAAAGAAGCAATCAGTAGATGAGAATAGTTTTTATGGGCACGCCCGCATTCGCGGCGCATTCGCTCCAAAAGTTAATAGATGAAGGTTATGAGATCCCGCTCGTAGTTACACAGCCCGACAGAAAGGGAAACCGCAACAAAATGGTGCTTTCCGAAGTCAGAAAGCTGGCACTGGAGCATGGAATCGAGACAGCTCAGCCTGTCAGAATCAAAAAAGACCCGGAGCTGATCGAACGCATTCAGGAAATCGCTCCTGACATGATAGTAGTAGCTGCTTTCGGGCAGATACTGCCAAAGTCGGTGCTGGATATTCCGAGACTGGGCTGCGTTAATGTACACGGATCGCTGCTCCCAAAGCTCAGAGGCGCTTCGCCTATGCAGGCAGCTGTTCTGCAGGGACTCGATGAATCCGGCGTTACTATTATGCGCATGGCCGAGGGACTCGACACCGGAGACATGATCAGCAAATGTGTATGCGATATCAGGGGTAAGGACTTTACCGAAGTTTCTGAGATACTTGCTGAAGCAGGAGCAGACCTTCTGGCTGAGACTATCCCTCATATAGCTGATGGGACTGCTGATTACGAGGTTCAGAATGATGCAGAAGCCACATATGCCGGAATGATCTCAAAGACAGACGGCTATACTGACTTCAGCGAGCCGGCTGAGTGCATTGAGCGCAAAATAAGAGCTTTTATTGAATGGCCTGCGTGCTACAGCTATCTTGACGGCCAGCAGATAAAGTTCTACAAGGCTGAGGCAGTTGATGAGGAACCGGACGGAGAGCCCGGCACGGTCAGCCGCACAGATAAGAAAAGCTATTTCATCAATTGCGGGAGCGGAAAGCTCAGAGTGCTGGAGCAGCAGCTTCAAGGCAAAAAGCGTATGAGCGCCGGAGATTTCATGAGAGGGCATAAGCTCTCTGCAGGAGACCGGTTCGGCGCAGAGGAGGTGAAATAATGTATTACTATTATGACTATTCGTGGTTCGTCCTTCTCCCGGCGATTGTTTTTACCATGATCACGCAGGCAAGGATCAACAACGCTTACAGAACATACTCACAGGTGCCGGTCAGCACCGGGATCACCGGAGCAGAGGCCGCCAGAGCCATGATGGACGCAAACGGACTTTCCGGCGTAGCCATCAATATTCTGAATGGGGGAAATTCTCTGGTCAACTACTATGACCCAAAAACGAAGAGCCTCAACCTGTCCAGAGAGGTATATGCATCCAGATCAGTTTCTTCAGTATGCATTGCCTGCCACGAGGTAGGGCATGCCATACAGGATGCTTCGCATTATGCACCGCTTGCTCTCAGAAACGGCATTGTGCCGGTTGTAAATCTGACTCAGATGATCTCATGGCCTCTGATTTTCTTCGGTCTGGTCATGTCAGCGGCATCGCCGTACGGAAGCATGTTCTTCATGATAGGCGTCATCTGCTTCCTGTTCGTTATCTTCTTCCATCTGATCACTCTGCCGGTCGAATTCAATGCTTCGAACCGCGCACTGGCAAACCTCAGAGAGCTCAGACTTGTAAACGAAGAGGACTACATAGGATCCAGAACAGTGCTCAGAGCTGCAGCAATGACATACGTTGCTGCTCTGGCAACGGCAATCGCCAGTCTGCTCAGAGTATTCGTGATAGCAGGCAGAAGGAGATAGGTCCGGATGAACAAAGACTGGCTTGCGGTATTTGAGGCGCTTAAAGCCGTTTACACAGACGGAGCTTATTCAAATATTTCAATTAACGAAGCTGTTTCGCATCGCAAAGGACTGCGGGAGAGCTTCGTTCGCTCGTTTGCGAAAGGCGTTATAAGGAGCAGTATCCGCATCGATCATGTGATAGACAGCCTTGCAGGCAAGGGAATAAACAGCATAAAGGCAAGGCCTCTCATAGTACTCAGAATGGGGATTTACGCCATAGATGAGCTGAACAGCGTGCCTGATCACGCGGCAGTAAACGAGGCAGTAGAGCTTGCAAAGACTGTTGCCAGGGGCAGCGATCGCTTTGTGAATGCTGTTCTCAGAAATTATCTGAGGAGGAGAGCTGAGTTTGCTCCGGATACTCTGGAACCGCATATAAGGTATTCGATGAATGAAGGCGTTTTTTCGCTTCTGAGGGAGCAATACGGAGACGAAGCATTCCGCATCGCAGAGGCTCTCAATGAGCCGTCAGAAGTCTTTTTAAGGGTAAATACGCTTATGACAGACCGCGATGACCTTATCAAAAGGCTTGCAGAGTACGGTATAGAGGGCCACGGAGTGGAAGAAAACAGCGAAGCCATCCGCGCTGGCGGGAGCGGCATTGTAAGCTGTGAATTATACAGGCAGGGCTTTTACACTATACAGAGCCTGTCTTCAATGATAGCCATAAAAGCCCTGAATCCGGAACCCGGAAGCAAGGTGCTGGATCTTTGTGCCGCTCCGGGAGGAAAGACCGGATACATGGCTGAGCTGATGGGCAACAAGGGCAGCATCACAGCCTGTGACATTTACCCGCACAGGCTGATGCTCACGCAGGCTGCAATGAAGAGGCTCGGCGTGAGCATATGCGCTACGGAGGAGCGCGATGCTGCGGCTTACGACGATTCGCTGAGTGAATCGTTCGACTACGTGCTTGCTGACGTTCCGTGCTCAGGACTCGGTGTAATCGCGAGCAAGCCTGAGATCAAAATGACCACGGATCCTTCGGCATACGAAGACCTCATTTCTACTCAGAAGAGCATACTTACCAACGCTCTTCGCTACCTTAAACCAGGCGGGAGACTTGAATATTCAACGTGCACACTAAACAAAAATGAGAACGAAAATGTTGTTAAACAAGTGTTAAGTAATATGGACACTTGCTCCAGCATTATTGAAATGACAACCCTTATGCCATATAATGGCAAAGTAGGATTTTACTATTGTATCATCGGAAAGAATGCAAATAATTTATAGGACGGAGAGCTGATTATCATGAGAATCGGTTACATGACAGACAGAGGCAGACGCAGACCAACTAACGAAGACTCACTAAGAGCATGCGAAGATCTTAACTTCTTTATGCTCGCAGATGGTGTCGGTGGAAACAGATCAGGAGAAATCGCAAGCCAGTCAGCGCTTGACGCTCTTGAAAAATTCGTAAGACACAATCCACCTGAATGGCTTGGCTCGCGCGATGAAGTATTCAGATATTTCAGAGCTGCCGTCAACTATGTAAATCAGTTCATTATTAAACTGTCCGAAGCTAAACCTCAGTATGCCGGTATGGCAACTACTCTTACATTCGCATACATAAGAGAAGAGGAAATGTACGTTGCCAACGTTGGTGACAGCAGAGTATATCTTGCTCATGGCAACATGATACAGCAGATTACAGACGATCACACATATGTTAACGATCTCGTAAAGATGGGTGCTATCACAAAGGACGAGGCTCATCTCCACGCACGTAAAAATGTTATAACCAGAGCAATCGGAGCAAATGCGAATAACGAGCCTGATTGCTTCAGTGTTCCTGTAGAAAATGGAGACCGTGTATTGCTTTGCAGTGACGGGCTTTACGATGAAGTCGACGATGATACCATACTCGCGGTACTGAACAGATATGAAGATATGAAGGTCTGCGCAGAGGACCTGGTTTATATGGCAAACGAAAACGGCGGTAATGATAATATCTCCGTCATCTGCGTTGATTTGGAGGATTAAGCATGGCAAGCAGGATACTATCCGGACGATATGAGCTTCTGGAGAAGATCGGCGATGGCGGTATGGCTGTCGTATATAAGGGTAAGGATAAACTCCTTAACCGCTTTATTGCTGTCAAGATCTTAAGACCGGAGT
>ODAI011276073.1_pt1 | contig 11335 bp, 7 predicted proteins | sample 1539321 | NCBI WGS metagenome assembly ODAI01 (sample SAMN02144231, study PRJEB22623) | gut metagenome | biome: sheep rumen | host: Ovis aries | place: New Zealand
ATTTTTTCGTGGTGCGCAGCCAGCATGACAAGGGCTACTATTGCCCCTGCGGCGACGTCGAAAAATGCCTGGCCTTCATGGAGGACCGGGCCAGAAGGGAGCAGCCGGTGCGCTTCGTCTACGTGCCGGAGGCCCTGACCGGCCAGCTGGCCGCCGCGGGCTGGTCCATCCTCTACCGCGCGGATCTGAGCGAATACATCCTGAGCACGAAGGCGCTGGCGCTGACGGAGGGCCACTTCATTTCCCACAGCTACAGAAGCAAGGTGCGTCACTTTATCCGGGGGCTTCCCTACCGGAGCCGGGAGATTACGCCGGAGGATCTGCCCGCGCTGCGGCGGATCCGGGATCTGACGGCCGCCTCCGCCGGCGAAGGCCCGGACGCGGACGTGCTTTCCTTCGAAATCGAGCATTTCCGGGCGCTGGGCCTGCGGGGCGTGCTGATGGAGACGGAGGCGGGGCCCGGGGCCTTTATGCTGGGCTATCCCCAGCGGCCCGGCGTCTTCCCCGCCACCATGGTCCGCAGAACGGACGCGCTGCCGAAGGAGGCGCTGGCCGTGTGCCTCTACGAGCTGAGCCGGATGCTGCTGCCGGATTATCCGCTGCTCAATGTCGAGGAGGATCTGGGGCTCAGCGGCCTCAGAACGGAAAAAACGCTGTTTTCCCCGACGGATCTGCTGAAGGTGTATGAGGCTTTTAAATGAGGAGAAATAAGGACGCTGGTCCGTGGCGGATTCCCCGGGCCATGCTGATGCGCACGCTGATTCCGGGCTCCGTTTCCGCGCTGGCGCTGGGCCTGTCCAACATCGCCGACGCGCTGACGGTGGGCATCCGCATCGGCGAAACCGCGCTGGCGGCCATCGGCATCGTGACGCCGATCTATCTGATCTTCAACATCCTCGCGCTGAGCCTCGGCAGCGGCGGGGGGATCACCCACTCCCGGCTGACCGCGGAGGGGAAGAACCGCCTGGCCCTGCTGCACTTCCGCCGCGCGGCGCTGTGGGCGCTGGGCATCGGCCTGTTTTTTTCCCTGCTCGGCGGTCTTTTCCCGGGTCTGGTGCTGCGCCTTCTGTCGGCGGGCGAGGACTATCCGGAGCTCTGGGCCCTGTGCCTGGACTACGCCCGGCCGCTGCTGATCGCGAGCCCCGTGCTGATCCTGAACGTTTTCCTGTACTACTTTGTGAAAAATGACGATCAGCCCCGGCTGGCTGCCCTGGCCTTCACGGTGGGCGGGGTGCTGGATCTGAGCCTGAACCTCCTGCTGGTGCTGATTCTGAACCTGGGCGTCCGGGGCGCGATCCTGTCGACGATCATCGCCCAGGCCGTCAGCCTGATCCTGCTGGCCACGCATTTTTTCAGCCGGCGGGGCATCCTGCACCTGCGGGACATCCTGAATGCGCAGCCGGAGGATCCGCGGCAGGTCCGGGCCTGCCTGGCCGGCTCCCTCCGCAGCGGCGCCTCCTCCTCCCTGAGCATCGTTTTCCAGTTCGGCTCCCAGCTGATGATCAATCACCTGCTGATGGACGCCGGGCGGCAGGGACGGATCCCGGGGGACCTGTATGTGGCCGTGTTTGACCTGTTGCTGAACATCGCCTATGTGCTTCAGCCGATTTACAGGACCGTCGGGGAATCGATGCAGCCCTGCGCCGCCACCTTCTCGGTGGAGCATGACCGGGAAAGCCTGCGGTTCATCCGCCGGCTGGGGCTGCGGTTCGGCCTGGGGGAGGGCGTGCTGCTGGCGGCCCTGATCGCGGCCTTCGCCGGACCGATCAGCCGGCTTTTCGGCCTGCGGCTGCCGGAGCAGATGGCGGTCGCCGTGCCGGCGATCCGCATCTACCTGCTGTCCACGCCCTTCGCGGGCCTGCTGCTGCTCCTGGTGCTGTATGACCAGGCCGTCCGGCACCCGTGGCTGGCCATTCAGGGCACCTTCCTGCGGGACGCCGTGCCGCGGATCCCCTTCGCGCTGGCGGCGGGCCTCCTCTGGCCGGAGAGCATCTGGTGGGCCTTCCTGCCGGCGGAGGCGCTGGCGGCGGGGATCTTCCTGCTGCTGCAGCGCCGGGTCGAGCGGCAGAGCAGCCTGCAGCCGCTGCCGGTCTTCCGCGCGGCGCTGACCAACAGCAGCCACGAGCTGGGCGACGTGGTGAATCAGGTCGCGGAATTCTGCGAGGCCCAGGGCATTCCCCCGGCGAAGGCGGTTCAGCTGCAGCTGGGCGTGGAGGAGCTCTGCGCGGTCACGCTGCAGAAGGCCTTTTCCGGGCAGAAGGACGAATATATTCAGGTGACCCTGGTGGTGGAGCCCGGACCGCGGTACGTCCTGCACATCCGGGACAGCGCGCCGTTTTTTAACCCGCTGGATCTGAAGATGGAGAAGGCGCGGAAGGATATGGAAAGCAGCATCATGGATTCCATCGGCGTCATGATGGTGCGCAGGCAGAGCCGGCACATGGAATACCGCAATTATCAGGGCTTCAACACCCTGACCGTGATCTACGAATAAAGCGCATGGAGGAACCAACCCGATGAAGAAAAGGTACTCGGTCGCCCTTCGGATGGATCTTCTGATTCTCCTGGGCGTGATCGTCATCGCCGGATCCCTGATCGCTCTGGCCTACCTGACCAACGCCCAGGAGGTGGACGCCTTCTACATGGAGAAGGCGCTCCAGACCGCCCGGACGCTGGTGACCTTCCTGGACGGGGATCACCTGAAATCCCTCTCCGCGCTGCTGCAGGAGGACGAATACCAGGCCATCCGGGTGGAGGCGGGCCTCCAGGGGGACGATACCGCGATCCGGCAGTACCTGGAGGAGCACGGGGAGCTGGACTATGTGACCCGCCTGCGGCGTGTACTGTCGGACTACCGGGACGGACAGGGCGCGACCTATGTCTATCTGGTGGATATGCTGGACAGGCAGGAGGGCCCGAACTCCAGCATGTACATTCTGGATCCGGACGAGCCCCTCTGGGTTCAGGGGCTGATCGCCCCGGACACGGAGGGCTTTCATCGGGAGGGCGCCAACGTGCCCATCGCGCCGCAGGTCAGCCACTCCGAGTTCGGCTGGCTGGCCTCCTGCTATGAGCCCATTATCGACAGCGCCGGAAACCGGGTGGCGTCGGTGGGCGTGGATATCGACATGAACGAGGTCATGGCGGCCCGGCACAAGTTCCTCTGGCAGATGCTGATCTATGCCATCCTCGCGGCCCTGGTGGCCGTGCTGATCTCCATGCTGCTGATGCGCAGAACGGTGACGAAGCCCCTCTCCCTGCTGTCCCGGGCGGTGGATCACTTCGGCGGCGATGAGGGCCGGCTCACGAAGGATCAGGTGATCAACCTGCCGATCCACTCCAGGGACGAGATCGGCAACCTGTATCAGAAAACCCGGAGCATGGAAGAGCGCCTGATCGACTATATGGACAACCTGGCTCTGGTGACCGCCGAAAAGGAGCGCATCGGCGCCGAGCTGAGCATCGCCTCCCAGATTCAGGCGGACATGCTGCCCCGCATCTTCCCGCCCTTCCCGAACCGGACGGATTTTGACATCTACGCCAGCATGGATCCGGCCAAGGAGGTCGGGGGAGATTTCTATGACTTTTTCCTCGTGGACGACACCCATCTCTGCCTGGTCATGGCGGACGTCTCCGGCAAGGGCGTTCCGGCGGCCCTGTTCATGGTGATCGCCAAAACGCTGATCAAGAACCAGGCGCTGCTGGGCCGGAGCCCCTCGGAGATTCTGGCCAACGTGAACCAGCAGCTGTGCGACGGCAACGAGGCGGAGCTGTTCGTCACGGTGTGGCTGGCCGTCGTGGATCTGACCACGGGCCAGGGCCTGGCCGTGAACGCGGGTCACGAGCATCCGACCCTCCGCCGCGTGGGAGGACAGTATGAGCTGATCCAGTACCGCCACTCCCCGGCCGTGGCCGTCATGGAGGGCATGCGGTTCCGCCAGCACGAATTCCAGCTGAACCCGGGGGACAGCCTCTTTGTCTACACCGACGGTGTCCCGGAGGCCACGGACGCGAAGAACGAGCTCTACGGCGCCGAGCGCATGCTGGCCGCCCTGAACCGGGATCCCGACGCGGCCCCGGAGCAGGTGCTTTCCGCGGTCCGGCAGGGCGTGGACGCCTTCGTCGGGGACGCGCCGCAGTTCGACGATCTGACCATGCTGTGCCTGCGCTACCACGGTCCCCGGGCCTGATCCTCCGGCATCTCCCCGCTCAGCGCAGCCTCCGCTCCTCCAGCAGCTTCCGGGCGTCCCGGAAGAAGGCCCAGATCATGAGAATCATGATGAGGCCGATGGGGAAGGCGGAGATGATGCTGACGCTCTGAATGTTGTTCATGGAGCTCTCCGAGAACACCAGCGCCACGGGCAGCACGATCAGCAGCAGGCACCAGAGGAGCTCGATCAGCCGGTGGGGCTCCTCCTCCGCCCCCAGCTTCCGATAGCTGTAGCAGGCCGCGGTGTAGGCGATGGAGTCAAAGGAGGTCGCATAGAAGGCGACCATGCACAGGAGCACCAGGGCCTGAATGAACCCGGAGCCGGGCATGGTGCCGATGATGTTCAGAATCAGGGCGTAGAGATCCCCGCCGGCCTCGTACTGGGCGATGAAGTCCGCCGCGCCGGCCGCCTGCAGGCCCAGGGAATAATTGCCCAGGACGATGAAGCTGACGATGGTGGAGCCCACGCCGAAGACATAGCCGCCCAGGATGGTCTGCCGGATGGTGCGGCCCCGGGAAATGTTGCCGATGAAGAAGGGCGCCGCGATGCACCAGACCATCCAGTAGGCCCAGAAATAGATGGTCCAGTCCTGGGGGAAATTGCTGGTGCGCATGGGATCGGTGAAGGTGCTCAGCTCCACGAAGTTCTGCACCATCTTGCCCAGGCTCTGGAAGCCGTTCTCGACGATGAACCGGCCCTGTCCGCTGGTCAGCAGCACGATGACCAGCAGGCCAAAGAACAGCGCCACGCAGACCTTGGCCAGGATGCTGATGCCCTTGAAGCCGTGCAGCACCGCGTAGGTGTAGACCGCGCAGGTCAGGAGAAGGATCAGGATGGTCAGGGCCGTCCGGCTCATGGTGATGCCGAACAGGTTCACCATGATGGCCGCCATGAGCGGCGTGGCCACGCTGAAGGTGGTCGCCGTGCCGGCCAGGAGCGCGAAGAGCGCAAACAGATCGATGAAGCGGCCCAGCAGCCCGTCCGCGTGCCGGCCGATGACCGGGCGGCAGGCCTCCGAATAGCGCTGGCGGTTCCGCCGGCGGACGTGCAGCATGAAGCCGAAGGCAACGGCCAGCACCAGATAGAAGGCCCAGGGGATGAAGCTCCAGTGGAAGAGCGGGAAGACCCCGGCCCACTCCGTGATGGACCCCATTTCCGCCAGATGCGGATTGACCGCGTACATAACCCATTCTGAGAAGGAATAGAACAGAATATCCGCCGCCAGGCCGCAGGTGAACATCATGCTGCCCCAGGCGAAAAAGGAGTACTTCGGCTTTTCGTGCGCCTCTCCGAGCACGATGTTGCCGTACTTCGAGAAGGCCAGGAACAGGGAGACCGCCAGCACGCCCACCCCGATGATCAGGTAATAGACGCCGAGGGTATCGCCGAAGAAGAAGCGGACCTGGGCGATGACGCCGTTGGCCTGCTCCGGAAACAGGAAAAGATAGCCCGCCAGGGCCATGATGAGCACGAAGGGCGCCAGCGTAATCAGCCAGTCAATGCGCCCCTTTCCCGTCTTTGCCTTCATGGTTCATGCACTCCCTTCATTCCATTCATCTCCGCGGAAGCGGCCCGCCAGGCCGGATCCACCGCCCGGAGCTCCTCCAGGCTGTCGATTTCCAGCACATCCTCCCGGTTCATCCGGTGAATGCCCAGGGCATAATGCTCCGGGAAGAGAAACAGCGGCACATCGTCCCAGTACACATCCCGCCGCCCGGATTCCCAGGCCCGGGTCACATCCTCCGCCAGCTGCTCTCCGTCGTCTTCGCTCCACCGGCTGACGGAAAACAGCTGCCATCCCCGGGGGCCGCCGGTGCGGCTGCAGCCGGTCACCACCTCTCCCTCCAGGGTCAGCACCCATTCCCGGGTGGGCTCGTCCGTCCAGATGGCGTTATAGCCGCTGCGCTCAAAGTCGGGGGAGAGGGCCTCCGGATTACGGATGATCTGATCCCCGTCGAGAATCATGCTGTCCGGCAGCCAGTCCCGCGCCGCGTAGAGGGAGGAGATGTTGTTCGTGCCCTCCCAGTGCGGGTTTTCGATCAGGGTGAGGTCCGGATAGTCCTTCCGGAGGGCGGAAAAGGCCTCCCCCCGATAGCCGGTGACGATCGCCGTTTCCCGGATGCCCTGGGCGCGCAGCGCCTCGAGGATGGAAACGATCATCGGCCGGCCGAACACCGGCACCAGGGGCTTGGGCATCGTATCCGTCACCGGCCGCAGGCGCTCGCCCCGGCCCGCCGCCATGATAATCGCCCGCTTCACACAGCTCATGCCTGTTCCCTCCCCGATTCGAAGTAGGCCCGGGCCAGCCGCTCGTATTCCTTGGCATAGCGGTACTGGCGCAGGGCATATTCGCCGAATTCCACGCCCCGCTGCCGCTTGAACTCGCACCAGTTGCTCCACAGCAGGCCGCAGGCGGCCATATAGCCATAGATCTTATAGCGCACATCCTCCGGACAGCCTTCCTCATAATACAGATCGATCAGCCGGTCCGTCTGCTCCCGGGAATAGAGGGCATAGATGCAGAACATGGCCAGATCCACATCCTGGTCCTGCATGCCGGCATATTCCCAGTCGATGAGCAGGGTCTTCTCCTGCCCGTTTTCCTCCCAGAGCAGGAAGTTATCGGGATTGGCGTCGATATGCGTCAGGGCCCAGCGGGTGCAGCGCGATTCCAGCTCCGGCCGCAGCGCCAGGACCCGGGCCTTCGTCTCCGCGTAGTCCCGGAAGACGGAGGGGGCGCCCTCCCAGAGGCCCTCATAGAAATCGATCTGGCCGAAGATATCGAAGGTATGCTCCACCTGCAGCTTCCGGGCATGGAAGTCCCGCAGGAGGGCCATGCACCGCCGCAGATCCGGCACGCTGTCCGCGTCGCAGACCCGGGCGTTTTCCACGAAGGCGGTCAGCTTGTAGCCGCTTTCCGGATCGATTTTCAGCACCGGATCGCACAGGCCCGTGTCCAGGACGGCCTGATACACCGCCGCCTCCCGGCGCCGGTCGATGAGCTTCTCGGTGCCCTCCCCGGGCACGCGCATGATATACCGCCGGCCCCGGCAGGCAAAGAGGAAGGACCGGTTGGTCATGCCCTTCTTAAGCACGGTGATGCCGGTGATCTCCTCCGGCGCGCAGTCCAGCGCCCGGGTCAGCACGTCCATGGTTTCGCTTTTCAGATGATTGGAATCCCCGTCCAGCTCGCGCAGCTGCTCATAGGTATTGATTTCCGCCACGGCGTCCGCGGCGACCCTCCGGGCCGGAAGCAGCATCCGGCCTCCCTCCCGCAGGGTTTCCTCCCAGAAGCTCTCCCGCCAGGCCGGATCCGGCGCCATGGCCCGGAGCCGCTCCCGCACGCGGGCGCTTTCCGCCCCGGTCAGGTAGGCGATGCCGATCATGGCATGGCGCTTTTCCCCGCCCCGGGCGAAGACCAGCTCTCCCCGGCGGTTGATCCGCACCGTGCTGTCCGGATCCTCCCGGTCCGCCACCATGTACCAGGAGCCGGTTTCCGTGGACCGGAAGGGATTGTCCGCCGCCCAGAGATCGCAGGGGATGACATAGCAGTTGTCGAGGCTGTCCGCCGCCAGGGCCAGGCTCAGCAGGTTGTTGCCGGAGGCATAGTCCGGATTGACGATCAGGCGCACGCCCCAGGTGTCCATCAGATATTCAAAGCGCTCCTTCATGAAGCCCACCACGACGGAAACCTCGGTCACGCCGACCTCCCGGAGCTGGCGCAGCTGCCGCTCGATGAGCGTTTCCCCGCGCACCTCCAGCAGCGCCTTGGGCACCTCCCGGCTGATGGGCACCATGCGCATGCCGAAGCCCGCCGCCAGAATGACCGCCCGGCGCGGACTTCTGTCCGCCACGAAGGCCCGGCCCCGCTCCGTCAGCGCCTGCTCCGCGGTCAGCAGGCCCTCCGCCTGCAGGCACCGCAGCGCCTGGTTGGCCGCGCCGACCGAGCAGCCGGCCCGCTCCGCCAGCTCCCGCTGGGACCGGAAGGGGCGCCCGGCGATTTCGTTCAGGATTTCCAGTTCTGTGGTGTTCACGAACACGCCTCCAATGTCATTTCATGAACGACAGCATAAAACAAAACCGCGCTCCTGTCAAGGGCAGAAGCGCGGTTTTTTGGTGCTCAGGCCGCCTGTAGCGGTACTTGCCTCCGCGGACGCTCTCGCTACCGTTCAAACGCAGCGGTTCTAAGCTCTGCCTGCGCTGACGCTTGGCAATCGCTAAGAACCGGCGTTTTCAAGGCCCGCGTCGTGCAAGTACCGCACGGCGGCCGATTGCTGCAGTACTCACCCCTGCGTTGATTCGCCGCGTTACTCGCGAACCTGGAATTCCAGGGTGTTGACCCACATTCCGTCCCAGTACAGGGTGGCCTGGTAGGTGCCGACCGGCACCGTGCCGGTGGTGTGATACAGGCTGTCGAAGAAGTTGACGCCGGCGATGTCCCACCAGATGGTCTGATAGCCGCCGTTGACCTTGTCAAAGGTGATGTCCTGCGCCTTGTCCACATAGACGAAGCCGTTGGGCGCCTCGTACACGAGGGTCACGAAGAAGGTGCGGGGCTTGGCCAGGGTGGGCATGCGCATCTGATACTTCATGCCGTAGTAGTAGGTGGAGGCTTCCTCGCCGGCGATGATATCCCGGGCGGAGAGACGGTTCACCTTCTTATGGTTCTGAATGTTCGCATTCTGATAGCTGCGCATTTCCGTGGTGATCTTCACGGAGGTGTTCTTCAGCTTTCCGTCCTGGAAGGTGGGCGCCTGGGGCAGCCAGTAGTCCTTCTCGGCCAGAATGTTGTCGTTCTCATCGCAGACGCTGATGCGGTAGGCCTTGCCGGGGACGCAGAGCTTGCTCTGAATGGTGCCGTTGCTGGAGGTGCCCAGATTCCAGAGATCCTGCTCCACTTCGCCGTTGTTGATCGTCTCCTGATACACCCGGCAGGTTCCGCTGGAGCCCGACCAGGTGATGGTGGTCCAGCCGGCCTCATAATACAGGCTGTCCGCCAGGGTGACCCCGTCGGCCATCGCAGCGCCCGCCAGCAGGCACCCCAGCAGCGCCACGGCCGCCAGAAGCACGCAGATCCTGATGCCTCTTTTCATGTTTCATGTCCTCCCTTGTTTATTGTCACGGCGGTCTCCTCCGCCGCGCGTTCCGATGTCCGCCTTACGGAATCCAGCTGCCGTCCGCCGCGAAGGAATAGATCTGGCCGCCGATATTCTGCGTGCCCGTCTGCATGACGCCGTCCCAGTTGAAATAGTACCAGACGCCGTCCACCTTCAGCCAGCCGACCGCCGCCGCGCCGGAATCCTGCAGGTAGTACCAGCGGCCGCCGGTCTGGGCCCAGCCCCGGGTCATGGCGCCGGAGCCCTGGAAATAGTACACGCTGCCGTTCACGGTCTGCAGCCCCGTGGCCATGATGCCGTCGGCATCGAAGTAGTACCAGGTGCCGCTGATTTCCCGCCAGCCGGTGACGCGGACGCCGGAGTCCTCCATGAAATACCAGAGGCTGTTGCCGGCGCGGTCCTTCAGCTCCATCCAGCCGCTGATCATGGCGCCGCCGTCGTTGAAATAATACCAGTCCGCCCCGATCTGGTTCCAGCCGGTGGCCATGATGCCCGTGGCGCCGAAGTAATACCAGGTGCCGTTCAGGTTATACCAGCCGATGACCGGGGAGCCGTTGAGCACATAATAGTAGTCCGTGCCCATGGCCAGCCAGCCCTCGGGCGTGGCCGTCTGCTGCCAGACCCCGTCGTCCCGGAAATAGTACAGGCTGCCGGCCACGACCTGCCAGCCCTTGGCCATATCGCCGGTTTCATCAAAATAATAGGTATCGGTGTTCGTCCGCATGACAAACCCGTCCGCCCAGCGGTTGTACACATGCTCCGGCACGGCCAGGGTGGCCCAGCCCGTCACGCGCTGGCCATAGGAATAATAATAGGTATGACCGAAGGCATAGACGAAGCCCACGTTGCCGACGTCGGCCTGGACGTCCTCCTCCCAGTCGTGATCCTGGGCCATGGCGCCGTCCGACAGGGCATAGTAGGCCTCATCCTCCTCGCCGGAAATGGCGAACTGCGTCTTTTCGTCAATCGGGTCGTCCCAGGTGACGTCGATATGCACCCAGCGGCCCCCCAGCTTCACCACGTTCCAGATGTGGTTCATCTCCGTGGTGCTGATCAGGGTGCGGTTTTCCACGCCGACCCGGGTCAGCAGCATGGCATAGGCGTCGGCATAGGCCTGGCAGACCCCGCGGCCGTAGAGCAGCACATCCGCGATCTCCCCGCGCTGGAGGCTCAGATCGTAAAAGTTGTTGTACACCAGCCAGTTATGCAGAATCTTGGCCTTCTGACCGTCGGACATATCGGAGCGGATATAGTGCTCGATGATCCAGTCCGCCTTTTCCCGCACGCTGCGGATCTGATATCCCACCACGCGGTCCACGCCGTTGTCATACTGCAGGCCGTTGCTGAGGGCGAAGCTTTCCGCGTAGGAGCCCGGCTCGCAGTAGATCACAAAATCCCGGCCCGCGCCGGCAAAGTCCTTCATCATCAGCGCGTTGACCTTCGCGGGAATCCGCACGCCGGAATAGCCCCGGTAGCTCTGCACCCGCTGGCCGCCCGGCATCTGGCAGACCCAGCGGCCGCCCGACTGCACCCAGTCTCCCTCCAGCACGCCGGCCGCCACCGCGCAGCCCACCGCCAGCACCAGCAGAAGCGTCAGCGCCAGCCCCCATAGCTTTTTCTTCATAATAATTTGTTTTCCTTTCTCCGGAAACGGTCCGGTGTCCGGATTCCAATCTCTGTTTCGTCTCGTTAAGCCCATCATAAAGGCTCTCCAGGGGTTTGTCAATCAAGAAACTGCGGGCGGCCTCCCACCCACAGTCAGCCACCCGGACCTCCACTGCCAGCCTCCCCGACCACAAGAAAAAAAGCCGCAGGACACTTTCCCCTATATCTTGTGGTCGGCCAACCCAAAATGCACTATTTTTGAAAAATAATTGAAATAGTTTCGTAAGAATCCGTTGAATTTTCATGGTGGAACAGGTATAATGCCCGTAAGCATTCCTTATTTGCTATGCCCAAAACAAGATTTTTATGGAGGGACATGCATGAACAGACAAAAGAAACACA
>ODAI011380494.1_pt1 | contig 11335 bp, 5 predicted proteins | sample 1539321 | NCBI WGS metagenome assembly ODAI01 (sample SAMN02144231, study PRJEB22623) | gut metagenome | biome: sheep rumen | host: Ovis aries | place: New Zealand
AGCGAAGAAAAGATCTGAGTGAATCCCCGCGAATTCAATGCAATTTTAAAAGGGGCATGACGCCAAGCGTAGGTTTGACCTTGCGTCTGGTGTGTCAGCCCATCGTCTATGTGAATATTTTTTCGAAAAAGGAAATGGCCTCCGACACAATGGCCGTGTACTTATCCGGCGCGAAGCTTCCGCTGCAAAGAAGCGACACCGCCGTATCGCTGCGAAGGAGCCGCAGCAGGTGGTCGATCCTGTCCGCGTCCTCCCGGGTAATTCCTTCCGGGCAGACTGCGTCCGCCTTAAGCCTGCCAAGGCGCTCTGTATAGATCTGCGTGTTGGACACGACGTCCTGTGTGATTCCCGAATCGGTGTCGCGGGCGGCTCTCTCGAGAAAGAGAAGAAGATACGGATACTGGCGCATCATGCGCGCCTCTGCCTTCGTGATCCTGTACTGCAGCTCAAAGAAGGGAAGGACATCGGCTTTTCTCAGCTCCGAGCTCAGTTCGACAAGGGCAAACCTGGCGCAGTATTCACTCAGGAACTCGTAAAGGCCGACCTTGCTGTAAAAATAGTGAAACAGGAGTCCCTTGCTGACAGAAGCCTCCGATACGATCTCATCGGTGCTGGCGTGGCGGAAGCCGTCCCGGGCAAAAACCTTCAGGGCGCCGCCGATCATGTTGTCCTGCTTTTCCTTTTTCAGGTCCCAGAATTTCTCGTTCAATGTCAGATTCCTCCGCTTCACAAAGGGTACCGAGCTTTCCTTTTTTATGATACCATCGCGTCACCGGGGCGGCAAGAAAGGGCTCCAAAATATCGGCGTGTACACAACTTTATCTTTTCATTTAAGAGCAAATAGAGTAGTATGAAATACAGCAGGATTTTGCCTGTCGATGTATTATTTGAGGAGGTTATTATGTTCAAATTAGGAAAGCTTCTTTTTGGTATGGCGGTAGCAGGCGTCACGGCAGCGACGGTTTACAACTATCTGGAAGAGAACGCCGCGAAGAAAGACGACGAGTTCGAAGATGAGTTTGACGACAGCGAGGTCAAGGAGGAAGAGGATCCCACCGAGAGATTAAAGACCGCGGCAACAAGAACATATACAACGATCAAGACCGGCTCCGAAGAGGCCATGGCCAAGGTCAGGGAAGCCATCGGTCCCAAGGGCGAAGAGGTTCTGGATGTAGTCGGCGAGACAGCCGGCAAGGTCAAGGATGCCGTCGTGGATTCCGCCGCACGCGTGAAGGATATTCTTCAGGACGGCGAGGAGAAGATCGACGAGGAGGTCGTCGAGGAGGCTGCCGCGAAGGCAGTGGCGCAGGAGATGGCCGATGAGAACGATCCCGTCTTTGTTGACTGGGAACCCGAGGCGACCGAGGCAGTCCACGAGGACGACATGAGCAAGGAAGCCGTCTACGAGGGAGAAGAGAACGGCGAAGCCATCCACGAGGATGACCACGACAAGGAAGCTGTTTACGAAGAGGAAGTCGGCGCCGAAGAGGATTCCAAAGAGGAATAAAAGTTGAAGTGCGACTGATCCATTCCGCAAATATTTCTTGACTATTTTTATGTTCTTGTATAGAATCAGCTTTAGTTTTGAGGGAAAGATCTATGCGGCAGCAGTTAATGGAAGAATTCAACTTTATAGAATGAATGCGGCACGTCAGGGAATAGTGTTCTCTGACGTGTTTTTTCGGCGGCACAGCGGTCTTTTTCACACTCAACAGCATAGGAGGAAAAGTAAATGAGCAAGAATGAATACAAAGTCGGCGAGCGGGCTATTTATGATGCGCGTGAGCTGGGTACGGCCAGAATGATCGTACTTGGACTGCAGCACATGTTCGCGATGTTCGGCGCGACGGTCGTAGTTCCCCTGATCACAGGCCTCAACGTCTCAACGACACTCTTATTTGCGGGTCTTGGCACGCTTCTGTTCCATCTGATCTCCAAGAAGAAGGTTCCGGCATTTCTGGGATCCTCCTTCGCGTTCCTGGGCGGTTATGCCGCGATCGCACCGCTCGGCGCGGACGGAACACCCAGCGAGCTCCTGCCTTACGCCTGCTTCGGCGTGGCTTGCGCAGGTCTTCTTTATCTGGTACTGGCAGCTCTCTTCAGAGCATACGGCACGAGCAAAGTCATGAAGTACTTTCCTCCTGTCGTCACAGGCCCCATCATCATTGCGATCGGCCTTAACCTTGCTCCCTCGGCTCTCAATAATGTGGAGAACTGCTGGTGGGTCGCTCTGGTCGCGATCATCATCGTAGTGATCTGCAATATCTGGGGCAAAGGCATGATCAAGATCGTACCGATCCTTCTGGGCGTTGTCGGATCCTACATCTGCGCGGCTGTCGCCGGCCTGATCGATTTCTCCCAGGTAGCAGCTGCTCCCTGGATCGGCATTCCGATCAGCTATGAGAAGACCGTCTTTTCCATTTTCACGGGCGGAAATCTCGACGGCGGCCTTCTGATCACGAGCATCGTGACGATCGTGCCGATCGCGCTGGCTACCATGATGGAGCATATCGGTGATATCTCCGCCATCAGTTCCACCTGCGGCATCAACTACATCAAGGATCCCGGACTTCACCGCACACTGACCGGCGACGGTCTGGCGACCGCCATCGCTTCCCTGTTCGGAGCTCCGGCCAACACCACTTACGGCGAGAACACCGGCGTTCTGACTCTGACCAAGGTCTATGACCCCGCTGTCATCCGCATTGCGGCAGGATTCGCTGTTTTGCTGTCCTTCTGCCCCAAGTTCGCGGCCATTATCGAAGTGATGCCTTCCGCTACGATCGGCGGCATTTCCCTCGTCCTGTACGGCATGATCTCTGCCGTCGGCGTACGCAACCTCGTTGAGACACACACTGATTTTTCCAAGAGCAGAAACGTCCTGATCGCCGCTCTGATCATGGTTCTCTCCATCGGCATCAGCTACTCCAACGCGGGCGCCATCAATATTCCCATCGGCGGAATGACGCTGAGCCTGTCCGGACTTGCGACGGGTTCCCTCGTCGGCATTATCCTGAATGCGGTTCTGCCCGGAAAAGATTATCAGTTCGAGGACGACAAGCCCAACCGCACGGGCGTCAACTTCGAGATCATCTCCGGCGAGACGATCGCCGAGACCAAAGAAAAAGTAAAACACTGATCCTATTCACGAAAAATCACTGTGAGAATGAGGGCGTCGCATCTTTGCTGGTCGATCAGCAGAGGCGGCGCCCTCTTTTCCCCCGGTTTAGCAGCCCTTCTTTTCATGAAAGCGGCTCTGGTGTAAGATATGAATTGATAACATCCGCGGATCACAGGTTTTCCGCGGTCACGATAAACGAGCAGGAGAGGTTTTCAATGAGCTATCGGTTTTGTCTGGGTGCGTCGGGATCCGGCAAGAGCAGTTTTCTTCACAAAATGCTACTGGAGGCTGCAGAGCGGTCTCTTCAGAGGGAAGGAGGCGTTCACGACAATTATGTGATCATCGTTCCGGACCAGTATTCCATGCAGACGCAGAAGGAGATCGTCACGGAATCCCCGAATAAGGGAATCCTCAATATCGATGTTCTGAGTTTCGGAAGACTCACCCACAAGGTCTTCGAGGAAGTCGGGGCCTCGCGGCGCGCTGTCCTGGACGACACCGGCAAGTCGCTGCTGATCCGCAGGGGAGCGGGGAAATGCGAATCCGGCCTCAAGATCCTTGGAAAGAGCATTCACTATCCGGGCATGGTCGCGGAAGTCAAGTCGATCATATCCGAGTTTATGCAGTACGGGATCGGGGACGGCGAGCTCTCCGCCATGCAGGACTATTCCATCCGGAACGGTCAGGGGGCTCTCCATGCCCGCCTCAGCGATCTGCAGCTCATCTACCGCGCCTTTCTCGAGGAAAAGAAGGAGCGCTTTATTACCGGAGAGGAGATGCTGGATCTTCTTGCGGAAGCTGTTCCCTCCTCGGACTGGGCCGGACGCAGCGTCTTTGTTCTGGACGGCTTTACCGGCTTTACCCCGGTCCAGTACCGCGTCATCACCGCCCTGATCCGCCACAGCCGCAGCGTGATCATATCGCTGACTTACGGGCGCGACAGCGGCCCTTCGCTGGAATGGGTCCGCAGGCACCATTCCCCCGGCAGGGAGGACGCGCTTTTCTATCTCACGAGAAAGACCATCTGTGATGTCGAAAAGCTCGCCGCGGCCGCCGGACTTGAAAGAGAAGAGGACCTTTTGGCAGCCGGCCCGGGCCAGGTCCTGCCCCGGTTTGCGCAGCGCCCTGTTCTCGCTCACCTTGAGAAGAATATTTTCCGCACCCCGGCTGCGGTCTGTCATCAGGATCCTCGGGACAGCATCCGGATCATGGAGACCGACACTCCGGAGGAGGAAGTCCGGCAGATCTGCGCAGAGATCAAAAGACTGGTTCTCACCAGAGGATACCAGTACAGAAATATTTCCGCCGTCTGCGGCGATCTGGCCTCCTACGGCCCGCTCTTTAAGAAGTACGCCTCGCTCTATGAAATTCCTGTCTATGTGGATGAGACGAGCGCGGCGGGACTGAGCCCTTTGACGGAAGCTCTCAGGAGCGTCCTGCAGATCCGTCCGCAGGGATATTCTTATGCCGCCGTGTTCCGCTATCTGCGGAGCGGCATGAGCAGCCTGAGCGGCGAGGAGATTGATCTTCTGGAAAACTACTGCCTCGCGCACGGCATCAAGGGCCGGCGCCGGTGGGCCGTCCCCTTCGACGCGCCCGTCGAGCCTCTCAGGATCCGCTTTCTGGATGAGATCGAGCCTGTCTGCGGACGTATAGACCAGGAGCGGCTGTCCGCGTCAACGGCCGCGGAGAGGACTAGAGCGCTTTACGATTTTATGATCCGCCTCTCCATGGAGGAGAAGATGCAGGAATGGGCAGACGGTTTTACCGCGGCGGGAGACGACGTGAGAGCCGGACAGTTCAGCCAGCTCTATCGGAGCGTCATCGCGCTCCTCGAACAGATCCACGACCTGATCGGCGACGAGAAGATATCGTCGCAGGATTATCTGGAGCTTCTGGAATCCGGCTTTGAGGAGATCCGCCTGGGAACGCTGCCGCAGCAGGCGGACAGAGTCCTGGTCGGAGATATGGAGAGGACCAGGATCGCGCAGTGCCGCATCCTGTTTTTTGCCGGAGTCAATGACGGAAATATCCCGAAGTCGTCCTCCCGGGGAGGACTGCTGTCGGATCTTGACAGGGAGTTTCTGCGCTCTTCGGGGACCGAGCTCTCTCCGACGCCCCGCCAGCAGATGTATCTGCAGAGGCTCTATCTGTATCTGAATATGACGAAACCGACGGACACGCTCTATCTGTCTTTTGCCAGAACGTCTCCGGACAAAAACACGCTCCATCCATCCTATCTGATATCCATGATCCGGAAGATGTTCCCCGGCGTCGTCACTCTGCATCCGCAGCTGCTCCCCTTTGCCGAGCAGCTTTCGGGAGAGCGGGACAGCATCCGCTGGCTCTCGGACGGTCTTAGAGATTTCGCACAGGGCAAACTATGCGGCGAGGACGGGTCCCAGGACGCGGTGCGCACAGCCTACGGGTTCCTGATGCGCCGCGGAGATGAAAAAACGCGCAGGGATCTCGAGGCGCTCAAGGGGGCGGCCTTTACGCGCTATGATCCGGTAAGGATCAGCCGAAAGACCGCGGAGGCACTCTACGGGAATGTTCTGACGGGCGGCATCAGCCGCATGGAGACGGCCGCCAAATGCCAGCTCCGGCAGTTTCTGCGCTACGGACTGGGCATTCAGGAGAGGGACGAATATGTCATAGAGAATGTGGATACCGGCGAGATCCTTCACAGAAGTCTTGACAGGTTCGGCAGAAAACTGGCGGGACGGGGCCTTACCTGGAACAGCTTTACCCGGGAAGAGGGCGCCGCGCTGACCGAGGAATCCTTAAGAGAGACGGCCGCTTCCTACAACGACCTTCTGATGTACTCGACCAAAAGGAGCGAGTTCCAGCTGGAAAGAATGCGGCGAATCCTGCTAAGAAGCGCGGACACGCTCCAGTATCAGCTTCAGAAGGGGGATTTTGTCCCGGAGGGATACGAGTTCTCCTTCGGTCCGGGCGCCGACGCGGAGCCGATCACCTTCGAGCTCTCCGGAGGGCGGAGCCTTCGTCTTGTGGGCCGGATCGACCGGCTTGATCTGTGCAGGGAGGACGGCAGCGTCTTTGTCAAAATACTGGATTACAAGTCGGGCTCTCTGGACCTGGACGAAAATCTGATGAAGCGGGGCATTCAGCTGCAGCTTCTCATCTATATGAACGCCGTCATGGAGGACATCGCCCGCAGAAATGCCGGGGCCCGAGTCGTCCCTTCCGCCATGCTCTACTACCGGGTGGCGGATCCGGTCATTGACGGAAGCAGCCGGTGCGGAAAAAGCGGAGAGGAAAGCCTTGCGGAGATCAGGGCTCATCTTCGCCCGACCGGACTGATCGAAAGTGACCCTGTCTCCTACAGACATCTGGACAGAAACCTGTCCGGAAAGAGCGACGTCGTTCCGCTCAGGCTCGGAAAAGACGGCTTGCCAATAAGCGGGTCCCGCGTCTATTCCCGCGATCAGTTTAACGAACTGAGCTGTCAGGTAAAGGAAACGGTCAAAATGCTGGCGGAGGAGATCCTGGACGGAAATGTCGAGGCCTCCCCGGCCGTCTGGAAGAAAGACGGAGACAGGACCGCATGCGACTACTGTCCCTACAGGAGCGTCTGCGGATTTGACCCCTCCATCGACGGCTATCAATACCGGGAGAAATAAGCGGCTCATTCAGCCGCCCCTATGAAGAGGCAACCAATATGGCTATACAATTTACCAGTCAGCAGACCCGTGTTCTGCAGGCAAGAAACCACAATATTCTCGTCTCGGCAGCCGCCGGCAGCGGAAAGACAGCGGTCCTCGTAGAGAGGATCGTGAGGATGATCAGCGAGGGCGATCATCCGCTGGATATCGACCGCCTGCTGATCGTCACCTTCACCAAGGCGGCGGCCGCGCAGATGAGGGAGAGGATCGGAGACGCCATCATAAAGAGGCTGGAGGAGAACCCGGAAAACACCCATCTGCAGAGACAGGAAGCTCTGCTCCACAACGCGCAGATCACGACGATGGACAGCTTTTTTACCTTCCTTCTCAGGAACAATTTCAGCGACATCGATATGGATCCCGGTTTTCGTCAGATGGACCAGACGGAGGCGGACCTGATGCGCAGCGACGCCATGGAGGACTTTCTGGAGGAGGCGTATGCGGACCGGGACCCGTCGCTCCTTCTCTGTGCCGATTATTTCTGCCGCGGCGCCGACGACCGGGAGCTGGAGGACATCTTAAACACCCTGTACAGGCAGGCGGTCAGTCATCCCGATCCGGAGGCCTGGCTTATTTCGCGCGCTTGGGATTACGACGCGGAGAGCGAAGAGGATCTGTTTGCGTCGCCCTGGATGCAGTTTATCGTTCTGACGGCAGCGGAGAAGGTCGGGGATCTGAAACGGCAGTACGAGCGCATGCTGTCCCTTTGCAGGGAGCCCGGCGGCCCTTCCCTGTATATTCCCCTGATCCGGGAAGAGCTGGAATGCGTCTCCGCGGATATTCCCGGCGCATATGCGCAGCAGGCGGGAACGCTGACAGCGGCGCAGGCCGCAGAGCTGTGGGAGAAGGTCCGGGCCGTTTTTCAAATGGAATTCGGCACCATGCCGCGCTTTTCTGCCAAAAAGAATCCCGATGTGGATCCCGATAAGAAGGAGACGCTCGTTTTCCTCAGAAAGAGCGCCAAGGCGACGGTTGAAAAGCTGGCCGAAAAATACGGTGCTTTCGATGCGGAAAATATTCTCGAGACTATGAAAAGGATGCGGCCGGCCGCGCGGGCTCTCTCGGATCTGTCCTGCCGCTTCCTCGAGTATTATGCCGGCGTCAAGAGGCAGAAGAACGTGATCGATTTCTCCGATCTCGAACATCTGGCGCTTTCGATCCTGACTGAAAAGGCGGAGGACGGCACTTACAGGCCCAGGAGAGCGGCTCTTTCCTACCGCCGCTATTTTGACGAGATCCTGATCGACGAGTACCAGGACAGCAACGAGGTGCAGGAGCTTCTTCTGCGCATGATCTCCACGGAGGACGAGGGCCGTTTCAACCGATTTATGGTCGGAGACGTCAAGCAGTCGATCTACAAGTTCCGTCTGGCGCGCCCCGAGATCTTCATGGAGAAGCTCTCCTCCTACGGGCCGACGGATCCCGAAAGGGAGAGGATCAGCCTGGACCAGAACTTCCGCAGCCGCGCGGAGGTGCTCGACAGCGTCAATGAAGTCTTCTTCCGGCTGATGAGAAGAGAGATCGGCGGCGTGGAGTATACGGACGAAGTCTCCTTAAAGCCCGGCGCCTCCTATGAGAAGGCCGGGGACGCCGGACAGTACCGGACGGAGATCCTTCTTGTGGAGGGACCGCCGGAGGATATGGCGGACACGATACGGGATGAGATCCTGGAACTGAATGCCAGGCAGAAGGAGGCTCTCGCAGTGGCGGGGAAGATCCGCGAGCTGGTCGGAAAGCTTCCCGTCCAGTCTCAGGACGGCGGTCAGCGGCCCTGCCGCTTCGGCGATATCGTGATCCTTCTTCGGAGCGGAAGCGGATGGAACGAGGACTTCCGGGCCGTCTTCGAAAAGCAGGGGATTCCCTATTATATAGAATCAAAAACCGGCTATTTCTCGGCTTCGGAGATCCAGAACGTTCTCTCGCTCGTGCGGGTCCTGGATAATCCGCTGCAGGATATCCCGTTCTATGGAGTCCTTAGGAGCTTCTGGGGCGGATTCAGCCAGGAGGAGATCGCCAGGATCCGGCTTACTCCCAGCGGCAGAGAGGGAAGTCTCTACAGCTGTGTGATCCAGGCAGCGCAGGAGGATGCGCCGGACTTGGCCCTGCGCGAAAAGTGCAGGACATTCCTTGCGTTTCTCGGAGAATGGCGGAGAAAGACAGTCTATATGCAGATCCGGGAGCTCCTTGCGGATCTCATCGGGCAGACCGGCTACGAGGACTGGTGCAGGGCGCTGCCCGGCGGAGAGCAGAGAAGCGCCAACCTGCGCATGCTGCTCTCGCAGGCGGCGGCCTTTGACTCTATGGGACTGCACGGACTGTTCGACTTTGTCCGCTATATCGATCAGATCCACCACCGGGAAGTGGATTACGGCGAGGCCAATATCCTCGATGAAAATGCGGACGTCGTCAGGATCATGAGCATACACAAAAGCAAAGGCCTGGAGTTTCCCGTCTGCATAGTCGCCGGGACAGCCAAAAAGCACAGCTATAAATCCCATGACACGAGGGGAAGTCTGATCTGCGACAGCGACTGGGGCATCGGCATGGACTACTGGGATGCCGGGACCAGGACCCGGTACAGCACAGCCAGAAAGGAAGCCGTCGCGGAAAAGATCCGGCGGGAGAGCCTGGGGGAGGAGCTCAGAGTCCTGTACGTCGCCATGACGAGGGCTAAGGAAAAGCTGATCCTGACCGGGTATCTCGATAACGTCTCCAAGAAGACCGGGGACTGGGAGAAAAAGATGCCCGCCTCTCTGGAGAAGAAGGAAAAGCTGCCGATTCCCCTTTTGTCCGAATCCGACAGCTTTCTGGAACTCATCTGGTACGCCGTTCATGCGGAAGGCGCGGGCGGGCATTTCAGCGTCAGAGTGATCGGCTGCGCGGACCTGATCTGGGAGGAGATGGCGCAGCAGCGAGACATGGGCCTTCGAAGGCAGATGCTGGATGAGGCCGGAGAGAGGGGAGGCGCCCCTCTTCCAGACGCGGCGCTTGCCGGGAAGATGGAAGAGATCTTTTCCAGAAGATATCCCTGCGAGAACCTGAAGGGGCTCTACACCAAGACGTCCGTCTCCGAGCTCAAGATGGCTTCTCTGGAGGAGGAAGCCGGCGAAGGCGCGGCTAAGCTCTTCCCCGATCATTTTCCTTCTCCGACTATCGCCTCCTTTGCCATGACCGGACCCGGCGCTTGCGAAAGAGCGGAGGAAAAATCCGGCGCAGAAAAGAGCCCCTTTACGGGAACGGAGTACGGCACAGCCGTCCACAGGATCCTGGAGCTGTTCGATTACAGACGATTTAAGGATCCGTCATCTGTCACGGAGGAAATGCTCAATGCGTGGAGAGAAGAGCTCGCGATCAGCGGCAGGATCCCGCGGTCCTACGCGGAGGACCTGCCGGCCCGGGGGATTCTGGCCTTCCTGCACAGCCCTCTGGCGTCCCGGATGGCGGCCGCCCGGGAGCGGGGCGGACTTTACAGAGAGCAGCCCTTCGTACTGGGGGTCGAAGCGGACCGGCTGCACCCCGGCTTTCCGCGCGAAGAGACGGTCCTTGTGCAGGGCATCATCGACGCCTTTTTCACGGAAGGGGATTCTCTGGTCCTTGTGGACTACAAGACGGACCGGGTGGCCTCGGAAGAGGAACTGACCGCCAGGTACAGGACGCAGCTGGACCTCTACGAGAGGGCGCTCACCCAGATCACCGGTAAAAAAGTGACGGAAAAGCTGATCTATTCAGTCTATTTGATGAGGACAGTCCGGCTATGATCGGGACAATTACTGAATTTATATGATAATGAGCATAAGAAACTGCGGTTTTTTGTGGAAAATGAACATCTTCGATGCTATAATATTCTAAATTAGATAAAAGTAATCGTTTTATCTGAAATGCTATTTATAGCTAAACAATAAGGAGGTAGCAATGAACTTTTTTAACGACGAAATTCATCAGGATATGGTGAACATGTACCGTGACTTTGCACAGGGAGTTTGCGCACCGATCGCAGCTGAGATCGATGAGAAGGAAGAGTTTCCCGTAGAGACCTTCAAGCAGGCTGCTGAGATGGGACTTCTCGGAATTCCTTTCCCTGAAGAGTACGGCGGAGCAGGCATGGACGAGCTGTCCTATGCGCAGTGCATTGAGGAAGTTTCCAAAGTTTGTGCTTCCACAGCCGTAGGAATTTCCGCACACACATCTCTTTGCTGCTGGCCCATCTACAAGTTCGGCACAGAAGAGCAGAAGCAGAAATATCTTCCCAGCCTTCTTTCCGGTGAGAAGCTTGGCGCTTTCGGTCTGACCGAGCCCAACGCTGGTACAGACGCAGCAGGCCAGAAGACCGTTTTCGAAGACAAGGGTGACTACTACCTCGTAAACGGCTCCAAGATCTTCATCACAAACGCAGGCGTCGCTGATGTATTCGTAGTTTTCGGTATGACCGACAAGTCCCTCGGAAACAAGGGCATCACCGCTCTGATCATTGAGAAGGGCATGGAAGGCATCAGCATCGTTCCCCACGCGAGAAAGATGGGTATCCGCG
>ODAI013595217.1_pt1 | contig 11335 bp, 9 predicted proteins | sample 1539321 | NCBI WGS metagenome assembly ODAI01 (sample SAMN02144231, study PRJEB22623) | gut metagenome | biome: sheep rumen | host: Ovis aries | place: New Zealand
ACTAACCCTGTGTAAAGCTATGGTCTTATGTCGCTATGAAAACACAAGAATTATTCTTGTACTCCCATCGAGAATCGAACTCGAATCTAATCTTTAGGAGAGATTTGTTCTATCCATTGAACTATAGGAGCCCGTTCCTTGTTTAGCGGGTGCAAAGGTAGTAAATTATTATTAAACGTTAAAATAATTAACGAGAAATATTTTACTTTTTTACTTTTTTAACTCTTTTTGATGGGAGAGGACGAGCCAAGGACGGCTCGAAACAAGCAGGCGAGCCTAGTATGGCTCGGGATGTAATCCTACATGGGTGCTTAGGCGTTCTTGAAGCCGTTGGCTTTCTTTTCCTTTATGCCTGATGCCTCAATGACGTTGATGATATAGTCGCCAAGCTTCTCACACTCAGAGATGATGTCCATATAGAACACACCAATCTGGTAGTCGTAGAGCTGATTGTTAATGTCTATGATGTTCTGGTTCTTGAGCTGAGAACGATAGTTGTTTATCTCATGCTCTGTGTTGTAGTTCTTGTTGAGGTCAACGAAACGATGCTCTCCATGCTCTATGACTACAGCCATCTGGCTGAGCGCCTCTTCTGTGAGCTGCATCATGTTCTGTATGTGTTCATATTGTTTCTCTGTGAAATCCTCGTTTGAGTTCTTACGCTTGCGACTCATCGTGCGGGCGAGGTTGAAACAGCTGTCACCTATGCTCTCAAGTTCGTCACACACACGCATCATGTGCTGAATCTCAATTTTTGATTCTATGGAGAGGCGACCTTCACTCACCTTGGAGAGATAGTCACATATCTCTACCTCAAGATTATCCGTAATACTTTCGTATTTCTCTATACGACTGTAGAGTTTATTGAACTCATCGCCTTTCTTCACGTGGAGAAGTTCCTGAGTCATAGCATACATCTTGACGCAACGATTGACGAACACGTTGATTTCCTTCTTTGCCTCAAGTATTGAAAGCTCTGCCGTAGAGAGGACGCCTCCGCTGATAAAGTGAAGCCTGCCTTCTTCCTCATCATCTCCGCCTGCACGTGGAGTAACAATAAAGCAGACGATTTTCTCAAGTGGCTTCACAAACCATATAAGAATTAATACGTTGCAAACGTTGAATGCGGTATGGAATGTAGCAAGAATGGCGTTGAGCGATGTTGCGCTCATCTTTCCTGACACTTCGCCAGGAGTGAATGGCACATGCCATACGTCACATATTGCTCCTACGAAATACTTGAAGATACAGAGTACCCAGATGACTCCGAAGAGATTGAACACGAGGTGAGCCATGGCAGCACGACGTGCCTGAGTAGATGCAGATAGGGCAACAACATTTGATGTGACTGTCGTACCTATGTTTTCACCCATAACGAGTGCAATACCCATATCTATTGGCATAACTCCTGTAGAGCAGAGAGTCATGGTGATAGCCATGATGGCTGCAGAGCTCTGTACGGCACACGTCATAAGTCCTCCGATAAGCAGGAAGAGTATGTAGCTTCCGTATCCCCAATGACATGTAGAAGTAAAGAATCCCATGATGGCTTCGTTGCCAGCAAGGTTCATTTCGGTAGCATTATTCTTCAAGGTGGTCAATCCGAGAAGCATGAATGCAAGTCCTATGATAAATTCTCCGAGATTCGTGTTTTTCTTAGTATAAATAAGAATGATTGCAAATATGATTGCCGCATAGACAACGCCAAGCATATTGAAATTACTACCACCCAATACCATAATCCAAGCCGTGGCGGTGGTACCGATATTGGCACCCATGATGACTGATATCGCCTGTGCAAGTGTAAGAAGTCCTGAACTTACGAAGCTTACGGTCATGACCGTAGTGGCCGTTGACGACTGAATAGCCGTGGTGATGAATGCACCAGTAAGAACTCCTGTCACACGATTGGTAGTCATCGTACCAAGCACATTTCTGAGTTTACTACCAGCCATCTTCTGTAATCCTTCACTCATGACCTTCATACCATACATGAGAAGTGCAACAGAGCCGATGAGCGTAATGATGTGGATTGCGTCAATATGAGATTCGTTCATATAAATTTTGTTAATTCCCTGAATAAATTATCAAGGTATAAAATAAAATGTATATATTTGTGCTTCGATAAACTTTAGAAAGTTATGCAAAACAACTGCAAAAATAATAAAAAGTCAGAAAAGTTCGTAGTCGTAGATAAAAAATTAATCGTTTCAGACGGTTTTAAGGCTGAATTGCAAAAAAAATACGACGAAAACAGTCTCTCTGAGTTAGTAAACAGAATCGTCGGCGTCCTTGAGATAAACGGAGTTCCAGCTGACAGGATGCTCACGGCAGACATTTCGCTTGACGAAATAAACAGTATTATCGACAACGGAAGGGTTGCCGACATTATAACTGTACTTGAGAAACTTAAGGAAGTAATGATAAGTAGCGTGGCTGAGGATATTGCCATAAAGATGCCAAAGGTGGTACTCATCGCAGGTCCTTCGTCAAGTGGAAAGACAACATTCTGCAAAAAAATGGCATACGCGCTTGAACAGCAAGGACTAAAGCCAAAGATGATGTCGCTTGACGACTACTACGGCCCTCTTGAGGATTGTCCTCTTGACGAACATGGCGAATACGACTTCGAGTCACTCTATGCTCTCGACCTCAAGCTCATAGAAGACCATCTCACACGTCTCGTAGCTGGCGAAGAGGTTACCCTTCCACGCTACGACTTCGCCTCAGCTTCACGCCAATGGCAAAGTAAGCCAACCAAGATGGATCCGGATTCAATCCTCCTTATCGAAGGTATTCACGGTCTTAATCCAGAACTGACGGGTTCGCTTGCCAGCGACCTACTTTACCGTATCTACATTTCAGGTTCAGCACTCAAGATTGGCGAGAACAAGCGTTGCTACCTAAGTGCCGACAACCGTCTCATCCGTCGCATGGTACGTGACTACAAGTATCGTGGTACTACGGCACAGGCAACCATCGAACGATGGCCAAGCGTTCGACTTGGTGAACACAGGTGGATTGTGCCTTACCAGAAGTATGCCAACGCAAGCGTGAACACTTCGTTCCCTTACGAACTTGGACTACTTCGTCACGAGGCTATTCCTCTATTGAAGAATGTCACTAAGGATGAGCCCGCTTACTTCGAAGCACAAAGGTTACTGAAGTTCGTTTCCATGGTACATCCTATAGACGTGAATTTGCTGCCTAAATACTCTATACTCAGGGAATTCCTCGGAGGAAGTGGATATGAGTATTGAGTAAGTTTTTGAGTTTGTTAGTTTTTAAGTTTTTTAGTTATCGCGGTTATGAGTTCTTGAGTTTTTAAGTTATCGCGAGTATTCATCTTGTAGCCGATAGGTAGTCATTTCGAGCAACAGTTGTGAAGGCTGTGGCTACTAATAGGCAAGCAAGAGGCAAGTAAGACAATACTTAGTCAGTACTTAGACAATACTTAGACAGTAAAAAAAACAGGGGGCTGTTGCTATCCGAAATATCAAAAAATGCCATGAATGGGGAATTAGCTCCCTTACTCTACGCTAACGGAACTAATTATTTGGTATTTGGAAAGAAAAAAGTTATCTTTGCACGATATTATATCATCCAAAAAAGTTCGTTCCCCACAAGGGGAATTGTCAATATACATTTATGAACTGGGAACAACTTCTATCAAACAAACGACTCGGTCAAGAGCATAAGCATCAGAACAGGGCTGAGGAACGCACAGAGTTTAAGCGTGACTACGACCGTCTGATTTTTTCAGCTCCTTTCAGAAGACTCCAGAATAAGACACAGGTCTTTCCACTTCCTGGAAGGATATTCGTACACAACCGTCTCACCCACTCTCTCGAAGTAGCGAGCGTGGGCCGTTCCCTTGGAGACGACTCTGCACGCAGACTTCTTGAGCGCCATCCTGAATTGCACAATACTCATTTGGGTGAGATTGGCGACATAGTTCAGGCAGCTTGCCTTGCCCACGACATGGGCAACCCACCTTTCGGACATTCTGGCGAACGTGCCATAGCTACGTTCTTCAGCGAAGGTCCTGGCGTAGAATATAAAGCCATGCTCACAAGAGACGAATGGGCAGACATAACGCACTTTGACGGTAATGCAAACGCCTTCCGTCTCTTGGCTCATAAGTTCAAGGGACGTCGTGAAGGCGGATTCGTTCTTACCTACTCCACTCTCGCATCCATCATCAAGTATCCATTTCCTGCCAGCAAGGCTAACAAGCAGAAATTTGGGTATTTTCAGGATGAGGCAGAAACCTACAAGAAGATTGCAGATGAACTTGGATTGATAGAGGGTGTGCGTCACCCATTGGTTTATCTCGTGGAGGCTGCCGACGATATCTGTTATGAGATAATGGACATCGAAGATGCCCACAAGTTGAAGATTCTCACAACAGAAGAGACGAAAAAACTGCTCATGGGCTTCGTTGCAGAAGAGAAACGTGATTCTGTCCTCTCACGCTTCAACGAAGAAGACATCAACGACGTGAACGAACAGGTTGTATATCTGCGTTCATGCGCCATAGGTGCACTTGAGCACGAATGTGTAAAGGTGTTTGTCGAAAATGAGGAAGCCATCCTCAACGGTACGTTCAAGGGGACACTCATCGAACATGCCTCACCTGCCATCCGCGATGCCTACGAACGATGCGTCAAGACTTCATACGCCAAGATATACCACAGCAAGGACGTAGTGGATATAGAACTTGCAGGTTACAAGATTATCCGTACGCTCATAGAGTTGTTCACAGATGCTGCCATGCACCCTGAAAAGGCATACTCACAGCTCCTTCTCAACAGGGTAAGCTCGCAGTATGACGTGGACGGTCCTGACACCTATACACGCATCATGGCGGTTCTCGATTTTGTTTCGGGTATGACAGACGTTTATGCTCTCGATTTGTTCCGCAAAATAAATGGAGAGAGCATTCCGATTATTTAATTGATAATTGATAATTGATAATTGATAATTGATAATTGATAATTGATAATTGATAATTGATAATTGATAATTGATAATTGATAATTGATAATTCTTTTTTAATAAAAAGAAAACTAAATAAAGACATAAATGAAACTACAGATAATAAACAAGTCGCATCATGCACTTCCTGAGTATGCCACTCCACAGAGTGCAGGTATGGACTTGAGGGCAAACCTCGACGAGCCAGTAACACTAAACCCTTTGGAGCGCAAGCTTATCCCAACAGGATTGTACATGGCTCTTCCTGCTGGATATGAGGCACAGGTACGTCCTCGCTCAGGACTTGCAATCAAGAATGGTATCACGGTTCTCAATACTCCGGGAACGGTAGATGCCGACTATCGTGGCGAGGTATGCGTAATCCTTATCAACCTTTCAAACGAGCCTTTCGTCGTAAATGACGGTGAGCGCATAGCACAGATGGTTATAGCTAAGCACGAACAACCAGAAATCGTAGAGGTGGATGTGCTTGACGAGACGGAACGTGGTACAGGTGGATTCGGACACACGGGAACGAAATAAATTAAAAGTTAAAAATTAGGAAAGCAACAGGCAACATTCAAATCTGTTGTAAACGCTATGTTAACTTTTAATTATAGATTATCCCAGTCTCTATGGTAACTTTGCCCCCTCCCCATAGAGGGGGAGGGCTGGGGAGAGGGTCTAAAAATATCTATATGATGAGATTATTGACAATAATGCTTCTCTCGTTGGTATTCTGTGGCAAAGTAAGCGCACAGAACGACAAGAGCAACTACATACTTTTGGAGGCATCAAGGCAGATGTCACAGGGAAACCTCTCTGCAGCACACGACTTGTACGACTATGCTATGCGTCTGAACCCACAGTCGGGAACGGCACGTTTCTACCTCTCCACCATCAACAGGTATATGCGTAATGATAGCGTTGCCTTACGTGAGATGGAAGAGGCTGTGAAGTTGTACCCGGATAACTACTGGTACAAGGACATGCTCGTCAAGTTCTACTTCAACGCAGGCAAGAAAGCTGAGGCGCAGGCAGTACTTGAGGATATGGCAACCACTTTCCCAGACAAGTCGGACGTGCTGATGATGCTCATCGACCTCTATGCTTCGAACGAGGATTACGAGAACATGGTCAAAGCTCTCGATAAACTGGAGATAAAGGAAGGTAAGTCGGAGCAGCTCAGTATGGAAAAGTTCCGTCTCTATGTCAGGCTAAAAGACGAGAAGAGTGCATTCAAGGAGATGCGTGCGCTTGCAGACGAATATCCTAACGACCTTAGGTATCAGGTGCTCATAGGCGACCTCTATCTCGACCAAGATACGGAAGATGGCAAGGCAAAGGCTCTGGCTCAGTATAAGATGGTGGAGGCAAAGGACTCTACCAATGTAAATGCGCTTATATCCCTATCCAATTATTATCAGAAGGAAGGTAATGACTCACTTTGCCAGCATTACATCCTCAAGATGGTGACAAATCCTAAGCTCGACCGCAAGGTTAGGCTTCAACTTGTCGGAGGACTTGTGTACGAGAATCTTCAACCTGGTGGCGACTCCATCAAGATGTTGAACCTATTCGACAAGATACTTGCCATGCCACAGGAAGATGCCACAATGCATGAGTTGTGTGCTCGCTACATGGCCTCATCCAACATGTCGAAGGAAAGGCTCAAACCAGTCCTAAAACAAATGCTGGAGATTGAGCCCGAGAGCGAGATAGCACGCAACCAGTTGCTTGCCTATGCCGTAGAGGAGAATGATTCCGCAAGCATCTATTCGCTCTGTAAGCCAGCCGTGGAATACGGAGCAAGCGAACCAATGTATTACTTCTACCTCGGGCTTGTGTATTATCAGCAGTCAAAGTATGATGCCGCCATCGAGACATTCAAGAAAGGTGTGGTACATACCGACTCCAAGACCAACCTTGACCTTACGGTAAGACTTCATTCGCTCATAGGCGACCTCTATCATCAGACAGGTTATCCTGAAAAGGCATTTCAAGAATATGACTCATGTCTTATCTACAGATATGATGATGCTTATGTGTTGAACAACTACTCGTACTACCTCTCGCTTATAAAGAAAGACCTTGACAGAGCAGAGAAAATGAGCAAGCGTTCAAACGAACTGGAGAAAGACAATCCGACATACCTCGATACATACGCATGGATTCTCTTTGTCAAGAAGGATTACAATGGTGCCAAGGAAACGATAGAGAAGGCACTGGAAATCATGGGTGAGAAACTTGGCGAGGGTGACACAACCATTATCGAGCATGCAGGCGACATCTACAGTCGATGTGGAGAACAGGACAACGCGATGAAATACTGGCTCAAGGCAAAGGAACTTGGCGGAAGTGACAATCCAAAGGCTCTTGACAAGAAGATAAAGAAGAGAAAACTGTAAAGATGAAAAGACTGGTAATAGTAATATTGGGAGCCGCACTCCTCGCATCCTGCCGTTCGTCAAAGAAGATGGCAAAAGATGACAGAGATGTAGTAGGTGCAAAGGTGGAGACTATAACTCCTGTAAAGAAGGCTCCAACACATAAAGAAATAAGCTCAAAAGTTAGGGTAAAAATTGTAGCTGACGATGGTAATGACTTATCTACTAACGGACAGTTGAAGATGCGTTGGAATGACGTAATCCAGATTTCGCTTGTTGACCCCCTATTAGGAGTGATGGAGGTAGGAAGAATGGAGATTACAACGGATTCTGTCCTTGTAATTGACAGGGTAAACAAGCGTTATATCTCCGACAGCTACCAGCGATTAAGTACCTTGACAGGTGTGCCAGTCACATTCGACATGGTACAGGACCTTTTCTGGGAACAGGTTCAGAAAACAGGTGCCAACGGAACGGTGAACTACACAATTCCATTCAGCAAGCCTGTAACACTTGAGCTGAAACTTGGCAATATAAACTACGACTCAGGATGGAATGGCCACACGGCTGTTTCTTCAAAATATCAGAAAGTATCGGTCGAAGCACTCTTTAAAGCTCTGTTGAATAATGAATAAAAATTACATCATACTGCTTTTGGCACTCATATTCTGTATGCCACTCTCGGCTCAGACAAAGAAGACGACTGCCAAGAAGCAGACAACAACCAAGACGATAAGCAAGAATGCTGTCAAGAGCAAGGCTCAGCTCCAGAAGGAGAAGGCTGCCATCGAGAAGCAGCGTAAGGTAGCCGCACGTAAGGCTGCCGAACTGAACAAGCACATCAAGTCAAACCTTGACAGCGTGCTTATCCTCGACAACAAGATTGGCAAGCAAAAAGTAGCTATCGACAGCCTCAACACAGAGGTGAAGGTGCTCAATGACACCATAGACTCGCTCTCAGGCGAGCTTGTTCGTCTCCAGAAGGAACTGGAGATAAAGAAGAAGCGTTTTGCCAAGGCCGTGATATATATGCGTCGCAACCGTTCGGCACAGGAGAAGCTGATGTTCATCTTCTCCGCCGACAACTTCTCGCAGATTGTCCGTCGTATGCGTTACATGAAGGAGTATTCTACTTTTCAGAAGGCACAAGGCGAACTATTAAAGGAAAAGCAGATGGAGGTAACAAATACACAGAACAGCCTCCTCAACGCTAAGACTAAGGTAGAGCATAACCTCGTCAATCTTCAGGAGCGTAAGCATTCACTTGAGATCATGAAGACATCGTGTGAAACACAGGTGAACTTCCTCAACAAGAACCTTTCGGTGGTACAAAAACAGATAAAGGACTATCAGAAAAAAGAGCAGTCGCTCAACGCTGAGATTGAACGTATCATCCAGATAGAGTTGGAAGCTGCACGCAAGGCTGAGGCTGAGCGTAACCGCAAGGCTGAGGAGGCAGCAAGGGAGAAGGCTCGCAAACTTGCAGAGGCAAAGGCTGCCAAGGAGAGAGCTGAATCTGCCAAGAAGTCAGCAAAGACTGCTAAGGAAAAGGCAGTTGCCAAGGCTGCACTCGAAAAAGCGAATGCCGACCTCAAGGAAGCAGAGGCAGAAGATAAACTTGAGCGCAAGAAGATGGAAGAGTGGAAATCAAGCAGCGCAGATGTCAAACTCTCCGGTAACTTCGCCAACAACCAAGGTCGATTGCCTATGCCTATCACAGGTTCTTACTCCGTAGTTGGTCATTATGGCTTATACACCGTTCCTGGTCTTAAGAATGTGACACTTGAGAACAAGGGTATAGACATCAAGGGACAAGAAGGCTGTTGTGCCCGTGCCGTATTCGATGGTGAGGTAAGTTCTGTATTCCTCTATGGTGGTCGTTACATTGTGATGCTCCGTCATGGCTCGTACATCACCATCTACTCAGGTCTCTCATCCGTAGCTGTATCAAAGGGACAGCGTGTCAAGACACGCGAGAATCTCGGAGTAATCGGTAAGGATACTGATGGCAGGTACATTCTCCAGTTCCAGATGCGTAAGGAGAGGACAAGACTCAACCCAGAACAGTGGGTAAGATAGGACCCTCCCCCAACCCCTCCCTTTCAGGGCGGGGAGAAATTACACATACGAGAAGGTGATACAAGGATATCACTTTATAAGGTAGAGGGTTTGTGCAAAGAATATAAAATTAGTATTAACGAATAATAGTTCCCTTGGTAACTATTCCCCGCCCTGAAAGGGAGGGGGCAGGGGAGGGTCTTTATGATTGAAATTAAAAACATAAAGAAGTCGTTTGGCAACCTTCAAGTGTTGAAGGGTATCGACTTGCATATAAATAAAGGTGAGGTGGTCAGTATCGTTGGACCTTCGGGTGCTGGTAAGACCACGCTTCTGCAAATTATGGGTACGCTTGACGATGCAGATTCTGGTAGCGTCATCATCAATGGTACGGACGTAACGCGCCTAAGTCAGAACGAACTGGCCAAGTTCCGTAACCTTCACCTCGGCTTCGTGTTCCAGTTCCATCAGCTTTTACCAGAGTTTACAGCTCTTGAGAATGTCATGATTCCAGGCATGATAGCAGGCAAGAACACAAAGGAACTGAAGGCACGTGCACTTGAGCTTCTTGATTTTCTCGGGCTCAAGGAACGTGCAGAGCATAAGCCTTCACAACTTTCGGGAGGAGAGAAACAACGCGTAGCCGTGGCACGTGCCCTCATAAACAATCCAGAAGTAATCCTTGCAGACGAGCCATCTGGCAGCCTTGACTCACAGAACAAGGAAGAATTGCATAAGCTGTTCTTCGACCTACGCGACAAGTTTGGGCAGACATTCGTAATTGTCACTCATGATGAGCGCCTATCTGAGATTACCGACCGTACAATACACATCAAGGATGGAGTAATCGAAGATGATGGCGAGCCATCCGCAGCCGAATCAACAGAGGAGGCTTAATTTTCAAACCGTGTTCGGCTTGAATAACCACTTTAAAAGAAAGAATATGAAACTGCAACTTGGCAAGCGAAATGAGCTTGAAGTCATAAAGGAGGTGGACTTTGGTGTCTATCTCGACGGTGGAGAGATAGGTGAGATTCTTCTCCCAAAACGTTATGTTCCAGAAGGTACAAAAATCGGTGACATACTTGACGTATTTCTATACCTTGACAGCGAGGAACGTCTCGTAGCAACTACAGAGACTCCACTCACTCAGGTAGGCGAGTTCGCCTATCTTGAGGTAAATTGGGTTAATGAAGCAGGAGCTTTCCTCAACTGGGGACTCATGAAGGATCTCTTCTGTCCATTCCGCGAACAGAAGATGCGAATGCAACAGGGCAAGAGCTACATCGTTTATACATATATAGATGCCCTTACCTATCGTATCGTGGCAAGTGCAAAGGTTGACAAATTCCTCAGCAAAGAAATTCCTCCATACAAGGTAGGAGATAGTGTTGACATACTAATACAGCAGAAGACTGACCTCGGCTTCAAGGCTATCGTTGAAGGCAAATACAGCGGACTCATATACCAAAGCGAACTATTTCAAAATATCCATACAGGCGACCGTCTTCAGGCTTACGTGAAGAATGTACGTCCCGATGGAAAGATTGACCTTGTACTCCAACAGCATGGTCGTCGTCATGTACGCTCATTCTCCGACCAGCTTTACGAGTACATCATGCAACATGATGGATTCTGTCCTTACCACGACAAGTCGCCAGCCGAAGATATATATGAAGTGTTCCAAGTAAGTAAGAAAACCTTCAAACAAGCTGTCGGTGATCTCTACAAGAAGCACAAGATAGAACTCCTGTCTGATGGATTAAAAGCAACTACAGATAATGAGGAATGAGGAATGAGGAATGAGGAATAGCCATTCGGCAGATATAAGTAGGTGTGCAAAATTATTCGACTTGTACGGTTGAAACTGTATGTTGTTTTTTGCCGCAGTGCGGCCAGTTAAAAAAACATGG
>ODAI012053505.1_pt1 | contig 11334 bp, 11 predicted proteins | sample 1539321 | NCBI WGS metagenome assembly ODAI01 (sample SAMN02144231, study PRJEB22623) | gut metagenome | biome: sheep rumen | host: Ovis aries | place: New Zealand
AAGACTTTTGTTTCCCATGATGATCATGCTGGGGATCACTATGCTGATCATTATAGTGCCGGCTTATTTCAGTTTTTCCATGTGAACCCATGTCTTTGCGCTGATCTGCTCCGGTATGTCCGGACGAAAAAAAGGCTGCAAAATGTCCGGACGAAAAAAGGCTGCAAAATGTCCGGACGGAAAAAGGCTGCAAAATGTCTGGACGGAAAAAGGCTGCAAAAGGACGGAAAAGGATAGAAAGAGGAGGAAAAAATGAGGGAAGGAATACGTGATTTCTGGAATGATGAATCCGGAATGGGAACAGTTGAGATCATATTGATCATTGTGGTCCTGATCGGGCTCGTGATCGTATTCAAAAAGCAGATCAATGACCTGGTGACCAAGATCTTTAAAAAGATCACAACCGACAGCAACAAGATCATCGGATGGGACGGAAGTCTTCATCCATTTGTGTGACAGGGAATAAAAGCCATTCCCGGAGGCATGAGAATTTACGGCGCGAAAACTGCTGTTTTTTGCGGCAGGAGGTATAAGACATGAATGATCGCCGGAAGACGGTTATGAATCAATATTCAGACGGGTATATGACCGTCTTCCTGGCGCTGTCCCTTGCGGTGCTGCTGTCGCTGATCCTGGCCCTGGTGGAAGGGGCCAGGGGCAACGCAGTCCGCATGCGGACCGAGACAGCAGGCAATACGGCAGTCCGCTCAGTACTGGGAGAATTTCATCAGGAACTTCTCCGGCAATATGATCTCTACTTCATTGATGCCTCCTATGGGACGGGAAGTGCGTCTGTGGAACAGGTACAGCAGCATCTGCAGACCTACATGAGCAGGAATCTGGAGTCTGGAGGCGCGGATTTTACGGGACTGTCGCTGGAGAGCCTGACGGTGGATGAAACACGGTTTGCGGCGGACGATAAGGCAAAAGCCCTGCGGGAGCAGGTATATGCCTATATGTCCGCCGATCCGGCCGGTGGGGTCCTGTCACAGGTGCTGACAGATGTGGACATCTGGCAGGGCCTTCTGGATGACGGCTCTGTCTGGGAAGAACAGCGGAGAGAGGCTCGTCAGAATCTTCGGGAACAAATGGAAACGGCAAAAGAAAAGGCGCGGGAGGACTATACATCCCAAGAGCGTCATGAGGCGGAAGAGGAAGGGGACAATACTGCGGAAGAAGGGATACGGGAAATGGACCGCTTTCAGCTTCTGCCGATCCTGCGGCAGGTCTTCGGAGATCTGTCCGGAATCTCGGGTGAGACAGCGGATCCCGGGGTTATTTCGAAAAGAGGAATTCATTATGGTAACGCGCTGCAGCCGGCAAATTCCCATGGCTATCCCCGCGCCGATGAGGCCTTGTTTGACCTTTATATAGGGGAAAAGTTCGGATGTTATACACTGCCTCTCGAAAAAGGGAGAATGAAGTATCAGACAGAATACATTCTGACCGGTGCGGAGTCGGACGCAAAATGTCTCGAAAAGATCGCGGAGAGACTTCTGCTGATCCGCGAAGCTGCAAACTGCAGTTATCTGTTTACGGACCAGTCCCGCATGGGGGAGGCGGAGTTTCTCGCGGCGATCGTTTCCCTTGTCCTGCTCAGCCCTGAACTGAAGGATGCGATCAAGATTGCGCTCCTGTTTGCCTGGGCCTATCTGGAATCGATCCATGATCTGAGAACCTTATTTGAGGGAGGCCGTGTTCCTCTGATGAAGTCCTCCGGGACATGGCAGACTTCTCTTCTGGGAATTCTGACACCGGAGACTGCTGTAAGGGGAGGGGGAACGCAGACAGGTCTTCTCTATACGGAATACCTGCAGGCCCTTTTGTATCTGGAGGGCCAATCTGTGAAGAGCCTGCGCACGATGGACATCATGGAGATGGATATACGAAAAACGGACGGAAACAGAAACTTCTGCATGGACTGGTGTCTCGATGCCTTTTCCATGACAGCGGCTGTTAAAAGCCGCTTCGGATATGAGTTCACTCTGACTAAAAGCGAGGGATACGACTGATCTGCCGGTAAAAAAGGCTTTCCGGGAATGAGGAGAAAACGGCGATGCCCTCCTGCGTGAAAAGACAGCAGCCGCCGAAGCGCGGCATGAGGTAGCGTAAATGTTGATCAAAAAGTCTCTCCGGGCAGAAAAAGTAAAATCCTCTGATGCGCAGGAAGGTGTCGCCGCTTTCTCCGCCAGCATGACAGTGGAAGCGGCTCTGGTATTGCCCCTCTTTTTATTCTGTGTCTTCAATATCATTTTCCTCCTGGATGTCATCCGCCTCCAGAGCAGAGTCACTGCCGCACTGCAGCAGACAGGGGACCGGATCTGTGAATATGCCTGGTACCGGGAGTACGCCGCTCCGGCAGGAGGCGGGGAAGGCGGGGCGGACACGGCGGAAGGAGGAGCCGGAATCGACATTCCCGGAGCGGCGGGAGATATCTTATCCCTTGCTTTTGTGTCGGGAGGAGTCAAAAGCCACCTGGGCAGTGAATACATGAACAGCACCTGCCTGCGCGGAGGGAGCGGCGGAATCACATATTTCCGGTCAAAAATACTCTCTGGAAATGACATTGTAGAACTGCGGGCAGACTATCGGACCAGACCTTTTATCCCGATTCTCAGCGCCCCGGATCTTACACTCTGCAGTACATATTACGCGCATGCCTGGACCGGATACACAATCGGCAGCGGACCGGGAGAGAGCACGGACGGGACGGAAAGCGGTCAGGAGAACAGCCGGGTCATCGTCGCGGAAAACGGTGTTGCCTACCACACGGATCCGGACTGCGTCTATCTGAATCCCCGTGTGCGTGAAGTGGACGCCTCGGATCTGGATCATCTTCGCGCAAATGACGGAAGCATCTATCACCCGTGTGAATACTGTCATCCTTCCAAAAGCGGTAAGGTGTATATCACACCGGACGGGAACCGCTATCATAACTCCCGGAGCTGCACACGGCTCATGCGGACGACTCACGAGGAAACGATGGAGGAGGCCTCCTCTCACCTGCATCCATGTCCCAAATGCGGACATGCGCACTGACAGCTGACAGTACTCCTGACATGACAGGAACAAGGAAGGCCGCCGGAAAAGCCTGCTGAAAAATTCAATATTTTGAATTCTGAGAGCTGTGCAAAAGAAGCGGTAATAAAAATGATGATGTTTTTGGCATAGGGGGAGAATTTGTGGATTACTGGATAAAAAGAATGAAAAATGTGGATAAGTCTGTGGATAGGGTGGATTAATCATGAAAAAAAGCCCTGAAAACGTTGAAAAACTGCTGTGTGTGGATAAGTCGTGAAAAAAATGTTTATATGTGGAAATGCCATGCGTGCTTTGAAAGTGTGCATTTTTTTCCGGATTCAGAAAAGAAGAGGAAAGACGATTCACAAAACAGAATTGATATACATATTTCATGGAGTTATATCAGAAAGTTGATTCTTTTCAAAATATTCAAGGACCGGGGGAAGAGCAAATGGGAGGGACAGGAAATGTTTTAGCAGCAGAGGAGAATCTGCGGTGGGCTGTCTGTACAGTATATCTGCTGACCTGCGCATTTCAGGATATCCGCCGCAGAAAGATCGGAATCAGGCCGTCTGTATTTGCGGGCTGTGCCGCGATGATCATGGATGGGGCACTCGTTCTGTCCGGAAATGCAGGGGTGCTGGTATGTCTGGGTGGATTATTACCGGGGATCATGCTCTTGCTGCTGGCGTATTTGTCCGGGGGAGCGGCCGGCTGCGGAGACGGAATCTGCTTTCTGGTCCTGGGGGCTTTGCTATGGAGCCGGATGACCTGGATTTTGTTGATGTGTGCGCTGATGCTGGCAGCTGTCTGCGGAGCCTTCCTCATGCTTTTCCGCCATGCAGGGCGGAAGACCCGCATGCCCTTTCTGGCCTTTACGGCTGCGGCCTGGGCGGGAATGCTGACAGTCTGTCTGTCGGGGATCAACTGGTGAGGATCAGCTGCCTTATCGCAGAATATGCCGCGGTCGGGGCAGGAACGGAAAAGAATGCAGAAATATACAGGCGAAAATGAAGGAGGAGAAGATGAACGTTTGCGGAAAGCGCAATAATCCGGAGGCGGAAGCATATTTTACCGTGGAGGCGGCACTGGTCGTTCCTGTTGTCCTGTGTATTTTTGTGATGATCATCTATCTCTCCTTTTACTTGTACGACAGATGCGTGATGGCCCAGGACTGCTATGTGCTGAGCTATCGCCAGAGCATTGAAAAGGGAAAGGCGGACCGGGCGGGGCAGGAGGCGGCTGGGACACAATTCGGCGGGAAGCTGTTTATGCTCTCCAGGATGGAGACAGGAGTGTCAAAAGGAAAAAACATCTGCGTAAGGGCAAATGCCGCCATGGAGCCGCCCCTCTTCGGACTGGATTTTTTCGACAGGGAGAGGCACTGGATGCTGGGGGTAGAAGAAAAGGCGTGCAGGACGGATCCTCCGCGGGATTACAGGCGTGTGCGCAGGATCCTGAATCTCGCCGCGAAAGCGGCGGGCAGAGGAGACGGACAGGGGCATTGAAGAAGGATAAAAGACGAGAGGGAAGAGGCTGTGGAAACTATGGATGAAGGCAGAGAGATTTCTTTTTACAATGATGCTTCACACAACTACATGGTTCTGGAATGTCCTCCCGGGCTGAAGGACAATTATCAATACAAAATGCTCGCCGCAAACCGCATTAAAGGGCTTCTGGTCTGCAGCGGCCGCACGATCGACAACAGGGAATATCTGTATTATGACATATCCTCCAGGCAGAGTCTGGCAGATCTGTACGACAGGAAGCCGGTCCGGAGCGCGGAACTCAATCGGATTCTGAAGGATCTTGTGCAGGTAGAGGAGACGCTCACGGAATACCTCCTGGACACATCGCACCTGATTCTGGAACCGGACTGTGTGTATCTGGATTTCCGGGAGCAGTCCTGCAGCTTTGTCTATTATCCGGGCGAAGAGCAGGAGAAAGGACCTGAGCATCTCTTTACTTTTCTCGCAGACAGGGTGGATGGAAGGGATAAGCAGGCTGCAGCATTGATCTACAGACTGTGTATGATGGCTGAGAAGCCCGGCTTCCGGCTCAGGACCGGAGTTCTGGAGGAACTGGGAATGCATATAGACATGGAGGAAAGAGGAGACAGAGCAGACAGGACAGATCGGGTGCATCGCCAATCCTATACGCAGGAGTATGGCTCTTATAATCATGGTTCTTCTGTGTCCGGTTACGGACAAGGTATAAAAACCGGCTATGACACATACAGTGCGGCAGGAAGAGGAAAGCTTCCTGCCTATACAGATTACAGCACCGCAGGCCGGGAGGAAGAGAGAGACAGAATGAGTGCGGATCAAAAAAGGAACGGCTCTTACGAATACCGGGACGGGAATACAGACAGGACAGCAGAAGAGAGCAGAAGAGAAACGATGAAGGAGAGGAGCCGCAAAGAAGGGCACGGGAGAGGTCCCGGAATCTGGATCATGGCAGGCTTTCCGGCTGCGGCGGGTACAGCGCTCCTGGTTTTGGACAGATTTCTGGAACTGGGGGAGAGGGAGCTTTTTCTGACCAGGGCTTTCGGAGGTGTCCTGTCTGCCGCAGGCGCGGTCCTGCTGATCATACAGATCCTGCACTGCCGCGGAAAAAAAGGCGGGCAGGAACAGGAAAGGGAAGTACCTCCTGTATATACCGGCCCGGAACCATGGGAGGTATCTGACTATTCTGTCTCTTCCCGGGCGGATAGTCTGCGGGAATATGCGCCGCAGGAATATGTGCCTCAGGTACAGAATCCGGTCTTTGGCATACCTGCAGACCCGGGCCAGTCATTTCACACTTTTGCGGCTCCGGGAGAAACGTGTCTTCTGGGACCGGATACCGGACCTGCCGCAGGTCTGTACGGGACCGGGACCTGCAGGGGAGAGCAGATCAGTCTCACAGAACTTCCCTGCGTTGTCGGAAAGATCCGGGAATATGTAGATCAGGTGGTGGATGACAGCAGTGTGAGCCGGATACATGCCCGTTTTTCGCTGGACCGGGAAGGGAAGATGACTGTGCGGGATCTCAACAGTACAAACGGGACATGGCTGAACGGGGAGCGCCTTCAGCCCAATGAGAGCCGTACCCTGCAGCAGGGCGACCATCTGCGCCTGGGGCGGATGGAGTATGTTTTCCGGTGAAACTGATCGATGACGCGCAAAAGAGCTGCAATACTGTGCGGTTGTGACTGTGCGGCCTCAAATCAGACGCGGCTATGGCGCGGCCATGGATGCAATGTTTCATTGACGTGCATTTTTCGCGATGATAAGATTGTTTTGTGAAAAAGCAGGGATGATGATTTCCCTGATGCACGGGGCTGCTCTGATGGGCGGTCCGGTCGGAAAAAAGTGAAATCGCCGGTGCGGATTTCACAATGTGCACATGCGCCGGCGCGTCTGATCATAGGAGGTAAATAATGAAAGACAATAATTGTATCTTCTGTAAGATTGCCAACGGTGAGATCCCCTCAAGGACTCTGTATGAGGATGAAAAATTCCGCGTGATCCTGGACCTGGGTCCGGCGACAAGAGGCCACGCGCTCGTGCTTCCCAAAGAACACTTTGCCAATGTCTATGAGATCCCGGAGGGCTGGGCGGCAGACGCCATGAAGGTCGGTAAAAAGATGGCAGTGCGTATGAAGGAGCGCCTCCATGCAGACGGAGTAAACCTGATCCAGAATAATGAAGAAGCTGCAGGACAGACTGTGCCCCACTTCCACCTTCATGTCATCCCCCGTTATAAAAATGATGGTCAGCACATGCTGTGGAAGCCCGGCAAGGCAGCGGATGAAGAGCTGGACGCAGTTGTAAAGGAAATGAAGGTATAAGCAATGACAGAAATCAGGACATACAGAGGACATATCAGAAACTGGAAGGCTCTGGCCGGCGAACTTGGAATCGAGGGCGCTCAGGCTATGTCAAGAGAGGAAAGGGAGCCTGTGATCCTGCAGAGCGCCTATGAGAAATGGGGACACGACATGGGCCTGCATCTGCATGGTATGTTCGCGTTCGCTCTGTGGGATGAGGAGAAGCAGGAACTCTTCTGCATGCGAGATCCTTTCGGGACCAAGCCTTTTTACTACTGTCTGACGGAGGACGGAAGGCTCCTCTATGGAACCATGATCCGCGATATTCTGGCGGACCCGGCCTATCATAAGGAACTGAATGAGGACATGCTGCAGATCTATCTGAGCCTCACTTATGCTGCCGGCGAGGATACCTTCTATAAAGGAATCAAAAAGCTTATGCCCGGCCGTTATCTTGTGTGGAAGCCGGCTTCAGAGGACGGCGGGAAAGGCGGAAGCTTCAGCATCACCCGTTATTTCACACCGACCTTCACTCCTGATGAGAAGCCCTCACTGGAGGACTGGGCAAATGAGATCCACACGACACTGCAGGAGATCATGAAAGAGGTCAAGGACGAGGACGAGAAGGCCGATTCCTTCCTGTCGGGCGGCGTGGATTCCTCCTATGTACTTGCCATGTCCGACGCGAAGATGGCAGACTCCTGCGGATACGATGAGGCGAGATTTGATGAGTCCGGTCTTGCCAGGCAGACAGCGGATCTTCTCGGAGTCGGTTTTTCCCGCTGCAGGATCACTCCGGAGGACTACTTTGCCATCGTGCCTTACGTGATGGAAAACATGGAACAGCCGCTGGGCGATGCTTCGGCCATTGCCTTTGCTCTGGGCTGCCGCGCGACGGCGAAGAATACAAAGCTCTGCTATTCCGGAGAGGGATCGGACGAGTTTTTCGGCGGATACAACATGTACCGCAACGCGCCCCGCTACGGCGATAATCTCAAAAACTTTTATGTGGGCAACACCAATATCATGAAGGAAGAGGAAAAGGAGAAGATCCTTCTGCGTTATGATCCCGAAAATCTCCCCATCAACCTTGTCAAAGATATTTATGCAGAGACCGAGGACCTGGATCCCCTTGCAAAGATGTCGAATGTGGATATTCAGATCTGGCTGGAGGGCGATATTTATCTCAACGTGGACAAGATGAGTACAGCGGCGGGACTGGAGATCCGCATGCCGCTCACAGACCGCCGGATCTTTGACATCGCAGCCAGGATGCCGTCCCGCTTCAAGGTCAACGAGGAGCAGAACAAGGTGGCCTTCCGGACAGCTGCAGCAAAGGTTCTTCCGGAGGAGATCGCCTTCCGCAAAAAGCTGGGCTTTATTGTCCCGATCCGCATCTGGCTGGCAGATGAGCGCTATAATGCGGATGTCCGGGCAAAACTGACCGGTGAGAGTGCCGCGAAGTTCTTCCGAAAAGAGGAACTGCAGGCAATCTACGATGAGTATGTCGGAGGGAATTCGGATCTGTGGAGGAAAATCTGGACCATCTACACATTCCTTGTCTGGTATGATATCAACTTTGCATCCTGATCAGGGAAAACAGGGGGAACAGCGCACCTTGTATTATCAAAAACGTATCTGAGTGCCTGTACATGAGCAGACAGCTGGCGGGGAGGATTCCGACGGGATCCTCCCTGTATATATCTTTGTCGGATGACAGGGAAGGAAAGGTTCGTGAAGAAAAGGACTTACGGTGAGGAGAAGGAAAGTACCTTCGAGAAGATTTATGAGATCGTGCGCCAGATTCCGCCGGGGAAAGTGGCGACCTATGGACAGATTGCCGCGCTGGCAGGAAACAGGCGCTGGTCGAGAGTGGTCGGATATGCGCTTCATGTAAATCCCGACCCCGACGGAATCCCCTGTTTCCGGGTCGTCAACCGCTATGGAGAAGTGTCAAAGGCCTTTGCCTTCGGAGGCGGAAACCGGCAGATCGAGCTGCTCGAGGCGGAAGGGATCCCCTGTCCGGACGGGCGGGTCGACCTGCGCAGATATCAGTGGGAGAGAATGAGTACTCTCTACCTGCAGAATATGTAATAAAAGGGGACGATTTAGCCGACTGCGGGGGATTATTTCCAGAGAAAATCCATGAATCGGGGAATCTGCTTTTCCCAGCTGGCTTCGTTGTGGCCGCCCCCGATCTGGCAGAACAGATCTGTTGCGACATTTTTGCGGCGCAGATCATCCTGAATGGTCAGGTTCTGGAGGGCGGTCCGGCTCTTCATGGGATCTGCGGGGTCCGGCCGGAAGGCTTCTTCTGTTCCGAAAGAAAGATAAGCGCGTGTATCCTCCTGGATATGCGCTTTTTTTATGTCTTTGCGTAGAGGGACCATGCAGGGGGAGATGGTGCTGGAGACACAGGCGGCCTTGGAGAACCAGTCGTTGTAGCAGACAGCGCCGCACAGTGCCATAAGGCCTCCCATGCTCGATCCGCCGATTCCGGTGGACTCGCGGTGGGGCAGTGTGCGGTAGTCCCGGTCGATTACGGGCTTGAGCTCGGAGACGATCCACTGCAGGGTCCTGTGGCCGGTTCCGTTGAGGGTCCCGCCCCAGAATTTTCCCTGGAAGGTGTAAGGACAGTATTCCGCCAGGCGCTCATTTCCCTCGTGTCCGCATTCGATGCCGACCATGATGAGATCTATGTCCCAGTTATCCAGGAATTCTTTAAATCCCCAGCTTTTGCCGAAGGTGGCGTCTTCGTTGCTGAACAGGTTGTGGCCGTCAAAAAAATACATGACAGGATAAAGCTCATGCCCCTCGGAATAACTGTCAGGAAGATAAATATGCAGGCGCCTGTTCCTGTTTGCAGGGGTAAAATTGATGTCTCGTTTTATGATCATGACTAATCAGGTCCTTTCGCTTGAAGTATACAAGTAAAGTATAAGACGGTTTGCATATTATCGCAAATTTTTTTAGGGTCACGGGGCAGCTGATGTGATGCCGCTGATCAGCTTCCGGTATTTTCTGGGTGTTACCCCGGTGGTCTGGCGGAAGGCGCGGATGAAATTGGCTGAGGAGCAGAAGGCACATTGATCCGCAATCTCCTCGATGGTATAGGAGGTGTTCAGGAGAAGTTTCATGGCATGCTCCATCCTGATATTGGTGAGATACCCGTAGGGGGTCAGGCCGGTCTCTTTGCGGAAGAGACGGAAGAGGTGGGAAGGGCTGACCCTTGAGGCATCCGCAATCTGTTCGGCGGACAGCTTTTCCATGTAGTGCCGGTCCATATAGACTTTCGCTCTGGCGACAATGTCGGAGGTGTTCCTGCTTTTTCCCGCGGAGGAAAAGAGGAGGGCAAGGAGGCGGTGGATATGGACGGACATGATGCCTTCGTCCGGACATCCGCTGCGCATCAGATCGTGGATCAGGACGAAGTGCTCCTCCATATTGTTTGTATCCCGGAAAAAAATCCACTGGTTTTCGTGGAAATAGTCAAAGTAGGCCCTGGATGAACTGCCGTCAAAGTGGAACCAGTAAAAAGAGACTCTTGTCAGAGCCCGGTAGCGATGCGGCAGCATACAGTCCAGGAAGACAATGTCTTTTTTGCGGGCTGTAAAAGTGCGCCCCTCATATTCGAAGAGCATCTCACCTTCTCTTATATAAAACAGGAGAAAGGAATTCAGCCTGGTCCTTCGTACTTCGTACCGGGTACCGCAGGTGTAGAGGGCCTCCAGACGGATATAAAAGAGGTTGTTTTTGGTGAAATCGGAGGGGGTGTGGACAAAGATGCCCTCCGATTCCAGAATGTCCTGCTCTTTCTGAACGATGTATTCTTCCGGGATCTTCCGCATGTCTGCTCCTTGGGTACAGTTAACTGCACGCATTTGAAACGCAAGAGTGTTTTGCGGCAGGCGGCCTGCATTGGCCGGCAATCGTCAGCATTGGCCTGTATGATCCTGCCGTACGGGTTAATTGATGATAATATTTGCATATTTGATGATAGGAATTGCAAGTGTATTTTTCCTTTTTTCATTGTATCATATTATATAGAAGATAACTCAAACCAATTTGAACAAAGCCTTTTTGGAACTATTGGTATAAAAATCCGGTTTAATCCGGTTTAAACCGGTTGAATCCGGTAAAATCCGGTTCGGTTCAGTCAAAGATGCTTTCAGGGGAGGAAGAACGCATGACATCTAAAGAGAGAGTTTTGACAGCATTTGCACATAAAGAGCCCGATAAGGTTCCGGTGGATTTCGGCGGAATGTGCACATCCATGGTCAACTGCCAGGTCGTCGCGCAGCTGCGTGATTATTACGGACTGGAGAAGAAGCTGCCCAGGATCAACGACATGAGCACGATGACAGCCTTCGTGGATCCGGATCTGGGAGAGGTCATGGGCGTCGAGGTGCAGAATCTTGACAATTTCGGCGATACCTACGGACATCACAATGATGCCTGGAAGGAGTGGGAATACCGCGGCACACCGATCCTGATCCCTGCCA
>ODAI012101909.1_pt1 | contig 11334 bp, 9 predicted proteins | sample 1539321 | NCBI WGS metagenome assembly ODAI01 (sample SAMN02144231, study PRJEB22623) | gut metagenome | biome: sheep rumen | host: Ovis aries | place: New Zealand
CCGCCCCTTTACTGAATCAAATCCGTTTGCGATGCCGGGCACGATACATTCGTCGATGAGCTTCTGCATAAACATGGTGGCTATTATGGAAGCCACAGAGCTTAATACTATGCACACCAGCACCACTGAGAGCCTGCCGCCGTAAAGGCCGAACACGTGCTTGATAAGGCGCTTCATGACACCGGGAGTTATCTCGCTCTTGTCAACCGCTCTTCTTCTTGGCATGTCACGCCTCCTTTCTGGTCTGGGAATAGTAGACCTCGCTGTATATGCCGCCCCGGGCTATAAGCTCCTCATGGGTGCCCTGCTCTGCTATCCTGCCTCCGTCAAGGACAAGGATCATATCAGCATTTTCCACGGAGGATGTGCGCTGGGCAATGATTATCTTTGTGGTATCGGGTATCTCCTTTGCAAATGCCTGTCTGATAAGGGCATCTGTCTTGGTATCCACTGCGGATGTGGAGTCATCAAGGATGATTATCTTGGGCTTTTTGAGGAGCGCCCTGGCAATGCAGAGCCTTTGCTTCTGTCCGCCGGAAACATTGGTGCCTCCACGCTCGATGTAGGTATCATACTTGTCGGGCATGGCGGAGATGAACTCATCCGCCTGTGCCAGTTTGCAGGCGTGGATTATCTCCTCGTCCGTGGCATTCTTATTGCCCCAGCGCATATTCTCCTTGATAGTGCCGGAGAACACCACATTCTTCTGGAGCACCACCGCCACAGCATCACGCAGGGACACCAGGTCATAATCCTTTACATTGTGCCCCCCTACCAGCACCTCGCCCTCGGTGCAGTCATAAAGCCTTGATATGAGCTGGATGAGGGTGGTTTTCGAGGAGCCTGTGGAGCCTATTATGCCAACGGTCTGACCGCTCTTTATCTCAATGTTGATGTCCTCAAGAGCATTCTTGTTCGCCTTTTCCCCGTACTTGAAGGAAACGTTCCTGAATGAAACGGAGCCGTCGGGCACCTGTGTGATGCCGTTTTCGGGGGATCTGAGGGTGCTTTCGTGGTTTATCACATTTGCGATCCTCTCACAGGATTCAATTGCCATTGCCGCCATTACAAACATAAAGGACAGCATCATCATGGCAGAAAGTATCTGCACGCCGTAGCTTATGACGGAGGACAGCTCGCCTGTGGTCATTTCCGTTTCCCGGGAGCTTATGATAAGAGATGCGCCGAACCAACTCACCAGCAGCATGGAAACATATATGCAGAACATCATTATGGGGCTGTTGAGGGCAAGGATGGAATCTGCGTGTACAAAGTCACGGCGCACATCCTCCGAAGCCTTCCCGAACTTCTTCTTCTCGTATTCCTCACGCACAAAGGACTTTACCACACGGATGCCCGCCACATTCTCCTGCACGGAGTCGTTCATGGCGTCATATTCCTTGAAGATGCGGGTAAATATCTTGTGTACGCTTGCTGCAATGGCAAGCAGCGAAACTGCAAGCACAGGGAGTATGGCAAGATATATGAGCGCCATGCGGGAATTTACCGTAAGGCACATGATAACGGAAAATATGAGCATGAGCGGTGTGCGCACAGCGATCCTTATCACCATCTGGAAGGAGTTCTGCACGTTGGTCACGTCCGTGGTGAGCCTTGTCACCAGAGAGGATGTGGAAAACAGGTCTATATCCGCAAAGGACAGATCCTGCACCTTGAAGAACAGATCCTGCCGCAGGTTTTTGGCAAATCCCGCAGATGCAGTAGCGCCGCACCTTGCGGATGCCGTCCCGCAGAAGAGGGAGCACAGTGCAAGGGCGATGAGTATGGCGCTGTACATACCTATTATCCGCATATCTCCGGTGTTCATGCTGTCGATGAGCTTTGCCATGACATAGGGTATGATGCATTCAAGCACCACCTCAAGAGACACGAACAGGGGTGTCAGTATGGTAAGCTTCTTATATTCCCGAACACTTCTGAGGAGCGTGGCTATAACATGGGTAGTCTTTTCTTTCATCAGCTTTCCCTTCCTTTCATCAATCATAACTATACAATTATAATCAAAATTTTTTCCTGTGTCAAGCCATTTCACACACCTTTCATCAAATAGCTATTGAAATTTTTCAACCATTATGATATAATTGGATACGTGTTGTGTACAGGGACGGGATAACTGTCCGTACAGCATATCTTAAACTTTCAGCTTCAACATGAAAGGTGATAATAATGGGTGAAAAAACAAAGGCACAGGAGCTTAGGGAAAGGCTCTTCTACAAGAGGCAGAACTCAGGCCTTACCATGACCGAGGAGGAGATAAGAGCCTGTGATGAATACTGCGAGGGCTACAAGACCTTCCTGTCGGCTTCAAAAATTGAAAGAGAGGCCGTGAAGAACACTGTTGCCATCGCTGAAAAGAAGGGGTTTATCCCCTTTGAGGAGAGCATGGAGCTGCACCCCGGTGACAAAGTATACCTCAACAATCGTGGCAAGGCAGTCATCTTTGCTGTCATAGGACAAAAGGATGTATCAGAGGGGGTCAGGATAGTTGCCGCACACATTGACTCCCCAAGACTTGATCTGAAGCAGAATCCCCTGTTTGAAAACGAGGAGCTCTGCTATTTCAAGACCCATTACTACGGCGGGATAAAGAAATACCAGTGGGGCGCTGTGCCTATGGCTCTCCACGGAGTTATAGCAAAGGCAGACGGAACAGTTATCGACGTGAACATCGGCGAGGATGGGGGCGACCCTGTATTCGTTGTCACCGACCTTCTCCCCCATCTGGCACCGGAGCAGATGAAAAGACCTGCCACCGAGATAATCCGGGGCGAGGAGCTCAATCTCCTCATCGGGTCACGTCCCTTCCGTGATGATGAGGCAAGCGAAAAGACAAAGCTTGCCATAATGGAGATACTCTGTGAGAAATACGGCATAACAGAGGCGGATCTCCTGTCTGCGGAGCTTGATGCAGTGCCTGCCGGCAAAGCCCGTGACATCGGCTTTGACCGCAGCATGATAGGCGGCTACGGTCAGGATGACAAGGTCTGCGCCTATACAGCCTTCTCTGCTCTTATGGATATAGCCGGCGAAGGAAAGGTACCCGAAAGAACGGCGGTAGTCATACTTGCGGACAAGGAAGAGATAGGCTCTATGGGTAACACCGGCCTGCGCTCCTCCTTCCTGAGATACTTTATCGAGGATATTGCTGCTGTATTCGGCAGAACAGGAAGATATGTACTGTCCCGCTCGGAATGCCTTTCCGCTGATGTCAATGCGGCACTTGACCCCACATTCCCTGACGTGAACGAAAAGAACAACTCCTGCTTTATCAACTACGGCATATGCCTTACCAAGTTCACCGGGGCAAGGGGCAAATACGACACCTCCGATGCCTCTGCGGAATTTGTGGCAAAAATGAGAAAGCTCTTTGATGAAAACGGCATCATATGGCAGACAGGGGAGCTGGGCAAGGTCGACTGCGGCGGCGGCGGCACCGTGGCACAGTACATAGCCGACCTCAACGTAGACACCGTTGACCTGGGTGTTCCCGTCCTGTGTATGCACGCCCCCTTCGAGATCACAGCCAAAAACGACATATACGCAGGATACAAGGCTTACAAGGCTTTCATGGCCCAGTAACAGCAACTGATAAGGAAAGATCATGAGAAAAGAAATCATAACAGTTTCACTGCTGGCAGTGCTTCTTGCCTCATGCGGGGCAAACGGTAACGTGGCGGAAACATCAGCGGCTGCGGACAGCACCACGGCTGAAACCACCACCGTGACCACCACGGAGACGACCGCCGCCACCGCTCCCACAACGTCTGAAACCACTGTCACTACTACAGCACTGCCCTTTGAGGACACCCCCGAAAACGCATTTGAGCGGCTTACCGGCTCTTTTACGCAGCCCGACGGCAGTGAGAAGGCTCCCGACACATATGCCGGGATGTACAGCTACTTTGGAAAGCTTTACGTATGCATCACCACTGAGGAGCCGGAGTCTTACTACACCGACCTTCTCGGGGAATATACCTGCATCACCTACAAAACGGTGAACCATTCCTTCAACGAGCTGTCTGATGTGGCTGAGAAGGTGTATGACCTTATCAAGAACGACTTTGACGTATCCTATTACTATGTGGACGTGCCCAGCAACAAGGCGGGCATAGTCCTGAAAAGCGGTGATACAAAGGCTGTGGGCGACTTTCTCAAGGAGCACGAGCCCCTGGATTTTGACCGCAGCGAAATAGTCATCACCGTGGAGGGGGAAGAGTAATGTACGACTATACCGAGATACTCAATGCCATGGTTCGCTTTTTTGCGGAAAACGACCTCTCCCCTCAGATAAACGAGACTGCCACGGAGATATATGTCCACGCTCCCCTTGCCAAGGGAGCAGACGGAGAGGATCAGGAATTTGCGGATATATTCGTAAATTTCGGAGCCGAGTTTTACACCGTTGAGTGTGCTCTGTCCGGCACTGACAGGGAAAATGCCGGCAAAGAATACAGATATGAGCTTTTAGAGCTCATAGGGCTTATCAATCAGGCATCCGTCACAGGATGTATGTATGCAGATGAGCAGAGCCGTGTGGTGTTCCGCTATACTCTTGGGTATAACTGTGCCTTCGACGAGCTCATACAGGAGAGCATCGGTCTTGGCTGCTATACCCTTGCCAAATTTGCTCCCGGCATAAGGGCAGTAATGGAGGGTAAGACTGCTGCAAAGGCATTTGAGGAGTGTATGTATGGACGTTATTGACAGATTTCTGCGGTATGTGAAGATCCATACCACCTCCGACGAAAACTCCGGCACTCATCCCAGCACACAGCGCCAGTTCGATCTTGCACGGCTGCTGAAAACTGAGCTTGATGACATGGGGATAGAAGCCCTGCTTGATGAAAGCTGCTGTGTATACGCACATATCCCCGCAAACAACGGCTCCGAAAGGGTGACGGGCTTTATATCCCACCTTGACACCTCACCGGAGGCCTCCGGCGAGAATGTATCTCCACGCATAGTGGAAAACTATGACGGCAAAGATATAGAACTCTGCGAGGGAGTAGTGCTGTCACCGGAGGTATTCCCGGAAATGCTCCTGTACAAGGGGCAGGATCTGATAGTCACAGACGGCACCACTCTCTTAGGCTCAGATGACAAGTCGGGCATTGCAGAGATAATGGCCATGGCAGAGTACTTTGTTACCCACCCGGAGGTAAAGCACGGGGGCATTGCCATAGCCTTCACCCCCGATGAGGAGATAGGTGCGGGCACGGATCACTTTGACCTTGACAAATTCGGTGCTGACTACGCCTACACCGTAGACGGCGGGCAGCTTGGGGAGATACAGTACGAATGCTTCAACGCCGCCTCTGTTAAGCTGTGCGTACACGGAAAGAATGTACACACAGGGGAAGCAAAGGGCAAGATGATAAACGCCGTGCGCATAGCCTGCGAATTTGAATCCATGCTGCCCCGTGAGCAGAAGCCTGAATATACGGAAGGGTACGAGGGCTTTTTCCACCTGCTGAGTCTGGCGGGGGATGCCTCATATGCGGAGGCAAGCTACCTGATAAGGGATCATTCCCGGGAGAAGTTTGAGGAGAAAAAGGCACTTGTGAACGAGCTTTGTTCCTATCTCAACCGCATTTACGGCAAGGATACTGTGGTACCCGTTATCAGGGACACCTACTTCAATATGCGCTCTGTCATCGACCCTGAATATATGTTTTTGGTGGAAAAGGCTGCATCAGTTATGGAAGAACTGGGAATAAAGCCCATAACAGAGCCTATAAGGGGCGGCACAGACGGAGCCAGTCTTTCATTCAAGGGGCTCCCCTGCCCCAATCTCTGCGCCGGGGGGCACAACTTCCACGGCATATACGAATACGTCCCTGTCCAGTCCATGAGGACCATAACCGAAATGCTCATCAGGCTCTGCAAATAACGAAAAGGCGGTAATGCTATGCCATCATTGACGGAAATACTTAAAAAGCACGGCATGGTCATCGCTGCCTGCCTTGCGGCTGTGATATCGGCGCTGTTTGTACCGGTAACAAACTACATTTCGTACATTGATACTGATATGATAGCCCTGCTCATGAGCTTTATGCTCATACTCACAGGGCTTGAGTCCAACAACGTATTCTCATTTTTCACACACAGGCTGCTAAGGTCAGCGGGCAATTCCCGCAAGCTTAGCCTTTTGATGGTGATGTTCACGTTTTTGCTGGCTGCCCTTGTGACAAATGATGTCGCCCTTATCGTCACGGTTCCCTTTACTATACTTGTGTTCAGGGCGGCGGGACTGTCACCGGTATTCACCATAGTGCTTGAGACCATTGCGGCAAATATGGGGGGCGCCATAACCCCCTTCGGCAACCCTCAGAATCTGTATATATACAGTCTTTCCCAGATGACCTTCGGGGAATTTGTGGCAGTCACAGGTCCTACCGCAGGAATAAGCTTTTTGTTCCTCATAATAGCAGGTATGTTCTGCAGGCGCACTGACATAGAGCCTGATGACTCAAAGCCTGTCCGGGTCACCAATATACGCTATGTGGTGCTGTATCTCATATGCTTTTTGCTGTGCATACTGTCGGTACTCCACCTCTTTGATGTCATAAGCGCACTGGCGGCGGTATGCGTAGTTATCGCCATACTGGAGCCAAAGCTGTTTTTAAAGGCGGATTACGGCCTGCTCATCACCTTTGCCGCCATATTCGTATTCACAGGGAATATAAAGAATATCCCCGCAGTGTCGCAGCTTATGGAAAGCACACTTGAGGGGCATGAGTTCCTTATTGCCTTGGGTCTTTCCCAGATAATATCCAATGTTCCTGCAACAATTATGGTATCGGGCTTTACGGATAAGTACAGGGAAGTGATACTGGGTGCTGATGTGGGGGCGCTGGGGACACTTATCGCCTCCCTTGCAAGCCTTATCTCCTTCAGAGCCTACACTAAAGAGAAAAATGCCGACTCCAAGCGCTATATACTCACATTTACCGGGCTTAACCTTATTCTGCTCGCCATTTTGTGTATATACCACTATGCGACCGGTACACTGACATAGGTGCCGGAAATCATACATCAATGCCGCAGCCGTCACTTTCAACAAATTGACTGCTGTGGCATTGTATATTTTTTTATACATAGCCGTTGATTTTTAAGCTGCACTGTGATAGAATTAATATGTATAGCTACTGTAAAGGAAACGGTGAAAAGATGAGCAGTAAGACAGAAACATCAGACAGCGATATTTCCTATGACATATCCGCTGCCATAGCAAATAAGAAGAAAAAGCAGGAAGAGGAAAGGACAAAGGCAATCGCCGCCGAGAAAGAGGCAAAGCGGGCAAAGTCACGCAGGACCGTGAAAACAGTAATGATCTGCGTGATACTTGGTGCAGTGATACTTGGTGCTTTGTATCTTATAGGTCTTGCCTCCTCCACGGGTAAATTCCTGAAAAACACCTCAATCAACGGTTTTGATGTAAGCGGCATGAATGCCACGGAGGCTGCCATTGCACTTAAAAGCTTTGACAATGCCGACAAGGTGACTATCAATGCCCGCAACGGCAAGACTGTGGATATCCCCTTCTCCGACTTTGGCTACAATACCGACTATGCCACACCTGTCCGCAGGCTGTATGAGGGGCAGGATCATTCACTGTGGTTCATGTCATATTTCAAAGCCACCGATTACACCATAGACACAGGTGCCACATATGACGAGGTAAAGCTTGACAGGCTTTTAGGGCGCACTGTATGGGGCACTGTGGATACCTCCGATGCATCCATAGAGTACGGAGCAGACGGCTACTACATAAAGCCTGAGGTCTACGGCGACACAGTTGACAGAGAGAAGCTGTCCGCCTATGTAAAGGAATGCCTTGACAGCTGTGACTACAATATTGATCTGGAGGACAGCGGCTGCTACAAGGAGCCTGCTGTCGTGTCGGAGGATCTGAAGGACGAGCTGGAGCTTATCAAGGAAAAGTTCGACTTTGTCATAACCTATGACATGAACTATACCCAGGAGATACTCACAGGTGCTGAGGTATACAGCTGGACTGCACCTGACGGCACTGTTGACCGCACCAAGGCGGAGGACTTCATAAACCGTCTTGCGGACAAGTACGACACCTTTATGACCACCCGCTCCTTCAAGACCACAGAGCGGGGCACCATACAGATGGCACAGGGGAGATATTCCACAGGGCAGTACGGCTGGTGGACAGACAGGGAAAAGTCCGTTGAAAAGCTCATGGGCTACATTGAAAAGGGCGAGAGCGTTACAGTGGAGCCTATGTATGTCACCCTTGACACAGGCTACTGCTACGAGGGCTTCCCCTCCGGGAGAAGTGCGACGGACGATATAGGGAACACCTACATTGAGGTGGATCTTTCCGCACAGCACCTGTGGTACTATCAGAACGGGGAGCTTGCCTTTGAGACCACATCCATCGTCTCCGGCAAGGCAACAGACCCTGCAAGGAAGACACCCGAGGGTATATACAGTGTCTACACCAAGTCCACCAACTACATGATGAGAGCGGCGGACGGCTCCTACAACACAAGGTGTGCCTACTTCATGCGGATAAGCTTTGAGGGCATAGGACTTCATGACCTTTCAAGAAGCTCCTACGGCGGCAACACCTACATAAACAACGGCTCCCACGGCTGTATCAATATGCGCTATTCCGAGGTGGAGACACTCTACAACATGGTAGAGCGGGGCACACCGGTAATACTGTATTATTAACACGTTAAAGCCAAAACACATTTTTGTGAAAGGAAAGGACTGGTATTATGAGCAAGACCATCGACAGAGTTATAGGTGAGACCTCCAAGGCTATCGACTTTGTGGGGGACAAGGCGGGAGATGTTATCACAAAGACTGCCGCCTATGCAAAGACAGCCGGGATAGAAGTCAAGATACGTGAAAAATACTACCGTCTCGGTAAGCTGTGCTACTCCATGCATCACGAAAACACGGATGAAACAGGGGCTATGAAGGATCTCATCAAGGAGATCGATGACCTCTGCGCCGAGCTTGAGCAGGCTGACAAGGAATCAGGCAAGAAAAAGACCTGTGAGGTCTGCGGTGCCAAAAACAACAGCACAGATACATTCTGCACCAAGTGCGGAAGCAAAATGGAATGACAAACAGGCGATACACCCAACAGTGTATCGCCTGTTTTATTTAGCTCATGTGACAGCCCGTCACTTCTGCCCGTAGTACGCGTTCTTTCCGTGCTTCCGGTCGTAATGCTTGTCAAGCATATACTGGGGAGCCCTGCCCGCATCAGGGGCGAGCATTTTTGCGTGGTAATTCATGAATGCCACTGTTTCAAGCACCACCGCATTGTGCACCGCATCAGCCGCATCCTTCCCCCAGGTAAAGGGGCCGTGGTTTTTGCACAGCACACCGGGCACTGCCATAGGGTCAATGCCCTTGAAGGTCTCAACTATCATAAGGCCTGTGTTCTTTTCGTATTCACCCTTCACCTCTTCTTCAGTAAGGTCACGGGTGCAGGGCACAGTACCGTAGAAGTAGTCCCCTTGTGTGGTGCCCATAGGCTCTATTCCGCAGCCTGCCTGTGCAAAGGATGTCGCCCACTTGCTGTGGGTGTGTACGACTCCCCCTATCCCGGGGAATGCCCTGTACAGCTCAAAGTGAGTGGGAGTGTCGCTGGAGGGACGGTACCGCCCCTCTATAACACTGCCGTCCTCCAGTGAGATGACCACCATATCATCAGGGGACATACCCTTGTAGGGCACTCCGGAGGGCTTTATTACAAAGGCGTTTGCCTCCCTGTCCACACCGGACACATTGCCCCAGGTAAAGGTCACCAGATCATATTCGGGAAGCATGAGATTGGCTCTGCATACCTCTTCTTTCAGCTTTTCAAGCATTTGGAACGCTCCTTTCAAGGTACAGATATTCCTTGTATCTATCCATAAATCTGTCGCAGCTTACTGCACGATCTTCATCAAAGGTATCGGTGCTCTTCTGCACATCGGAGAATACTTTCTCTTCAAGGAAATCAGCAAGCTCGCTGTCCCCGGACTGCATAAATGCAGCCAGCAGCGCCATTCCCCATGCGCCGCCCTCACCTGCTGTGGGCATAGTGGTAACAGCAGTCCTCAGAGTATCCGCTGTGATCCGGGATGCGGCTCCCTTTACCTTGAAAAGCCCTCCGTGACCTGTAAAGCCGCCAGGGACGATGCCCTCCTTCTCCTTCAGAAGGTCAAGGCCCATGCGGATGCAGGCTATGGCTGAATAAAGCTGTGTTTTCATAAAGCCGCCAAGTGTCAGATGGGTGTCAGGCTCCCTGAGATACATTGGATGTCCGATCTTCACTCCTGCAACAGGCTCACCGGATATGAAGTTGTAGGCGGTTATGCCGTCGGCAGACAAGGCATCACGGGCGCATAAATACAGCTTCTCGTAAAGCTCGTCTGTGGTGGGGGCAGCGCCGAAGAGCCTTGCCGCCTCCCCGAATATGCGCACCCATTCATCCAGCTCACCGCAGCAGTTGTTGCAGTGGATCATGGCAACAGGACTGCCTTCGGGGGTGTTCACCACATCTATCTCAGGATAATAGCCCTTCATGGGCTTATCAAGCACCAGCATGGCAAATATGGAGGTGCCCGCAGAGATATTACCCGTCAGGGGTCTTACTGCGTTTGTAGCCGCCATGCCGGTCTGTGCATCCCCCTCGGGAGGACACAGAGGCACACCTGACTTGAAGGTGCCTGTGGGGTCTAAAAGCCTTGCACCCTCTTGTGTAAGATGGCCAGCACACTCCCCCACAGGAACTATCCTGGGTAGGATCTCATCAAGATCTATCCCCTTTGCGCTCTCGTCATCCTGTATCATTTCCCGGAATATGCGCATATATTCCTTATTGTATCCGCCCTCTGCTATGGGGAACATACCCGATGCATCACCGGCGCCTATGGCGAACTCCCCTGTAAGGCGCTTGTGGATATAGCCTGCAAGGGTATTGATGTATCTTATCTGCCCCACATGAGGCTCCTTGTTCAGTATCGCCTGATAGAGATGGGCGATCGACCACCTCTGGGGGATATTGAAGCCGAATGCGGCAGACAGCTTTTCCGCAGCTTCTGCTGTTATGGTGTTGCGCCACGTCCTGAAGGGTGTGAGCAGCTCATCATTCTTATCAAAGGCAAGATAGCCGTGCATCATGGCGGATATGCCCATAGAACCGGTTGTTTCAAGGGGGATGCCGTATTTTTCCTTTACATCTGCCATAAGGTCTGCAAAGCATTTCTGCAGCCCCTGTATCATATCATCGATGGTATATGTCCATATGCCGTTTTCAAGACGGTTCTCCCAGGA
>ODAI012695968.1_pt1 | contig 11334 bp, 7 predicted proteins | sample 1539321 | NCBI WGS metagenome assembly ODAI01 (sample SAMN02144231, study PRJEB22623) | gut metagenome | biome: sheep rumen | host: Ovis aries | place: New Zealand
AGCACATATGCCAGCAAGGTGGATCCGTTCTCGGAGTGGGAGATACTAACTCTCGAAGCTCTTGGCAGGCTCGGAAGGTTCGATAAGACTGAGAGCTTTTACCGTAAGACGGTAGACGAATACGTCAATGAATACGGCGGCCGCGCAAACAGTTACGTAAGAGAGTTTATCAACAGGATCGGTCTCAAGCTGGTGGTCGGGCATGAGTCGCTTGAAGAGATCCAGAAAAAAATCGGCAATCCGGAGGGCTACGACCGTAAAGGTTATTACTGCTCGATTCCTGTTTTCCAGGAGATATACAGGATGACGGAGAGGATGATGGAGAGATCCGGAGAAAAAATATTCCTGATGCTATGTACCATTCTCGACAGCAAGGGCAACCCTATGCACGATGGAAAACGCCTTGAGGAACTCTCTGAAAGGCTGAGAAACACAATAATAGAAAGCGTAAGGCATACAGATACTGTTACCAGATACGGATAAGGACAGTATCTGGTGCTGCTGATAAATACAACTGAAGAGGACTGCTCTGTAGTATCTCAGCGTATCAGTTCGCGATTCATACGTGAAGGACAGAGAACAAGCCTGGGATACTCGGTAAGCAACATTATTGTTGCAAATCGCTGATAACGGGAAGATACAGAAATCATAAGGAGAATCACAATGCTCACGACAGACAATCTTAAAGCACTTGGTGCAAATACCGATGAAGGCCTTGCAAGATGCCTCGGAAAGGAAGATTTTTATCTCAGGATGGTCAGCATGGCACTCTCAGATGAAGGATTTGACAGACTGAGATCAGCTGTGGAGAACGGAGACCTTAAAGAAGGCTTTGAAAGGGCCCATGCCCTGAAAGGTGTGCTGTCCAATGTTTCACTTACATCACTGGCGGAGCCTGTCGCAGAAATCACGGAAGAGCTCCGGGCAGGGAAAGACATCGACTATTCCGGCTTGCTGGACAGGATCGATGAAACTCTGAAGAAATACAGAAGTATCCTCTGACAGAAGGACTGTATCTGAAGCGACAGCGGATAAAGCAGCTAATAAAGGAGTATAAATAAATGCTGAAGAGTCAGGAAGTCTTTAATTCCATCAACGGCAAGAGAAAGATCCTCATTGCTGATGATGAGATGATCAACCGCGAGATCCTCGGACAGATGCTCGGGGATGATTATGAAGTGCTTTTCTCTGAAGATGGCATCAGGACGCTGGAAATGGTCAGGGAACACAGAGAAACACTTTCTCTTGTTCTGCTCGATATCCTCATGCCGGGTATGTCCGGACTCGAAGTATTGAAGATCATGAAGGAGGATGCACAGCTTTCGCACATTCCTGTCATAGTAATGACTGCGGAAAGGGATACGGAAGTAGACAGCCTCAGAATCGGAGCTGCCGATTTTATACCTAAGCCGTATCCTGCTGTAGATGTTGTCCGCGCGAGAGTATTGCGCACCATAGAACTTTCAGAAGACAGAGAAATAATCCAGTCCACTGAGAAAGATATCCTTACAGGTCTTTACAATAAAGAGTTCTTTTACCGCTATGCGGAGCAGTTCGACAATTACCACAAGGAAACAGAAATGGATGTGGCCATCATAGACGTAAACCATTTCCGCATGTTAAATGAGCGGTATGGCAAGGCTTACGGAGATGAGGTGCTGCGGATCATCGGCGAACAGCTTCTTAATGCAGTCAGGCAAATGGGAGGTCTTGCCTGCAGACAGGAGGCAGACACTTTCCTCCTGTATTGCCCTCACCAGGAGAACCTCGCAGAGATCCTTGACGATGCAACAAGGCGCCTTGCCGAACAGAGCGTATCGGATAACAGGGTAAGACTGCGCATGGGCTTATATGAATGTGCAGACAAATCGATAGATATCGAAAGACGATTTGACCGCGCAAAAATGGCTGCAGATACCGTCAAGGGATCATTTACAAAAACGGTCGGAATGTATGACGACAGGCTTCATGAAAAGCAGCTGTATGCAGAGCAGCTGATAGAATTATTTCCTAAAGCAATCAGAGAGAAACAGTTTAAGGTATATTATCAGCCTAAGTTTGATGTAAGGCCTGATACACCTGTGCTTGCAAGCGCTGAAGCTCTTGTCAGGTGGGTGCATCCTGAACTTGGCATAATCAGCCCTGGTGACTTTATACCGCTGTTTGAAGAAAACGGTCTTATACAGCAGCTCGATTATTATGTCTGGGAAGAGGCAGCCAGACAGATCTGTGAGTGGAAGGAAAGACTGCAGTATGCCGTGCCTGTTTCGGTCAATGTGTCGCGTATCGATATGTATGATCCCGGCATCGTTGATTACCTGAAGGATCTTACTGAGAGGTACGGACTGTGCGGGTCTGACATTCTGCTAGAGGTAACAGAGTCGGCATATACTCAGGACTCCGCACAGATCATCGAGACTGCGCAGCGATTAAGAAGCATTGGTTTCAGGATAGAGATGGATGACTTCGGAACCGGCTATTCTTCGCTCAACATGATATCATCGCTGCCGATCGATGCGCTGAAACTGGACATGCAGTTTATACGAAACGCGTTCAGAGAAGGCGGCAATACACATATGCTTGAGGTAATAGTCGGTATTTCCGATTATCTTTCAGTGCCTGTCATTGCCGAAGGCGTGGAGACACAGGAGCAGCTGCATTCTCTCAGAAGCATGGGCTGCGATATCGTACAGGGATACTTTTTCTCAAAGCCTGTTCCAGCTTCTGAATTTGAGCCTTTCATCCTGCAGAAAAAAGAGGCAGATGCTGCCTACAAAACCGCAGCATTCTCCCAGAATAATGATGATGCCGAGAACAGCGACGAGATCCGTAAAATAAAACTTGATTTTATGCGCAGAAACAACAAATACGGTTTAAGCGCTGAGGAAGAAGAGGCTGGTGATGAATACAGCAAGCCTGACCATAGCACTATACAGCTGAAAACCGCCACGGTATTTTTTGCTGTCCTGGCCCTGGTCGCAGCAGCAGCTCTTCTTTTTGCAGATTTTTCTGTAGCGAAAGGTTATCAGCATATGGAAGCTGCCAGCGACAGATATATAGCTGCACAGATGGCTGCATCAGACATGGAATCAGGGTCTGATTACCTTACGGACAGGGTGCGTTGCTTCGTGGTAACCGGAGAGCTGGAGTACCTCGAGGATTTCATAGAAGAAGTTGAAGTGACCAGAAGAAGAGACAGGGCTGTCGAAAGTCTTGGAGAACTGCTTGGTGACGATGACAACGATGCTCTGAAAAGCCTGAATACAGCTCTGGATTATTCAAATGAACTCATCGACTATGAGAATAAGGCAATGAAACTGATCCTGGAAGCTGAAGGCTACGACATGAGTCAGGTGCCTGGAAACATTGCGAATGTAGAACTTACAGAAGAAGAATACAGAATGACTCCGGCGCAGAAAAAGAAAGAGGCGGAGACACTCGTGTTCGATAACAATTATATGCATTACAAGGACCGCATAAGGGAAAATGTAGGCCTCTGTACGCAGTCTCTCATACACTCATCGAGCCGTGATCTGGATAACGCGTCCGCAAGGCTGTCGCTGCTTGTAAAGCTGCAGACATGGATGACCCTGCTTTTCCTGCTGATAGTACTCGGAATAGTTGCGATTATTACCGTGATGATTCGCAGACCGCTCACCAATATGGTCCGGCTGATGCAAAACCAGGAAACCATACCTCCTGAGGGAGTGGAGGAATTAAGATTCGTTACCAGAACATATAACGAGATACTTAAGGAAAACCGCGCCTCCCGCGAAAAGCTCAGCCATGAGGCGTCTCACGATGCGCTTACCGGATTGTTCAACCGCGGCGCTTACGATCTTATGATGGAAAGCGTTGATAAAGAGCATATGGCGCTCATTCTGATTGATGTGGACTATTTCAAGGATGTAAATGATACATATGGGCATACGGTAGGAGACCGCGTACTTAAGAGGGTGGCTGATCTTCTGAAAACCAGCTTCAGATCAGTGGATGTACTGTGCAGAATAGGCGGCGATGAGTTTGCTGTGATCATGACAAGGGCCAACAGCTCCATGAGCCAGCTCGTAATGAATAAAATGAACAGAGTCAACGACATCCTGCAGCATCCGAAAGACGATCTCCCGCCGGTTTCCCTGAGCGTCGGCGTTGCATTCTCTGACAGACAGGACCCGCAGGGTGATATTTTCAGCGATGCTGACAGCACATTATATGAAGTAAAGAAAGCAGGCAGAAAGGGATGCGCTGTTTTCGGCTGCGGGACAGCCGGAACGGATAATGAAGGATAGTACCAGGAGGGAAGGATATCATGACAGACAAAACGGCGATGATCTTCTCAAAGGACGCAAATACCGGTGTGTACCTGGCCTGTAACCAGGCGTTTGCTGAATACGCCGGAAAGTCCTCACCTGAAGAAGTCGTAGGGCTGACTGACTACGACATATTCGATCATATAACGGCGGAGCACTTTGTTGAAGATGATGCAACGGCGCTTGCAATGGAAGGCGCGTATATTTTCTTTGAGGATGTTCCGGACGCAACCGGTTCCGTTATCCGAAATCTTCAGACAACTAAACTCAGAATGAAAGACGGTGACAGCAGAGAGTATCTGCTCGGCATGTGCATTGATGTGACAGAGATGACCATGCTCAAGAAAGCAGAAGCTGAAGCTAATGTCAAGATGAGCGAGCTTAAGGAAAAACTGACCCTGCAGGATCAGCTGCAGAAACAGCAAATGCATCAGAAAGAGCTCAACAGCATGATAACCGCGATGGCTTCGGACTACCGCAGCGTATATCATGTGGATATCGATGAAGATAATGCTGTGTGCTACAGGGCTGATCCGGATGATCCCGAACAGATTGGCGAGGGTGTTCATTTCCCTTACTATGAGACCTTCAGAGAATACTGCAACGAACATGTCGATGAAGAGTTCAGGGAAGATTTCCTCAGGTTTATCGATCCTGACAACATAAGGAAAGCGCTTGCTACGGAAAACATAATAGCTTTCAGGTATCTTGCAATGCGCGGGGGCAAAGAGTACTACGAGATGCTTCGAATGGCAGGAGTCCGCCATCCTAAAGACAGGGATGACAACATTGTACATGCCGTAGGCGTAGGCTTCACGATCATTGATACGGAAATGAGAGAGACCTTGGCCAGGAATCATGCTCTTCGAGATGCGCTTGCCGCAGCAGAAGAAGCCAACCGGGCAAAGACGGCTTTTCTGTCAAACATGAGCCATGAGATCCGTACACCGATGAACGCCATAATTGGCCTCAACAACATTGCTCTGTCTGACGAAACCATCTCTGACAGCACCAGGGAATACCTGAATAAGATAGGCGATTCCGCACACCATCTGCTTGGCATCATTAACGACATTCTTGACATGTCACGCATCGAATCAGGCCGCATGGTGATAAGAAACGAGGAGTTCTCATTTGCGAAAACTCTCGAACAGGTCAATACCATCATAGGCGGCCAGTGCCGCGACAAAGGCCTTGCTTATAGTTGCAGCCTTCTGGGGAGTATAGAGGATTACTACATCGGAGATGACATGAAGCTCCGTCAGATAATGATCAATATCCTCGGCAATGCAGTCAAATTTACTCCGGAGGGCGGCAAGGTTGAGCTGATAATTGAAGAGACAGCGAGATTTGACGGTAAATCGACGCTTCGCTTTGTCTTCAGAGATACAGGTATAGGCATGAGCGAGGAATACCTGCCGAAGCTCTTCGACCCTTTTACACAGGAAAACTCCGCATATATCAGCGCCTATGGAAGCACCGGACTCGGTATGCCTATCACAAAAAGTCTGGTGGAGCTGATGAACGGAAACATATCCGTAGAAAGCAGGAAAGGAAAGGGAACTACATTTACTGTTACAATAACTCTGCTCGATACAGATCACAGACCTGAAGAAGAAGAGGGCGTTCCGCTTCCTCATGACATGTGCGTGCTTGTGATCGATGACGACCCTGTTGCCTGCGAACATGCACAGATAGTGCTCGGACAGATTGGAATTACCTGTGAGAAAGCGCTCTCCGGACTGGATGGGATAGAGATGGTCAAACTGCGCCACGTCCGAAGAGAGCCATACAATCTCATTCTTGTAGACTGGAGGATGCCGGATCTGGACGGCCTTGAGACAACAAAGCAGATAAGGGCTGCAGTCGGCTCGGAAACTCCTATTATAATTCTTACATCTTATAACTGGGAAGATATCGCTGAGGAGGCAAGACTTGCCGGTGTGGATACATTCGTATCCAAGCCGCTGTTTGCGGGAAGTGTAATGGATCAGTTCCGTGAAGCCTTCAAAAGAAAGAACTCCAGGCTGGCCGGTGAGACTGCAGACCTTAAGGGCAGAAGAGTACTGCTCGCTGAAGACATGCCGGTCAATGCTGAGATACTGATGATGATTCTGGCAATGAGGGAGATGGAAGTTGATCTGGCAGAGAACGGAAAGGTCGCTTTCGACAAATTCAGTCAGCACGGAGCAGGCTACTATGATGCCATTCTTATGGATATCCGCATGCCTGTCATGGATGGACTTGAAGCATCTTCAGCCATACGGGCTCTGGACCAGGCAGATGCCGGGACAATTCCTATAGTTGCCCTTACAGCCAATGCCTTCGATGAAGACGTTCAGAGAAGCATGCAGGCCGGAATCAACGCGCATCTCTCCAAACCGGTCGATCCGGAGTCTCTGTTCTCGACTCTCGAGAGTCTGATTAAAGACTGAGAAAGCCTGAAACAGAGCAAATTCAATACATTGACTTCAAGAGGTCGTTATGCGGACAACGGCAGACAGGATTGTTTTGCTTTGTTTTGTTTGCTTAACGACCTCTTTCAAGGTAGAATAGAATCAGTAAAATATTTTTGGCTATGCATTAGACATTAGCTCATAAGGAGGAAACTTATGAAGGTAATTGCAGGTGAAGAAAGGACTGCAGTGGTTACCAGGATCATGGAACTTCTGGATCCAGGCAGCTTCATGGAGATGGGCGAGCATGTTTCGGCCAGGTTTACCGAGTTCTACCATCCGGACTCCGTAAAGGAGTCAGACGGAGTGGTGACCGGTTACGGTACGGTCAACGGCAGCCTTGTTTTTGTTTATGCCCAGGACAACGAAGTAATGGGCGGTACATTCGGAGAACAGCACGGACGCAAGATCGTAGACCTTTACGAGCATGCCATCAAGGCCAAGGCTCCTATAATCGGTCTTCTTGACTGCGCTGGCTTCCGTATTGAAGAGGGACTGGACGGACTATATCAGTTTGCTAAGCTTTACAAAAAGCAGGCTGAAGCTTCGCATCTGATTCCGCAGATTGTTGCGGTAATAGGACAGTGCGGCGGAGGAATGTCGATCGCCGCGCAGCTGGCAGACTTTGTATATATTGAAAAAGACAAAGGAAGCATATTTGTTAATCCGCAGAGCGTTGTCAGCAACGCTATAGGCGATAACCCTTATGTTGAGGCTATCGATGACGGCACCTACGAGTGGCCTGAGATCGCGCAGAAAATCCGCAGCATAGTTGATATTCTGCCTTCAAGCAGCAGATTCACACCGGATATCACCGAAGTCAGTGATGAGGAACTCAACCGCGACTGTGATGGCATTGAGGAGAGTCTTGGTGACGCAAAGGCCATCCTGACAGAGCTTTCCGATGACGGCAGCTTCATTGAGTGCAGAAGCAACGAGGGACGTGACATGATCACAGGACTCATCAGAATAGGCGGTATGCCTCTCGGCGTTGTGGCCTGCAACGAGGTCGAAGGAAAGAAGCGTCTGACCGCAGCCGGCTGCAACAAGGCTGCAAAGATGATCGACCTCTGCACCAGATTCCACATTCCGCTGCTGACTGTTACAGACACAGAGGGATACAACACGGATTCGGCAACTGAGACTTTCCTGCCTAGCGCAGCTGAAAGAATGGTAAGAGCACTGACTGCTTCAGATGTTCCGAAACTCAATCTCGTGACAGGCTCAATCGTCGGAAGCGCATACAGCATGCTCAATTCAAAGGGACTCGGAGCTGACTATGTATTCATGTGGGATTCCGCGAATGTAAGCATCGTAGAGCCGCGTCAGGCTACTGAGGTAATTTTCGGAAAATGGTCTAAAGAGCTTGAACAGCAGTACCGTGATACACAGTCGAGCGCTGTGGCACTGGCAAGACACGGATTTGCAGATAAGGTGATCGCTCCTGAAGAGACAAGAAAGTATCTTATAGGAGCGCTGCAGACATTTATTAACAGCAGGTAGGTGATGGTATGAGTTTAGGACAAATATTCATAACTGCGCTGTTATATACGCTTATCGGAATGGGCACGGTATTCGCTGTACTGATATTCATCTCGATATGCATATGGCTGCTCGGCAAGGCTTTCGGGCCAAAACAGGCAGCAGTACAGCAGACAGCAGCGGAAACAGCTGCTGCAGCGCCTGAAGAACCTGAGGGAATCAGGCCTGAGATCATTGCCGCTATCGTGGCAGCGATCAATCAGCAATTAAAAGAAGAATCTGGAGAAGATGTTGTAGAAGGATACATCGTTAGAAACGTACGGAGGGCAACATGGAGACATACATCGTAAGAGTAAACGGCGAAGAATTCGAAGTCGAAATAGAAAAGACCGGCGAGAGCGCGGCAGCACCGGCAGCACCGGCAAAGGCTGCAGCTCCTGCACCTAAAAAAGCAGCAGCCAAGTCAGGCGGAGCAAAAGGCAAGGGCGAACCTGTCGTATGCGGTACTGCAGGCAAAGTTTTCAAAGTCGTTGCAAGTGAAGGACAGGCTGTAAAGGCGGGAGACACTATCGTGGTCCTCGAAGCTATGAAGATGGAAATCCCTGTCGTTGCGCCTAAGGACGGTACAGTCAGCAAGATCGTCGTTTCAGAAGGAGATGCCACAACATCAGGCCAGACTGTAGCTTACGTAGAATAATACCGGGGAGGCAAAAAAATGGGAGATACCTTATTAAACCTGGCTCATCAGACCGGATTTTTAAATCTGACCCTGGGCAACGCGATCATGATCGCAGTCGCTCTTGGTCTGATGTATCTGGCCATAGTCAAAGAATATGAGCCGCTCCTGCTCCTTCCGATATCATTCGGCATGTTGCTGGTCAATCTGTATCCGCCTATTATGGAAGAAGGCGGACTGCTGCATTACTTCTTTATGCTTGACGAGTGGACGATCCTTCCGTCTCTCATATTCCTGGGAGTCGGAGCGTTGACGGATTTCGGACCGCTGATCGCCAACCCAAAGAGCTTCCTGCTCGGAGCGGCGGCGCAGTTCGGAGTATTCGGAGCATTCCTGCTGGCAATGCTCATGGGATTCAACGAAGCTCAGGCAGCAGCAGTCAGCATTATCGGAGGAGCGGACGGACCTACGTCCATCTTCCTGGCAATGAAGCTTGGACAGAGAGAACTCATGGGTCCTATCGCCGTAGCGGCATACTCATATATGTCGCTGGTGCCGATAATTCAGCCGCCTATCATGAAAGCGCTTACAACTGAAAAAGAACGTAAAATAAAGATGGAACAGCTCAGAGAAGTATCGAAGAGAGAACGTATCCTGTTCCCAATCATCGTTACTATAGTAGTCTGCCTGATTCTGCCGTCGACAGCGCCTCTTATCGGAATGCTCATGCTGGGCAACCTGTTCCGCGAGAGCGGGGTCGTGCGCCAGCTGCAGGAGACTGCTTCCAACGCTCTGATGTACATTGTAGTTATCTTCCTGGGAACATCGGTCGGAGCTACAACGAGCGCTGAGGCTTTCCTTAAGTGGACAACCATCAAGATCGTTATTCTCGGAATGATAGCGTTCAGCTTCGGAACAGCTGCCGGAGTCCTCTTCGGCAAGCTGATGTGCAAGCTGTCGGGCGGCAAGATCAACCCGCTTATCGGATCGGCAGGCGTATCCGCCGTTCCAATGGCAGCGAGAGTATCGCAGAAGGTTGGCGCAGAAGCAGATCCTACGAATTTCCTGCTCATGCATGCCATGGGCCCTAATGTAGCCGGAGTAATCGGTACAGCAGTAGCTGCCGGCGTATTTATGGCTATATTCGGTGTCTGATATCAACTGGAGGAATAAAATGGGAAAGAAATTAAAAATAATGGAGACTGCGATCAGAGACGGTCAGCAGTCACTGATCGCTACAAGAATGCCTTTTGAAGACATGGAACCTGCACTGGCTCTTATGGATCAGGTAGGTTATGAGGCAATAGAATGCTGGGGCGGAGCTACTTTCGACTCATGTATCAGATTCCTCGATGAGGATCCATGGGAAAGACTCAGAAAGCTCCGTGCTGCAATGCCTAACACACAGCTGCAGATGCTGCTCAGAGGCCAGAACCTTCTTGGTTACAGACACTATTCGGATGACGTAGTAGACTATTTTGTCAAAAAGTCGATCGACAATGGAATTGACAGAATCAGGATATTCGATGCTCTGAACGACCTGCGTAATGTTGAGACAGCAGTCAAGGCAACAAAGGAATACGGAGCTCACGCTCAGGTAGCAATGTCTTATACTATCGGTGAACCGTACACTCCTGAATACTGGAAGGGCCGCGCGCTCCGTATACAGGAACTGGGAGCGGATTCGATTTGCATCAAGGACATGGCAGGATTAATGGTTCCTACAGCAGCAGGCGAGATGATCGCAATGCTCAAGGAGGCTGTTGATATTCCTATCCAGCTGCATACACACTGCACAAGCGGCGTAGCGCCTATCACATACTACGTAGCTGCACATGCAGGGGTTGACGTGATCGACACTGCTATTTCGCCGTTCTCCGGCGGAACGAGCCAGCCTTCAACTGAAGTAATGGTAGAGACATTCAAAGGAACTGAATACGATACAGGACTCGATATCGGCAAGCTTGAGAAAATAGCTGCTCACTTCCAGACCATCAGAGACAAGGATCTCAAGAGCGGCCTCATGAACACCAAGGTTCTCGGTACAGATATCAAGACACTTATCTACCAGGTACCTGGCGGAATGCTTTCGAACCTTGTATCGCAGCTGAAAGACCAGAATGCTGAAGACAAGTATCTTGAAGTACTTCAGGAAGTTCCTCGCGTAAGGAACGATCTCGGAATGCCTCCTCTCGTAACACCGTCATCGCAGATCGTCGGAACACAGGCTGTTCTCAACGTCCTGATGGGTGAGAGGTATAAGGTCCTGTCTAAGGAGACCAAGGAGATGCTCAAGGGCAAATACGGTTCAACACCTATGCCTATGAACCCTGAGGTGCTCGCAAAGATCGATGAGAGCGAGAGGATCACCTGCAGACCTGCAGACCTGCTTGAGCCTGAGCTCGATAAG
>ODAI012042949.1_pt1 | contig 11332 bp, 11 predicted proteins | sample 1539321 | NCBI WGS metagenome assembly ODAI01 (sample SAMN02144231, study PRJEB22623) | gut metagenome | biome: sheep rumen | host: Ovis aries | place: New Zealand
GCGATATAGCAGGTCCTCTGTCCCCAGGGCTCTGTCTCCGGCTCCAGTACAGGCACCGCGCCCTTTTCCACCGCGCTTTTAAAGGCGGCGTCCACCTCCTCAAAGGTATCCACATACAGAGCGATCTCGAAATGTCCGTTCAGGCCTCTGACATAGTCATAGCGGCGGCCTGTCATCTGCTCGAAATCCTTTCTTCCGTAGAGAAGAAAGAGGGTCCCGTCCTTTACCAGATACACGTTGGAGGCATCCTCCCCTTCCCGGATCTCAAATCCCAGAACGTCCCTGTAAAAGCGGATCATCCTTCCCATGTCGCTTACCAGCAGTCCGAATCCGTCCAGTCTCATGCTTCTTCCTCCTTTTCATAGATGGCGGCCATTCTCTTCACCGCCCCAGCGATCTTCTCTCTTGCCTCCTGCGGCTCCAGCACCTCCGCCTTGTCCCCGAAGGTCATAAGCCAGGAGGTCAGGCTGCCCAGATCCGTGTAATCCGCGGTAAAAAGAAGTCTCCCTTCCCGGGTCTCCTTAAAGCAGCCAGGCCCGAACTCTTCCATCAGCCGCCATTTCTGATCCGGATCGAACAGGGCCTTCACTCTGATCTTCCCGGGGAAGATCTTTTCATCCGAAAGATCCGGCAGGGACGCTTCCCTCCGTTCAAAGGTCTTTTCCGTTTTCTTCAGGCTGTCCATGCGGTTCAGCTTAAAGAGCCTGAAGTCTTCCCTTTCCCTGCAGAAGCCCCACAGATACCAGCTGGACCAGCGGAAGATCAGGAAATAGGGCTCCACCGTCCTGTCACTTTCGCCGGAGGGGGAAAAGTAGCGGAAGCTGACCAGGCGCCTTTCTTCTATGGCATCCTGCAGGACCCCTATCTTCGGGGCAAGGGATTCTCTGTACCAGGAGGACAGATCGATCAGAATGGAGTCCCTGCCGCTTATGAAAGAGGAGGAGCCTGCCCGGATCTTCTCCATCAGCTGACTGTAATAGCTGCTGCCGCTGACGCTGTCCAGGCTTCTGAGCCCCGCCAGGATCATCTGCATGTCCCTGGAGGTCAGGATGGTCCGGTCCATCCGGTAGCCTTCCATGATGCTGATGCCCCCGCCTGTTCCCTGGACCGTACAGACGGGGATCCCGGCCCTGCCAAGATCTTCTATATCCCGCATTATGGTCCTTCTGGAGACCTCGAATTTTTCTGCCAGTGCCGGCGCCGTAGTCTTCTCTTCCTGCAGCAGCACGGACAGGATGCCGATCAGCCTGTCTGTCTTCATTCTTCTCATCCTCCGCTTATATGGTATCACACCTAACACGTCATCTGTATGTCATGTTTATTATAGCATTTCTGCATCTTTCGGGGCACTGTCTTCCCGGCCGCCTTCGCTGCAGTGGGTCACGATTCGAAATTTCGATGGAGGGGAGGATAAAAATGACCGTCTCTTCCTGTATCCTGTGTTCCTTCGAATGCAGAGGCACGACGGACTCTGTTGAGTATTGTACGGTCAGACTGCAGGCCGGGGTCCGGAGCTGCCGGCCCTCCATAGCTCCATCAGGCCGCAGGGACCGGGCATACAAAAAAGACATCGGAAAACCGTATGGCTTTCCGGTGCCTTTCCTTCTTAGGCCCTGGTCTCCAGGGCTTCTTTTATGCTTTCTTTCTGCACTTAAAACATCCCATGCCTTCCACCGACGTCACTTTTACGTCTCTGTACATGCCGGCCAGGCAGTCTCTCAGGCTCTTTTTAGTCTCAAAGGGAGGGGTAAAAAAGCCCCTGGGGACATACAGGTGATTCACAAACCAGTCCGTACGGCTGCAGCCGCCCTCTATGTAAAAGCAGCCGCAGAAGATCCCGCCGGGCCGAAGCACCCTTAGGGTCTCCCGGTATGCCGCTTCCTTGTCAGGGAAGGCGTGGAAGCCGTTCATGGACAGAACGATGTCGAAGGATCCGTCCTCAAAGGGCAGGGCTCCCACGTCCCCCTGCAGGAAGGTGACGTTCCTTATGCCAAGGCTTTCCGCCTTCTTCCCGGCCTCAGAAAGCATGTCCGCGGAATAGTCCAGGCAGGTGATGTCCGCATCCGGCAGGTCTATGTAGACGGGCATGGTCAGGACCCCCGTTCCCACAGGCACCTCCAGAAGCTTTCCCTTAAAATCCTCCGGTACCCCCGAAAGGGCCTTTTCGATGTAGCGGAGATTCTTTTCCCTGTCCATGTTCCAGACAAGGAGGCAGATGGCTTTGCCCGCCGCCGTGGAATATGTCATCATGCCGTCGTAGAAGCCGGCATGGGTGCCGGTCACTTTGTAGGCATTCCTGATCTGGTCTTTTCTGCTCATATCCTATCCTCCGAACCTGATCCTTACGATCTTCATCTTTACCAGGCTGTCGCACAGGCGGATCATCAGCCTGTGAAAGAGATTCACATCCCTGTATATGTCCCGGTAGCCCCGCATGTAGCTTCTTGCGGAAACCGAGGAAAAACGGCTGCTCCACTCCTTAAGCTCCGACTCATCCTCCAGGGAAAAGAAGGGCGGGGCCTCAGTGATCCCGGCTTCCCTCAGCCAGGTCCTTCTCATAAGAGATGCGCCCCGCCTGTTGCAGACATCGAAAGAAAGCACCGCTCCCGGGAACCTTTCCGCCATGGCACAAAAGAGCTTTCTTAAGTCCCCGGTCTGAAAGTAATAGAATACCCCCGCGGCAAAAAAGACAGCGCCCTCCGAAGGGTCGATCCTGTCCATCCAGGCATGGTCGTTCAGGTCGAAGGCCAGATTCGTCTCCCTCTCTCCGGCAGGAAGGAGCTGGTCCCTCACCCGGATCACGTCCGGCAGGTCTATGTTTATGCCCCGGCAGATGCCGTTGTCGCACTGGCGGAAGGTATCGTCCAGGCCGCAGCCCAGGCTGACTACGCTGGCAGCCGGATGCTCCTTCAGATAATCTTTCACCTCGCAGCGAAGGTCGTACTGCCTCTGGGCCGTCTCCAGCGCCCCAAAGAGGCCCGCCGGAGATTCCATCTTTCTGCGCCTTTTCTCAAAGTCATAGTCCAGAGAGGCGCAGATCCTCTCCGCCTCCGGATCCGAAAACAGGTCCGGAAAGTGCTCAGAGCAGATCAGCCGCCCGTAAAGGGGAATGACCAGGGTCTCCTGGACCGTATTCTCCTCAATGTAATATTTCTTCATGTAAAACTCCTTATCCCAGCGCCGCGTCCAGGGCCATCATGAGACTGAAGCCCACGGCAAAGAAGAGGACGCCGATATTGGAGTGCTCCCCGGAGGACATCTCCGGGATCAGTTCTTCCACCACCACGTAGAGCATGGCTCCCGCCGCGAAGGAAAGGAACCAGGGCATGGCGGGGACCACCAGAGAGGCAGTCAGAGCGGTCAGCCCCCCGAAGAGAGGCTCCACCGCGCCGGACATGGCCCCCAGAAGGAAAGACCTGCTCCTGCTTTTCCCCTCCGCGAACAGGGGCATAGAGATGATGGCTCCCTCCGGGAAGTTCTGGATGGCGATTCCCAGGGCCAGAGCCAGAGCGCCGCCGGATGTGATGCTGCCGTTTCCTGAAAGAAGGCCCGCATAGACCACTCCCACAGCCATGCCCTCGGGAATGTTGTGGAGGGTCACAGCCAGCACCATCATGACGGTCCTGTTGAGGGAGGTCCTGGGTCCCTCCGCCTGGTCCCCCCGGTCAATGGACCTGTGCAGATGGGGGATGACATGGTCCAGCAGAAGGAGAAAGAGAATCCCCAGCCAGAAGCCTTCGAAGGCCGGAAGGAAGGCCCATCTTCCCATGCCGGCCGACTGTTCCATGGCGGGCAGGATCAGGCTCCATATGGAGGCGGCCACCATTACGCCGGCCGCAAAGCCGGTCAGGGCCCGCTGCAGGCCCTCTCTCAGATCCTTTTTCAGAAAGAACACACAGGCCGCCCCTGCCGCCGTTCCCGCAAAGGGGATCATTAGCCCCCACAGGACCTCTTTCATGACCATCCGAACAGGCCTTTCTTTTCATAAGGGGCCGATTCGATGCCCAGGCAGCTGTAGCCGGTGGCGTCCAGGGCAGCCTTAAGGGAGGCCGTATCCACGGCCTCTTCTGTCAGGAAGGAAGCTTCCTTTCTGCTTCTTGAGGCCTTTACCTTTTTTGCGCCGGGGACGGCCTTCCGGATGGCTTCGCATACGTGGGTCTCGCACATCCCGCACATCATGCCATCTATTTTCATTGTTACCTTATTCAACTGTTTTTCCATCCTTTCTTTTTATATCCGCAGTCGCAGAAGGGGCCGCCGGAAGCCAGGGTATATTCCCGGACGAAATCCGACGCGCCGCCCTCCCTGCTCATGGCATAGTCCAGATGACACATGGCTGGGACCAGATCGTACAGGCCCAGTTCCTTCATCAGTGTGCAGATGCCGCATCTGGTAAATCTGGCCTCGTAGCCGCTCCCGTCCGCATAGGGAAGAAACTCAAAGTTCCAGGAATAGGGATTCCGGTCGGCAGCATTGAATGCCGCCGACTTTTTCATGCCCAAGATGTCCTTTTCTCCAAACTTTGCCCTTCCGCCCATCCGGCAGAACCATTTCATGGGAGGAATCATCATGGCCTTTTCGTAATACTCCGTAAGGGCATCAGGGTCCGGCCTCTTTTCCATAGCCAGGATAAATGAAGAGAGCATGGCGCAGTTTACGATATTCATCTTAAAACGGTCGCCCTTCTCAAACTCCGGCAGAGAGGCGATGATCTGCCTGTACCTGCGCCCTGCCAGGGCGGCCGTCCTCTGCGCTTCCCTGCGGCTGCATCCCAGGACAGACTCCAGTTTCTTCCGGAAGGATCCGGCGAAAAGAAGCCACATGCCCGCAGGCATTCCCGCATATCTCATATCCCTGTTCTCCCGTCTGTCATCATGCAGATGTTAGCTATTACTAACTTCCGAAGAAAAAAATAAAAAACTTCTCCTCCGCGCACCGACCCGTCTGAAAAAGCATTGCAGATGTCAGCAGAATTTTTTATTAGCTTTTGCTAACCTTTCTGTAATTGTAGCCTCCCCACCGTGAAAAATCAAGGAGCTTCCAAAGCGGCCGCCGGCAGGCTTCAGGCAGGCTCAGGGCAGGGTTCGGGCTTTGCCTGCCTTCCCCTGCTCTGCTTTTGCGCATATCTGAAAAAAGCGGCAGAGGTCCCTCTTTGGTCTTTTGACAGCACAGGGGCCTTTGTCGCTTTCCCGGGGCCGAAGCATCTCTCCCGCCCTTTCCTGATTGTTTTCTCTTCGGGCCGCCAGCATCTTCTGCAGCCGGATCACTATGGCCGACCTGTTTCTGAGGGCGCTAAACAGTTCCGATTTTCCTGTCATGGCGATCACGGAAGACCCGTATAATACAGGGTCTGCCCCTGCCCCGGCTCTTTATCCGTCACATTCTCTCCCGGCATCCCGGAGCAGATTTTTTAAGTCTGCGCAGGTCAGCGCAGGCCGGCTTCGTATTCATGGTCATTTTCCTGCTCGACCACGATACACCCGCAGAATTTACATCTGTACTGCCACTCGGTTACAGGTCCCTCTTTTACCTTATTCTGAAAATACATGTGCTGTCCGCAGTTGGGGCAGATGTGGTCGGTGGGCTCATAATCGTAATTCACAGTGAAGAGCCAGCAGTTGTCATTACTGCGGCAGTGGCTGCCAAATTCCACTGTTGCGGCACAGCCCTCCGTGACCCAGTTGCGGTTACCGCCGCTTACTGCCTCCAGTTCGTCCAGGTCCAGCTCCATTCCATCCTGGACGCGGTACTTTCCGATTTCTTCAAAGAGGAGTTCGGCCTCCTCGCGTGTGATCTCCTGTCCTTGCGCTTTCATGATTTTGGCAGCCTCCGCGGCGTTTCCGGCTGCAAGAAGTTTTGTTTTCAGTTCGTTGGTTATATTCATACTGTACCCCCTTGTATGTTCTGTCCGTCTGCTGTCAGTACGCCAGACTTCCAGTGATTCTTTTTAATATTTTATAAAAAATCTGATTCTCTGTCTCCCTCTTTTAGAGGGATATTTCATCCCGCAGCCAAAGGGCAGAGGGCTTCCCTGCCTGACAAAGAGCTCAGACGTCCAGTCTCTGCCGTTCCACCAGTTCCGCAAATAAACCGCCTTTTTCGATCAGCTCATCGTAGGTGCCGTCCTCTGCAATGCCTCCGCCGTCCAGGACCAGGATCCGGTCGCAGCGGCGGATGGTGGAGAGCCGGTGGGCGATGACGATGCGGGTGCAGCCCATAGCGTCCAGAGCCTCACAGACCTGCTTCTGGGTCCTGTTGTCCAGGGCGGAGGTGGCCTCGTCGAAAATGAGCAGCTTTGGCTTTGGGGCGATGGCCCTGGCGATCATCAGTCTCTGGCGCTGGCCGCCGGAAATGCCGCTGCACGCCTGACCCTGTCTGCAGAGATCTGCAGGTGTCATGCATGCGTAGAGGCACTTTTAATGTATGCGTATTTATTTCCTTCCCGCAGGACCGGCCGCGGGGGGGCTCTCATCTTGGCGTGATATCGATCTGGCTGACTCCCATCTCGTCCTCATAGATATGGATATCGTACTGATAGGTACTGTCTCCGTCTGTAATGGTAAAGGCTGTATCGCCGTAGGCGTGGACATGGACCAGGACGGTACTGTCCTCCCCGCTGCCCAATACGGAGATGTCCGCGATGCCCGGATCCTCCACCTGGGCGGAAGCTTCTTCTGACAGCACGGGATTATCGGGAAGAAACTGGCTGGAGGTAAAGTCCACGTTTTTGGGGACCAGCAGCATGGCCGCAACGAACAGGACCGGCAGGGCAAGGCCTGCGGCCTTCTGCCATATCTTTCCGGTAAACAGATACAGATAAAGAAGCACCTGCCCGATGCAGAAAAGCACCATGATCAGCAGTCTGGGAAACTCATGGATCACGTACCTTAAGCCGCTTTCGCATATGACCGCCAGAAGGATCAGGACCGGCATGAGGATCAGGAGGCTGAGCCAGTTCCTTTTCCTTATATACCAGCCGATATATGCCGCGGGAAATGTCCCCAGGGTCAGCATGAACCAGTAGGGATAGTAGCGGAAGATCCCCCAGCCCTGAAAGTTAAAGGGGACCTGGAACAGGTAGATCAGGGGCTGGCTGATCAGAAAGAAGACAAAGGTCTTCAGAGCCGACTCCAGGGGCTTTTTGGCGTTGGCTATGATGATGACCGCAAAAAAGATCCAGGCCTCCAGGGTCTCTCCCATCCTTGCAAAGGAGGTGTCCTTAAATACCGGAACAAGAAGAAACACTGTGGTCAGGACCGCCGTTCCCACCGCGTACAGGATGATTCCCGGCCAGGTCAGATCGATCCCGCCGTAGAGCTTATCCGTAAATCTTCTGAATGCGCTTTTTTCTTTCATGACACGTTTCTCCCTGTCTTTTCTTCAGCTGACTGATTTTTCCGCCCGGCCCTCTCCCGGGACGAAGGCGGATCTCCGGGTAAATTATAGCAGACTTTCCCGCGGCGGGGGAACAGTTCCACCCCATTGCCGGAAACTGTTTTCACTGCTTTTCATTCTCCTCCCATTCTCCTCCCGATCTTATCCCGATCATGGCCGGAAAACATGAAAGCAGGGGCTATGTTCCTGCCGGCATGTTATAATAGGGTATCATTTCCATGCAGGAGGCCGCTTATGACACTCGCCCTGATCTATCTTTTCACAGCCTTTTTATTTCTGGCCCTGATGCTCTCACTGGGGTTTCAGCCCGCCTTTCTGGCAAAGCTGAACGGCCTTATCCTTTTCATCTCCGGAGCAGCCGGAATCCTTCTGTACGGCTACGGATATTCCGTGGTCTGCCAGGGCCCCGTCCAGGCCATGATCCGGACGCTCTTTTCCGTATTCTGCATGTTCCTGGGACGAAATGAGATCAGCTCCGTAAGCAGCGTTCCCCTTCTCCAGCGTCCGGATATGCAGCTGATCTTTTACGGCGTCCATCTTCTGGCCCTTTACTTCACCGCCAGCGCCGTCATCGCCGCCCTGGGCAGCCGGCTGATCCGCACGCTCCGCCTTCTGGTCTTCCGCCGTCATGATATAAACCTGATCTTCGGCGCCTCGGAAGCTTCCCTCCGCTTCGCAGGCCAGCTCAAAAGCGAAAGCAAAGGCCACATCGTTTTTGTGGATCCGGGCCCCGGCGCTTCCTTCGGGAGCAAGATCGACGATCTGGGCGCCCTCTTCTTTAAGGATGCCGACGCTAAGAATGCGTCCCCGGCCTTTTTAAAACGCCTCGGCATGAAGCCCGGAAAGCGGCAGCTCCACGTTTTCTGCCTGGACGCCGACGAAGCCGCAAATCTCTCCTACGCCCGCGCCCTGGCAAAGACCCTTGAAAAGGGAGGCTTTAAGCCGGACCAGACAAGGCTTTCCGCCATCTTCACCGAAGAGACCTCCGGAGAGGCCCTCCTTGCTGCCGCAGGGGCAGACGGTAAGAGACAGGGAGCCTTTGGCAGCGTGATCGCCATCGAAAAGCCGGATATGCTGGCCAGACTGATGATCAGGGACTGCCCTCCCTATAAGACCATGACCTTTGACCGGAAGGCCCTGGCCCTTAACAGCTTCGAATGCCTGATCGTGGGCTTTGGCAGGACCGGCCAGGCGGCCCTCCGGCAGCTGATCGCCAACGGCCAGTTCGCGGGAAGCAGCTTCCACGCCACCATCGCGGACAGAGATTACAATACCGGTTCCGGCAGCTTCTTCTACCGCTTCCCTGGCCTTAAGGCCCATGACGACTGGTTCACCGTGATCGCAGACAGCGCAAAGAGCGTAAAGTTCTACGAGCATCTGGAGTCCCTGGGCAGGGCCCTGAATTATATCGTGGTCTGTACCGGCAGTGAAAAGGAAAATGCCGAGATCGCCTATGAGCTGCGGGACTATCTCTTCCCCCGGGGCGTGCATCCGGTCATCATGCTGATCTCGGAAAACGGCATCAGCTCTCTGACAGGCGAAGGGCTCACTTCCACCCGGGACCTTTACACCACAGATCTGCTCTGCTCCGCAAAGCTGGACCGCATGGCCATGGTCATCAACCACCAGTACCACCTTTCCGAGGGGCGCACCCCCAAGGAGGACTGGGAGCGCTGCGACTACTTCAGCCGGCTCAGCTGCCGGGCCAGCGCGGATTTTACAGGCGCCTTTCTGAAGGCCGCCGGCACCAGCCCGAAGGCAGCCCTGAAAAGCGGCTGGCGCCCCGAGGGTGAGATCCTGGAGAACCTGAGCGTCACAGAGCATCTGCGCTGGTGCGCCTTCCACGAGACCATGGGCTACAGATGCATGCCCGATCAAATCTGGAAGGAACGGGCGGCCCAGTTCGAAAAGGAAAGGCTTGAGACCGGCTCCGGCAGGATCAGGATCGGCAAGGATCCGGCCGCCCGCCTCCACGCCTGCCTGATTCCCTGGGATGACCTGGATGCCCTATCAGAGAAGGAAAACGCTGTTACAGGCAGATCCGTAGATTACAAGGAGATGGACCGGGACAATGTCCGCATGATCCCCGAGATGCTGAAAGGAGCAAAACAGTGAAAAACAAAAAACTGATCTATGGCATTACCGGAGCCGCCCTGTATTTTCTGCTGCTCTTTCTCCTGGTCCTGGTGGAGAAAGGAGCCCAGGGCGCCTCGATCACCGGGATCGGTTCTGCCTTCTGGTATTCGCTGACCACCCTGACCACCGTCGGCTACGGCGACATGTATCCGGTGACCATTCCCGGCCGTATGATCGGAGCCCTGTTCCAGATCCTCAGCATCGGTGTTCTGGTCGCCCTCATTTCCGCCATGTTCTCCCTGATCCGGGGCCGCCTCCTGCCCCTGGCCTGCCTCCGGTTCAGACGCCGCAGCCACTGGTTCATCTTCGCCCAGACCAATCTCCGCTCCAGGCTGATCGCAGAAGCCGTCGCCTCGGAGGAAAAGGATGCCGTCATCCTTTTCAGCAGCCAGGATGGGGACCAGGAGATCTTTTCTTCCGGCACCTGCATAGCCCTGCCGCCGGACCAGCTGGTGGATTATCAGAAGGGCATGGGGAAGTGCACGGTCTTTGCCATGAGCGATGACCAGACCGAAAACGACCGCCTGGCCGACGAACTGAAGAATAAAGACTGCCGCGTCTGCGCCATGACAGACTATGAACCGGACAGACTCTCCGACCGTCTGATCCTTTTTAATCCCTTCCAGACCTGCGCCCGTCTCTACTGGGCCAGGTATCCCCTGGCTTCTCCTTCGGAAGTCATCGTCATAAGCGGCACGGGCCGCTATGCAGAGGCCCTGCTGGAGCAGGCCCTGATCTTTAACGTCACAGCGCCGGACCAGATGGTCTCCTATCATGTGATCGGCGATTTCGAGAATTTCCGCCGCAACCATCCTTATCTGGACCAGGCCTTTTCATCCTGCGACCGGATCTGCTTCCACGAGGGGCCCTGGAATCAGGATTTTGACATCCTGAAAAAGGCGGACCGCATCATCTTCTGCCACGACGATCCCGAAGTGTCCATGGAGGAGGTCACAGAGCTGAAGCGCTACTGCCCCACGGACGCGGTCCTTTACGTGCGGGGCACCGTTCCTCTGGACGGGATTACGGCCTTCGGCTCCCCGGCTGCCCTCTGCCGGCCCGAATATGTCCTGCGCTCCGGCCTTTATCAGATGGCTGTCCGCCTCCATAGGATCTATCAGGACTCCGTGGAAGGCGCACCCGGCTGGGAGGATCTGAGCGGCTTCCTCAGGAGGTCCAACCTTGCCTCTGCCGACCATCTGCTGATGAAGGTGCGCATTCTCCTTGCATCCTCGGATATAGAATACGGAAGCGGCACTGTCCTGCCCTCTGAAGACACCCTCAGGCGCGCGGCCGGGGTCTACCGGAAGCTGGACGAAGAGGCCCTGGACCGCTGCCGCAGGATCGAGCACGAGCGGTGGATGCGTTTTCATCTGATGAACAACTGGCAGTATGATCCGGTCCGGGACAACGCCCGCCGCCTCCACCACCTGCTCCTCCCCTATGACGAGCTGAGCCTTACGGACCAGCTGAAAGATAACTACGCCTGGGAACTGATCGAAAAACTCTGCTGAAAGGAACTGCCATGAACCAGGACACCGAAAGATCCTACATTGCCTTTATCAGCTACCGCCACCGGCCGCTTGACAAGCAGGCCGCCGAAATGATCCAGAGAAAGATCGAGAACTACAAAGTACCCAGGGAATTCCGGGACAGGGCAGGGGGAGACCGCCTGGGCATGGTCTTCCGGGACGAAGACGAACTGCCGGCCTCCTCTTCCCTGTCAGGCAGCATCACCTACGCCCTGGACCATACCAAATATCTTCTGGTGATCTGCACCCCGGACCTGCCGGAATCCAAA
>ODAI013304448.1_pt1 | contig 11332 bp, 11 predicted proteins | sample 1539321 | NCBI WGS metagenome assembly ODAI01 (sample SAMN02144231, study PRJEB22623) | gut metagenome | biome: sheep rumen | host: Ovis aries | place: New Zealand
GGTACATGAGGACGTGGTGACATTCCGATACTACGTCGATCCGCTGCTGAAGCATGAGGACGGCAAGCTGGGTATCTGCTTCAACGTGGCTTTCCGTGGTCAGAGCAGGGATATTGCCACTCCACTGACTGTCATGAACAACGAGGTGAACTCACGTTATCAGATAGTGTCTAAGCGGGTCGTGGATGAATGCGAGGCTCTGATTGACAGGTGCAATCAGCGGTTGAAGAAGACGGATCTGTCGGCCACTAATATAACCATCCTTGATGTGATGCGGTTGTTGGCATGAGATAGTTCAACCTTAAAAAGACAATAATATATTCAATATCAACAATTTAAAACTATATATCGTATGAAGAAGTTAGTTGCATGGACGGAAGAGCCGGTACTGGTGGCTTCTGTCGCTAATGGTGAAATGAGTGGTGGTGTCGAAATGGAGCATGAAATGCTTCATGCCGAAGAAGTGGAGAAGGACGAGCCTGACTCAGTTCCTGTCAAGAGACCTTCCAAGAAGGAACTTGACCGTGAGGAAGGACGCAGGGGAAATGAACGCAAGCCAAGCAATCGGGTGACATACTACGATGTGCCTGGCGCACCGGACTCTACTCCCCGTGTCGCTTATCGTCCTTCCGTTGCCCGTGGCAGCTATCGTCCCACTGGCGTTCTTGGCTATGTGAATCCCGAAAAGGAGGCAAAGCCGTCACGAGGCAAGAAGTCAAGAGACGAGAGCCGTTTCAAGGGTGCAAGGGACACCTACCCCAATGAAAAGCGTGGGGAAAGGACGAATACCAGAAATGGCAAGCGTCCTGAAGAGGTTGAGAGGAAGGAGTTAGTTGAGCATCAGAGGAAGATGTCTCAGTTGGAGGCATCGCTTCATGAGCTGTACCCTACCTCGGACATCAAGGCTGTGGGCAAGACGGAGGAAGAGCCGGTTACTCCCTACAAGAACTGGAGCAACAGCGACATTCCTCTGGAGAAGCTACAGACGGATGGTGTCAGCCAGCTCAGTGAGAGTGAGCTTCTGGCCATCATCATGGGCAACGGACCGAAGGAGTTCCCAACGGTGGAACTGATGAACCAGGTACTTGACGACTGTGGCAACGACCTGTCAAGACTGGCCAAGAAGACTGTCGAGGAACTGATGTGCTATCGTGGCATCGGCAAGAACCGGGCCATCGCTGTAGTTACTGCCTGCGAGTTCGGCAAGCGGTTCCGTAAGACGGCTCCTGAGGAGAAGCCTGTCCTGAAGGATGCAATCTCTGTTGGGAACTACATGATGCCGCAACTGGAAGACCTGGACGTGGAGGAATTCTGGGCTTTGTTCCTCAATCCGAAGCATGAAATGCTCAGACGGGTCAGGATTTGCCGGGGTGAGGTATCAGAGAATGCCGCTGACCCAAGGAACATCATGCGGTTTGGTGTCCTGTACAATGCGACCTACATTGTCACGGTACATAACCACATCAGCGGGAATCCTTCGCCCACCAAGTTTGACAGCATCATTGCGGCAAGGCTCAAAACTGCTGCGGAGGCTGTGCGTATGACCCTGCGCGACCACATCATCCTTGCGGAAGAACGGTACTTTTCATTTAAAGAAAATAAGAAGCTGTAGCTTACCTCCCTATTGAGTAGAAACTATTATGGCTCGATATTACAAAGTATCGGGCCACAGTAGTTTCTGCTTTCATGTATCGGAGGAAACAAAAAAATGAGCCGAATTACAACTTTTTCGTGATAATATTATGGTATTTCAAAACTTTTTCGTAAATTTGCAGCATGAAAGAGATAAAAAAGAAGGAAGAGGTAGAACGTTTCTTAAAACAGTTTTTGCCTAAATTGGATATATGGGGTATCATTTTCATCGACAGAGAAAAGAATGATGCCGCCTTGAGATCGATGGGTATCACCCCTAATGCACGTGAAACCATCATCAGGAGTATTGAGACCGATGACTATGTTGAGACGATTACCGACATTGTTTCTTGGGGTGACATGTGGGTGTTTGGAAAAGATGCTTTTGACAAGGAGATATACATCAAGATAACTCTTGGTCAGCCCAACAGCAAGACTATCTGTATCTCGTTTCATGAGTCAGAGCACGAAATAAGCTATGCATTCAAGAATAAAAAAGGAGGTGAATAATGGAACAGTATGTAGACATGAACAGTCCGTTTACAGGCGGACGAGTCAAAGAGGTCTTTACGACTGAAGTGCAGGAGTTCCGTAAGGAGAACTATACTGTCCATGCACGGTACTACGTGTGTGAGGACACTGGAGAGAAGTTCACAACGACCGAACAGGACGAACTAAAGTTCAACGAGCTCTATGGACAGTATCGGGTTCGTCATGGAATACCATTCCCTGAAGAGATTAAAGCGACGAGGGAGAAATATGGTCTGAGTCTTGCCGCCATCAGCAAGATTCTTGGCTTCGGCATCAACCAATATGCGAACTATGAGAACGGGCAGGTTCCTTCTGAGTCGAACGGAAAAATGATATTGGCAGCAAGGAACAAGGATTTCATGGTTAGCCTTTTGGACTCTTCACGTGAACAGTTTTCTGAAACTGAGTACACGAAAATCAGAAATTCCATTCTTTCAGCACCAGAAGAAAGTGCATCTGACAAACTTAATGCCCTTTTCTACTCTGACACCACATGTTCTGTGTATAACGGCTTCGGCTCGCTGAACACCAACAAATTGGCCAACATGGTCAAATTCTTCTTATACAAAGAAGGCAGCGTGTTCCCCACTAAGCTGAACAAGGAAATGTTTTATGCAGACTTTGCGCACTACCGCAAACATGGGCGTTCTATCAGTGGGTTGCGTTATAAGGCAATAAAATACGGCCCTGTCCCATACCACTATGATACCATCTACGACAACATCGATGGTTTAGAGAAGAACATTGTGATAAGCCACAATTCAGAAAGCACCTGTCTTTCTTGTGACGGGTATGATGCCAAACTGTTCTCTACAGACGAACTTTCTACTTTAGAGAGTGTGTTTGCAATTACTAAAGATCTGACAACAGAACAGATAGTAAAAGAAAGCCATAAGGAGCCTGCATGGACTGATTACAAGTCCCAGAATGGCTTTATTCCTTACTCTGAAGCTTTCAACTTAGTGCTATTATGAAGGTTTAGACACATTATACTTAATTGCACCGAAAGGCTCTGAACTAATTTGTTCCGAGCCTTTCGGTGCATTTAACAATATTTTACCATGCCCAAAAACCGACGTTTTTGTAACTTTTTCACAAATTGTTTGGAAATTACAAAAATTCAACTTATTTTTGTACCAAAATTGGTACCTAAACAAGTGCCACAAACAAATAGCAAATAATCGTTTTTGGAACAGTTATTGGAGAATTATGTGAAAACGGACCCCAGAAAACAGAAAAACGGTCCAACAGCCCAAAACATCATAATGGCTCGGTACTTTTCTTTGGGTACCGAGCCATTTTTATCGGACATTTATCAGACATTTATTGGGCAAAGATATACCTCGAAGTTTTTCTATCTCCTTCTATATCAATAAGTTTCTTATCGTACATATCAGACAAATCTCTCTTGGCAGTCTTTGTTGACACACCATATCTATTAGCATAATCAGAACTTGAGATTTTTCCTTTGAAGAATGTCAATGCATCCTTTTGGCGATCATTCAAATCATCCAGTACAGATTTAGATGTTCCTTCCATTGAGATAATGTAATCCTGACCTTGCTTAACAATTAATCCTTTTTCTACCAACTTTTCTATTTGCGCAGAGGTTAGTCTTTCTGGGTGTCTTTTAGCAATATAGTCAAGATGCATCACCTCCTCCAAAGTGAGTTCTGGACGTTCTACAAGCAAGTCTGCATAAGCCTTATTATCCACATGTCCTGTGATAGTAAGCTTCACCTTACCGTCGTTTATGTCATATTCAGGCATAGGGAACATTCTTTCACGCTGAAGTTCAAACAGATGTTTGATACCTCCACCTTCAGTATCTATCAAGTCAACATTTCTCATCGCTTCAACAAGGAATGGATTCAAATAGTAGGAAGAAGGACTGTCATTCATAACAACTTGCATCACCGATGTTGGGATGAAAGGGCCATAATTTTGGAATATCAAACGATCATCTTCAAACTCAACCACTTCTATTCTTGCACCAGCTGTCCATAGTTGGTGGGCAATACAGTTACATAATGGCTCACGTAATGTGAAATCATCGTAACGTTTAGGCATATCCGGCTGCATAGAGCCTGGACGAAGGAAACGGACTTTCGTGTTTCGAACATTGGAAGCTAATTCGTCAACTGCCAAAATCAGCGGCATAGAATATATCTCGTAATCCTTGTTTCGGTTATCAAGCGTTTTGAGGCACCAACGAACCTTGCAGACACATGGATTAATCATCCACTCATTCTCCTCTTTACCTAGCAGAATCAAAGCGGCACGTGTAATTTTACCATCGATTGTAATATGAGCCTTGTTGAGGAATGTCACATCATCCCATTGGTCACAAAGTTCGGCATTCTTGGGCTTATATCTCTTGTAACCTTCACGAGCCTTCTTAATTGCCTCTGGATCAAGAGAGTCAATCGTTGCCTGTGGCAAAATCTCAGCAGACCAATCAGTATCATTGGGAACTGGTTCAAAAAGAATGGCATCCATTCGGCCTTTCGTGATATCTATCAAGGAAGACCCAATGCGTTGAAAGGCTTTACTGTGGGCATAAACTGGCAAACGAGGCAAATGTTTGGGAATATGGATTACCCAAACTGTCTTCTGAGTATCATCAGTAATATACTCGTCAATAGTCAAACCATCTGTCGGTACATTAGCACATTGATCCTTAATCCTAAGTTTGGCAACATCTGTGTCATAGTTGTAGGTGTCAGTACCCACAATCTCCAAAGTCTGATCAACTACACCTATTACAAGGTTTCCGCCATCCATATTTGCAATACCTGAGACGTAGGAGATAATGTCATTTTTCTCCTTACCATTGAAGTCATTCTTCAAATTTTTGAACTCCTTCCATTCATTCGTCTCATTCTCCTTGGGATAATGCGTACGAATATATTCTCTCAGTTCATTCTCTGACATAAAAATACCGGCTATTTCTTTAAAGATTTATCAATAAAAAGAATATAATAACTAAGGCCTAATTACTCTAAGATGCGGTTTAGGCACACAATATTCATTTATTACTTCTATTGGCAGATAGAACGCATCTGCCAACTCCTTATCACTATAATCCAATTCCGTCTTAAACAAGGTATAAGCTTCATTAAACACACGAGGTGTATCAATATAGACATAACCTGGTTCATTTTTCTTATAACCTTTGCGACTCAGCTCTACATTGAAAAATGTATATCGGTCCTTTGTAAGGCATCCCAATTCCTTTGCTCTTCTAATTATTGCCGCCATTGAAACAAGCCATGTTTGTTTTAGAGGAAACAAATATGACAGTTTCAAATTTTCAAGTGAATTGCGAATTTCATCCTCAGGCATTAAAAATTCAGCAGCAAAGTCAAAAGCTTCTTGCTCTTTGTCTCTTGTAGCAGGAACCGCTATATTACTAGCCAAATGCATTATCAAATGACCACTCTCATGCGCAATATTTAATCGCTTTCTATCATTAGTAACATTCTTATTTATTACAATAACAGGAAATCCCTTGTCTGTAAAAAAAGACACACCATCAAACATGTCATCATACTCTTGCTCTACAATGATAATTCCATATCTCTCCAGCAAACTACAAATATCCTTTATAGGTCCTTGTAATATACCCATATACTTCCTTGTAAATTGGGCTACTTGCTTGGGAGTATAACCTTCTTCCAAGTCTAACGTTTTCAAATTAAATGTTGGAAACTCGATAGACTCTGACATTTGATCAATAATATAGCCTATCAATTTATTAGATAGATCTATATAGTCTTTTTTCTGTTTTGTCAATCCAGCTTTCTTTCTATACTCGGCATTTTCAACCTTGTTAGAGATAGTTTGTTCATAAAAGCCTTTAGGGAAACCAAGAAAATCGATTATTCTTTGTTTAACCTCATCAGATAACTGTCCAACACCTTTTTCATATTTTGACAAATTAGATTGCGACAGTCCCTGAATATGTGATGACAATTCCGTTTGAGAATAACCCTTATACTCTCGCACGAATGTTAACTGTCTGTAGTTCATAAATACTTCATTTTGTCTATTAATAAAAAAAATAAAAGAGCCTGGCAACCCGATTATTATTCTACTTTCTTCTTGATTTTTAAAGCTGATTTAACTGAAACCACACCAGTAGGTTGTGGTGGCACAATGTCTAAAGATGACTGAGCAGGTATTTCAAGCATACTTTCATCAAGTTCCCATCTTTTCTTGCCTTCATCAATATAAACCACTCTGGGATTACGTAGCTCTCCAAATCTCGTTTTTGTATATCCAAAAAAGATTATTGGTGAACTTCCATCTTCCTCTTCATTAAACAAATTGCCTTGCAACTGATTCTCAATTGACAAAGACAACTTAGTTTTGATATTCATGGGCATACCTTTGCTATCCAATTTCTTAAACAACATGATATACCCATTCTTATACAGAAATCTTCTTCCATACTTTCCGCACTTTAGTTCAGATTCAAACACGCAACCTATGCATTGCATCAACTTTGAATTGAAGAATGAAGCTTCCATGCCTCGTGTTCGATACTGAACAGGAGTGTTTACTATCTCCTCATTGAACATCTTCACTGCACTATGATATGCCTTAAAGACCTCTACGAGAACATCTTTCATGTCTAATTGACATTCTTTAGGATTAATTACACGTTTTCGCTTGTTAATCCGAGAAAAATTGTCTACCTTTGCAGGCGAATTATTTTTTAAATTCATATTTTTAAAGTTTATGAGCCGCCAGGCTCGTTGAGTAATCTCTGTTGGCGCAGAGATTATTTCAGGCGCAAAGATATATAATTTTCTTGGAATATTGTATCTTTTATTATATAATTTTTCTAAAAACTTGTATTTTTATTGTTATTTCATAGAATTAAACCTCAATTTCGACCAAATATCAACAGTTTTTATGTTTTCTGCTTGGTTCAATACCATTGAGGCGTAAAAGCCTATAAACTGTGGACTTTGACTTTATATTGAGTTGTTTCTGTATCGCTGTTATAGTCAATCCACTATTATATAAGGAGCTACAGGCAGCTATTTTATCCTTCGGTATTCCTTTCGGTCTACCAAACTGCTTACCCTTGCGTTTGGCTTCTTCACGACCTGCCTGACATCTTTCGATAATTATTGTTCGTTCAAACTCCGCAAGGGCAGCAAAGACATTCATCATAAACTTGCCCGAATTGCTGCTCGCATCAATATTATCATTCAGAGATATAAGGCCAATATCACGTTTCTGCAAATCTGCAAAGATATTCACCAAGTCCTTCAAAGAGCGACCAATGCGGTCAAACTTATATACAATAAGAGTATCACCAGCTCGCATATACTTCAAAGCAGCTTGTAGTTGAGGGCGTTCTTTTACGCCAGAGACCTTCTCAACGAAGATTCTGTCACAGTCAGACTTCTCCAATGCCGCAATCTGCATATCGAGATTCTGCCCTACTGTACTAACTCTTGCATAACCTATTCGAGCCATTTTTACTTTCAGAGTACAAAAGTACAAAAAAACAATTGGAATAATACACATTTTTAGGAATCTTTATCGTTTTTATGGTGCGTTCGATTTAATTCTAATATAATCGAAACAAATTGATTATCGATAAATACGCAATAAAAACGCAAGTATCTGGAATTGCTGGAAGTTCGATTTCTGTTAAAAACGAACTAATTTTTATTTTCTGATTTAATCGAACCTTTATAGACTAAAAACGTTCAAGTTTTGGGGGCGTGTTCACGAATTTATGAACAGACCATCATTCTGGAACAATGTACCCTTTTTGTGGCGGGCAGGACACATCTGTCCTGCCGCTAAATCCTTCTACCCCCTTTCGAGTTCAAAGATTAACCAGGGACATACACATTGACAGTAGTCCATCAGATGCCACTTGTCGTCTACAGATGGATTACTGACTATGAATATGTCCGCATGGCATAAAGACAGGCTGGCAATCTCCGTTTAGATTGTCAGCCCCTCTTTGTATTGTCCTGTTCCGACAATACGCTGCCATGAATCATTTCCTTGTGGTGCATCCTCCGATGGAGTTCCTATTGATTCTGCTGAAAGCAATCCATTACCCTTTTCTTCTGGCTTCTTCATCTCTCTCAGACTGTCTGCCTCGCCTTTTCCGGCTTCCTGTCGTGGGCCGTCGGTTGATTTTCGGTGCAAAGGTAGGCAAACATGCTCATTGACAAACACCGATGCTCTATTTCCACAGAAAATGCGCAGCAGCCTTCCCATTTCATACAGAAAAGGGTATTCCGCGCATTTTCACTGGAAATTGTCTGTCATTGGAGCATTTGACGTTTGCCTTGGCCATGGCACAGAAAATCGAAACACGACGGCGACACGACATGTCGATGAATCCGTTCAAAAAAAAGCTCGGCAGACAGGAGATGAAGAAACAGAAAATCTCTCCACTCAGGCTCAAGCGAAATTCGATAAATTCAAAATTCTTCACACGATGATAAAGATTGCTCTTCTAAGCTACACTCCACAGCGTTACCTCGGACACGCATCATTCGAGGCACAGGAGGACAGCAGACATATCATAGACTTCAAGAGCGGACGCAAGTTCGCTACGAAATGGGCTTCAAGGCTTTTCTGTAAGGCTCTTTCGCTCATGGACTTGAAGGACACGGTTATCGTCTGCATCCCTGCAAGTTGTCAGCGTACATACACACGTCGTTTCCGCAAGTTCTCTGAGACGCTTTGCGCCAAGACGGGTGCCATTAACGGCTTCGACCATATCAAGGTCATCGGCAAGAGGGAGAAGTGTCACATCTGCGGTGAGCATGTAGCGGAGGACAATGTGTGGATAGATGCCGACTTCTTCAAGGGCAAGCGAATCCTCATCATCGATGACATCTGCACTACGGGCAGGACTTCGGACGAGTTCCGTGAGAAAATGGAGCAGGCAGGCGCACACGTCAGAATGGCCATGTTCCTCGCCAAGACCAGGCAGTTCAAGAAAAAACAATATCTCAACTAATATTTCAAGATTATGAATACAGCAGCAATTAAGGCCACCACGGCAGAGACCGTGAAGATGACCATCAAACAGTGGGCAAACGAAGACCGCCCCAGTGTAAAGCTTCAGATGTACGGAGTGGAAGCCCTCTCTGATTCTGAACTTCTCGCAATCCTCATCGGCAGCGGAACAAACCATTACACCGCCGTTGACATTGCTCAGAACATCCTTAACAAGTTTGACCAAAACCTCAATTCTCTCGGCAAGGCTCGTTTCGATGAACTGAACGATGTGGAGGGAGTGGGAACATATACTTCCTGCAAAATCATGGCAGCAGTGGAGCTTGGCAAGCGCAGGCAGGAGGCAGCGGCAGAGGTTAGACCCGACATGAGCACCGCTACAAGAATCTATCAGTATCTCCACCCTCGGATGATGGACTTGCAGACGGAGGAGTTCTATATTCTGCTGATGAATCAGAATTATAAGCTCTTGAAGGCTGAGTGCATCAGTCACGGAGGACTGACAGAGGTGAGCGTCGATGTGCGGGTCATCATGCGTGAAGCTGTACTGAATAATACGTGCATCATGGCCATTGCGCACAATCATCCTTCGGGAAACATCCGTCCGAGTAAGGTGGATGACATGCTGACCCAAAGCGTGAAGAAGGCATGCGAGCTGTTACGTATTCACCTCACCGACCATGTTATCGTGACGGATGGATTTTACTATTCATACGCAGAAGAAGGCAGACTCTAATCAATTATCAACCCCTAAAATACAGAAAGCTATGAGTACAAAGGATTTTTTGAAGAATGTACAAGTAACCATCATCCCCTACGGCAACAGGCAGGAGCCTGTCCGTGAGGGCGTGATTGCCGAGACCAACATCAAGAGAGCAATCGTAATCAGCATGGACGGGCAGGACTGTCAGATGAACTTTCTCTATAAGGACTCCAAGGCCGTCATGCTACTTCGTGACAAGCGACCCGTGATAGCGATGGACGATGTGACGGACATGCCGTACTACATCATCGAGACAACAGCACTCTGACTATCGATTATTGAACACTCAAAACACTGAATGAAATGAAACACATTGGTACTTACAAGATTCCGACCTGCTATGTAAACTACATAGCCAATGCCGATGCCAGCGGTCTGACCGATTTGGACGTTGAACTGGTCAATGCTTTCTTGGACAGCGAGTTTTCCCATCACGGCGTTATCGTTGACTGGCGAGGCATCGGTGAGCCGTACTTCTCTGCCTACCCAGACATCGGGAGTCTTGGCGCAGAGGTCGTGGATGCTGATTTCTACTACGCATAATATATAATAAGGTGCCGGGTGATGCAAGATTCATCCGGCTTCCTTGTTCTTTGTCACTGCGCAAGAACAAGGAAGCGAAGAAGAAACGCAGGGAGTGAATACCCCAGAAAGCCTTATGGTGAGGGCTTTACCTAATGACTGTGTTTTTGGGGTCTGCTGGTTTAAGCTCTGAGCAGCTGTTTCCATTGGGTTTCCATTGGCGAATACGGTCATGGGATTGCCTTATTGTTACATCTGTCTGATGTGCTGAGTCCAGTGGGGCTGCCCGTACAGCCAGTAGCGCAGCACTGTTTTTGTCTTTGCCGTCCTTGCCGTCTTTCAGGAATCTCCTTTGGTTGTTGTTTCCCCTGCTGGCTTCATACTACCCTCTTCCTATCTGGCTTTTGGTGACCATTGGGTGTTGCAGCCCTTATCCCTTTAGCCTGCTCATTCATCTCGTCGTTTCTGTATGGTGGCTCACTTCTCAGCTTTGTAGCAGGGCTGCTGACCATCACGCTTGTTCTTTGGCTCACTGGCATCGGTGGCTGAAACAGTTGGCTCTATCTCTTGGTCTCCTTATCCGGCATTGTGGCTGTGCGCTCGTTCAACTCTTACTTTTTCAGTACCCATTTCAATTTTAATCACTTGGTATTATACTTATTTATTCTCCGCGAAGTTACGAAGCGGGGACCGGGGGTTGATTCCGGCCCTGCGTGGACTGCCTGCGGCTTTGGACAATGATTTTTCCATGAATCTTCCTTTTTCTTTACCGACAGGTCTTTGCCCAAGGGCAATAAACAAAACGTGTATTCTCAGATAAATCCCCGTCGCACCACTTTTCCGCGTCGTTTTGTTGCCTCGAATAAATTAAATATAAAC
>ODAI010027385.1_pt1 | contig 11331 bp, 5 predicted proteins | sample 1539321 | NCBI WGS metagenome assembly ODAI01 (sample SAMN02144231, study PRJEB22623) | gut metagenome | biome: sheep rumen | host: Ovis aries | place: New Zealand
TCGTAGAGCGAGGCGGACTTGCGGTTGCCGTCCTTGCCCTTGTCGGAGTCGGGATGTCCGTTCTCGAGCACCTGGTACTCCTCGCACGTCCCCTTGTTGAGCTTCTCGTCGTAGAAGTACTTCACGCCCGAGTTGGCGTTCTCCGTGAGGCGGAAGTCGAACTTGAACGCGAAGTCGCGGTACTTCTTCACCGTCACGATATCCCCTCCGCCGCCGAGCTTCTGGTCCTCGGGCGGAAGCGGAAACCACTTGCCGTCCGCGATTCCGTTCACCGGACGCATCGTGAGCGTGCCGTCCTTGATGACCCAGCCCTTGGAGGGCGCCTCCTTGCATCCGCTCTTGACGGAGAGCCATCCGTCGAACGTCCTGCCGTCCCACGCGAGCTTCCACCCCTCGGCCTTCTCCGCATCGGTGAGCGTGTTCGCGCCCTCGGGCGCGGGCTTCATCTTCGCCTTGGTCTTGATCGCGTCGCAGAGCCCGCGCTCGTAGCCGATCGACTCCGTGACGGGCAGGAGGTTGTCGTCGAAGTCGGACTCGTACTCGAGCGAGCACACGCCCTCGTAGCCGATGTCGGCGAACGCCTGGAAGACGCGGGCGAGGTCGATCTTGCCGCGCGGCAGCGGCACGGACTTCCCATTGGGCGCGTCCTTCTTGAAGTTCTTGATGTGCGCGTCGTAGATGCGCGCGCCGTACTTCCTGATCGTCTCGGCGGGATCCTTGTCGCAGCCGTACTCCCAGCCGACGTCGATGCAGAAGCCGACGCGCGGGTCGAGGTCCTTGACGAGGTTCCAGCCGTACGCGACGTCGGGGTACATCTCAGGCGACGCGGGACCGTGGTTGTGGATCGCGTACGGGATGTCGAACTCCTTCACGAGCCTGTCGATCTCCTCCAGGAGCCTGCGCGAGCCGCGGCGCTTGTTCCAGGAGTCCTTCTCGTCGCCCGGCTCGTACGGCACGCCGACGACCACCTTCGCGCCAAGGCGCTTGGCGAACTCGAAGCGTCCGCGCAGCTTCGCGGCGTCCTTGTCGTAGATCGGCCCGATCCCGTAGGGCGTCACGCCGTAGGACGCGCACTTCGCCTTGAACGCGGCGATCTCCTCGTCCGTCGCGGTAAACGGCAGGTGGAAGTCCTTGACGCACAGGTAGTGCACGTCGGCCTTCTGCATGATCGCGAGCGCGTCGTCGAGCGTGCGCTTGTGGAACGAATAGCCGGCGACGCCGAGCTTGAACGGAACGGCGGCACCGGCGAGAAGCGACATCATCAGTGCGAGAGCGAATATTGACTTTTTCATTTTCGTTAGTGGCTTTTTTTGATTTGATGTTTACACTTTTCGTTTTACACTTTACACTCTGTAGAACTCTTCCCAGCCCTTGCGGGGCGTCCCCTTCGATCCCTTGAGAAGCGCGTTCGCCTCGCTGTCGCCGACAATCTGCTTTTTCTCCGCGTCGAACTTGATGCTGCGGTTGAGACGCTGGGCAATGCAGCCAAGGCAGAACATCTCGGAAAGCGGCCCCGCTACCGAGAACGGCGAACGCGTCTCTTCAAGTCCCTGCACGGCAAGCAGGAAGTTCTTCCAGTGGTCGGACTTGCCTTCAGCCCCTTCGTACTCCGGAACCTTCCCGTCTGTGCCGCACATGAAAATCGCAGATGAATGCGAGCCGCCCTGCCAAACCGTGCCGTCCTTCATCTCGAAGAACTTTCCAGGTATGAGATTTTCCGCCGCGTCAGCGGCAGTAGAGCCCTTCGCAGCTGGAATGTCTCTTCCCCAGGACATGGGCCTGTATCCCTTGGGAAGCGTCGGCTTGTTTGTGACGCCCTCGTACCAGTCAAGGTCGATTGCAGGACGATTTCCCTTCGCCGCGAACTTGAACGTCAGCGTGTCCTGCATCGGAAACACATACGGATTCCAGCCCCTCACGTCCTTGATATGGATTTCCGTGGGAAGTCCAAGATCGAAGAATCGATGCATCGTGTCAATCGTGTGCGCACCCCAGTCGCCGAGGCAACCGTTGCCGAAGTCATACCAGCTGCGCCACTCCCCCTGCACAAAATCGTCGGAGTAGTCGTGGTACGCCGCAGTGCCAAGCCACGTGTCCCAATCAAGACCCGGTGGAATCGTCCCAGCCGTGGTGTAGCCGTTCATGACACCGTTCCACTTGTGCCAGCGGCGCGGATTGTTCATGTGCACCGTGAGGTGCTTTAGCTGCGAAAGATTGATGATGCCTTTTTCTACGTATTCCTTGAATTGGTAATAGTTGTTTCCCGAATGCCCCTGGTTGCCCATCTGCGTGACGACGCCGTACTTCTTGGTAGCTGCCATCAAGAGCTCGCATTCCTCAAACGTGTGGGCAAGCGGCTTCTCGGAGAACACCGGCAAACCGCGCTTCATCGCTGCCATCAGCGCAGGGAAGTGCGAGTGGTCGGGGTTCATCACGGCCACGGCGTCTATCTTGCCTTCCATCGCGTCGAACATCTTGCGAAAGTCTCTGAATCTCGGGGCCTTTGGATAAAGCGACAGGGCTTTTTCGCACTGCTTCCCGTCAAGATCGGTGTCGCACAAGGCGGCAACCTCAAGAAGACCAGTCGCCTCGAACTTCTCGATGTCGTTCCAGCCCTGGCACCCAATGCCGACACATGCGAGACGGACCTTCTGCGGGCCAAATAGCGTCGCGCATCCCGATATCGCCGGGAATGCCCCAGCTGCAAGAGTGGTTTTCATGAAAGAACGACGGGACATGTTCATGATTTTTGTTTCCTTTCTTGTTCAGTGCTCAATGATGGTTCAACACTCCTTATTAATTCATCCAACCATGTGCATCCGCGAAATCCATGTAACGCATCCAATCATACGACGTCAAGTCATGTCCCCCTTCATGAACATGATACCCAACATCATCCGCGCCTCGCCAACCCCAGGCAGGACGCGCTAGCTCAACCGCCGCCGCCTCGCCATCGGTGCCCGCCCAACGATCGAGAGCTCCCGATGAAACATATAAAAGTCGCGGTGCCATTAGTGAGAGCCACTGATGCTGGTCGAACGGCAACGATTGGTCTTTGCCGACATACTTCGAAAAATTCCGACAGAACCAATACGGGAAACGACCATATATGTCTCCTATGTGTTCGCTTTGGGGGAGCGCGCAATGGTTCAACTTCGCACCGCCGCAGCCCGAACAATTCGAGATTGCCATCGCAAAGCGACTGTCGAATATTCCAGCAACAAGCGCCGCCTTGCCTCCACGCGAATGTCCGACTACCGCCACATGCTTCTTGTCTATGTCTGGACATGTTTCAATCCAGTCCATCACGCGACTCGCCCCCCATGACCAGGCTGCCAGTGCCCCCCATGCGTTGTCCGCGCGCGGCTCTGCGGGATTCTCGAAGCATCGGAATACACCAGACTTGAAGACATACTCCGACGAGCCGCAGTCGACCGCAATCTCATCCGTCCAGAACGCTATCGCCGCATAGCCGCGGGCAACGATATCCTCCGCCGGCCAGAAGCTCGTGCGTGAAACTCGACACGGATCGATGTTCACACCGGGATTACGGTTGCAGATGAGGAGAAACGCCGGTGAAGGTCTCTTAGCCGATCTCGGCACAAAAACAGTGAATCGGAATGAATCCTCGCCATACGGCCCTCGATAACGACAGACAACAATGCGTCGACATGCGTCCATCGTGTGCTTCACATCGTCTGCAGAAGCCCCCTTGAACGTCTCCGGAGGGTAGAGATCGGCAAATGTCATATTTGCCGGGCGCTCCACTGGACGTCGTCCGTATACTTTGTCCATGAATGTTTCAACTTGGGCATCCTCAAGTTTCGGCAGTTCACCGACGACAACAGGCTGCGCAAGTGCATATGCAGAAACAACCGCGCCTGCAACGATGACACCACCCCCTATACAGTGCTTTGTGAACATTCCTACCGCCTTCCCTATCGGCATATAATTATAAAGCCATTCGATGCGTGTATGTAGCAGAATCGCACCGTTCCACCCCCTCCTATCCGCTCGTCAGAACCATAGTCTCCAAGCACATTGCCCCCGGCGACAGAGTAGGAACCGAGATATGACATGTATCTTGGATTGCCAGAGATAGGCGTCTCCTGTATACTAATTCTGGACGACTTGACCTCTTCCGACCATGGTGCGCCACACCACACCGCAATGCGTCCTCCGCCGCCGGAGCCGGAACGATTGTTGGCGTTGCTTGCAGGCATTGTATCTCCGCCATTAGCCAAAAGTGCGCCCGTCTCGCCACCGATGAAACGCTTGGCCTCCAGCAGAATTGTTCCGCCCGAACCACCGCCACCGTAGCCATTTCCTAATATGTTTCCACCAGACCCGCTTGCGTCTATTGTTCCGTCAACGCGAATCATGCCGTTCGTGGCTGTCACGTAGATCATCCCTCCGCCGGCACCGCCCTGCGCCCATTTATCGTTTGAGCCCGAACCACCAGAACCTGCCATGCACGGGCGAAGGAGGTCATCGTATGGATCTTTCGCTGTGTTTCTGCCTTTGCCGCCTTTTCCGCCGTGGCTTCCGCCCGCAAGCAAGGCCCCAGCAGCTCCCGGCCCTTTTCCGTAAGCGATAGAGCCAAACGATGTGAAATTTTCATGATACGATCCACGCCCTCCGCGGCCTGCCGCAGTAAACACGCCGCCTGTCTGCACGTCGAGCGAACCGACCTCAAAACGTGGCGAACCGAGGTTCAGACAGTCGCTCCACGAATAGACAAAGCAGTTCGTGGCAATCGTCATCGTTCCGCCAACCTTGACGAGCGCACCAAACCTGTCAACGCCGTTCGTCGCCGCCGCACGGATATCGAGGCGCGACACGCCACCAAGCGTCAGGTCGCCCGTCACGGTCAGTTCGCTCGGCGTCGTCCCGGCGTACATCACGATGCTGTTGCACCAGTTTGTCGTTACACCGCCGCCGATTTCAAGACGCGAGTCGTCGCCAGAGAGCACGAGATCGCCGTTGACCGTAACCTTCACGCCCTCTTCACCGAACATCACGTGCCCGCCTGTAAACGACCAGTCTCCGTCATAGACATACTCCGAGAAGCCGAGGACATTGCCCGTCAAAGTCTTCCCGGCAATCTGCCGCGCAATCTGCGCATCTGTGAAGTGAACCGTGCCCATGCCGGCGTTAATGCCACTCGGGTCGTATTTGTCGTCCACATTCGTGGACTTGTAGGCGCGGTCTCCCGTCTGGTAATGTCTGCCGGCGGCAGCAGTTATCGTCATTCCCGAAACTGAGACCGCCTGCTGCGCTTCCGAGTCATAGTGGACGGCAATCATACCACCGCCAGCCGGATGACCCGATTGACTAGGATTGGAACCTCCTCCGCCATTCGCGGACAGTGTCCCAGATCCAGAGATTGTCCGGCATGTAATATAGATGCTACCACCCGATCCGGCTGGAGAATGCTGATCAGCACTAGCCGTACCGTACGAGGAGGCACTCTGACCATCCACAAGAATCGCGCCATTGACTACGACTGCGCCGGATGCCTCGATCTTTACGGCGCCACCGCCGCATCTGCCTGCACCGTATTGGCTTGATGCGCCGCTGGAACCTGGAAGTTCCGGTGCGGCAGGATTGTCGTACGGCATGACATTTGGCAAGACATAGCTTGCGTTAGGCACACGGGCTCCGTGTCCGCCATGGGAAGGCGCCGTCACAAAGTTTGCCTTCTTCATATCGCCTGCGCCAGGGCCATATCCTGCATGGTCAGATCCCTTTGGATATCCCACATAGCCCTTGTAGTTCACATCAATCTTGCCTCCATGCTCTATCGTCAAATCCGTGCAGTTGATCCAAACGCGGCTCAGGTCTGTCTCGTTCGTGACAGCCGCGCCGCTTGTGAGAATGCCGCCGCTTGGGATCGTCATCGTCACCGCGTTGAGGCGCGTCATCCAATTTGTCATCACAAGCGTTCCCGAAATCGTAATCGAAGCGAGGTTCGCCGAGGAAGTGGCAATCATTGCCGATTTCCCCGATGGAATTATCACATCGTCTCCGTTCTGTGGGACTCCTCCATCCCAATTGTCGCCATTTACCCAGTCGGTATCGACTGCACCGGTCCAAGTTATGTCCGCACCGAGGGCAAACGCCGGGAACATCGCCACCACAATCAGCGCACAAAGTGCTTTTTCTGATGCATGAAAGAGCTTCCCATGACCGGACTTTGCTGTTTGAACATCGCATTTCATTTGCATTGTTCCTTTCATCTTTCAAGAGTTACCTTGCCCATGCGATCCGTCGTGTGGGCCGTAGTGCCTTTTGTCACTGCGAGGATCTTCGAACACTTCCCCTGCGTCAGGCATTCGTTAACGACACGAATGCAGTTGAGATAGAAGCTCTCGCCCGGTCTGACAGGCGCGTCCGTGAAGCCATTGAGCGGAAATGCGAATCGCTGCTTCCAGACTCCTGGACTGGACGTATCGGACACGACCCTGGCGCCGTATGCGTCAAGGCCGGACTCTGCGGCAGGCACGTTTATGCGTCCGTTGACCTCGCCGTTCGACATCGCGACCATTCTGCCGTCGGGGCTGGAAGCGTAGTGGCGGTAAGGCAACGCCTCTTGCCTCGCGATGAACAGCTCCCACGTATCGCACGGGAAGATGCCGGGTTCGCATTTGAGCCGAGAGGTCTCCACGAAGTGCATCAATTCAAGATAAAACCAATCTCCGTCATGGGCCAGGCGGACCTCTCCGGAGAACTGCGACGGCACGTCGCTGCCGGCATTGTAGAGGACGAACTTCTTTGCGGGAATCCTCGGCCAATTGACTTTCGCCACGTCTCCGGCGGCAGGCGGCACGCGGCGGGCCGTCCAATTCGGCTTTGAAGTCCGTTGGCGCTTCAGAAAGGTTTCGTAGCCCTCTTTCATATACTGCCAAACACCAAGCTTCCAGATGGCGACGCGGCGCTTCTCGACCGGCGTTTCGGCCAGGCGTTCCGCCTCTTCAACAAGTTCGCCGAGTCTCCTCATCAAACCTGGCATTTCATCACCGCCCCAGGCGAGTGCCGCAGTCTGCTTGCTGTCGCTTTTCGGATATCGTTTGAAGTCACAATACCGATTTTCAACAAGGCGATAATACTCCTTGAGCGGCTCGCCCGCACGACCATACGTCTTGAAGAACTCGTCCAGCATCTCGTCAGGATCTCGCGTAGGGTCAATCATCCACTCGAATTGCATGTATGTGTCTACATCGCCGTTCATACCGCATTGAAAGATGCCAGCCGAGAAGTCGTTTTCAAGGAAGAACCTGTACTGCCGCGCTGCTTCGTGAGCGAAGAATCCGGGGAAGCAGTTAAAGCCGCTGTTGTTCGTGTGCTCAAGTGGATATGTGTTGTATAGCCACATAGCAATCGGCTGGTCCGGATACGCCTTGCGCCATTCCTGCATGCGGCGCAGCTGCGGCTTGAAGCGCATCCGATAAGGCTCGCGGTTTGCCGAGAGGCAGAAATATACGACGACATTGGTCGGCAGGGAGAAGCCATGCGGAAGCCCTTCGTGTGAATGATAGGCAAGAGTCGATATCTGCTTCGTCGGATGCGTCTTGGCGATTTCATCGGCTACGGTCTTGACAAATCGGAACCAGTAAGTCGAATCCGAGGCTTTGTCCACCTCTCGGTCAGGCTCCATCTGGGACTGACAGTCATCGCATTTGCAGTAGAACGAATTGTCCATCTGGGCAAGGCAATAGTTGTCATGCCCCCAGACAAACCGGCCGTTTCTTGGATCCTGGTCGAAATAGGCACGAATGTCGCCTATGACCAGATCGATAAACGCCTTGGACGAGTAGCACATCTGCGGGGGCTTCTTTTCACCGTACCCTTTTGCAAATATCTCTGGCCATTTTCGGATAAAGTCCTTTGACCCTTCATCCCAGTATTTGTCGTAGTAGTGGTAGAATGAATGATTGGCCCGCGCTTCACGTCCACCGATCCGATGCCGCAACCGAAAGAGTACAGAACGCGCAGCAATCGAATTCGTGTTCTCGTACATGAGCCGCTGGCATTCCTCGAATTCCTTCGTTCCCGCCCTCCACAGAAGAAGGCTGTTCTTGCCCTGTCCAAACTTTGGGTAGTCTATGGTTCCCCCGCGGTATGCAATGAACGGCTTCTGCCTCCGATTCGTGACCGACACGCACAAATCCGGATTGCGTGGAAGATAGGTTCCGAAGTCGGACATATCAGCCCATACAACCCCGCATTCCTTCTGCAGAAAATCATAGACCGCGTACATCGACCCTTGGGCGTGATAGAAGCTGGGCTGACCCCTTATCGTCACATTGGTGCCGTCATTTTGATAGACAAATCGACCTTTGTCGGGCATGTCGAGTCCTGCGAGAACAATGCAGCCTTTCCTGGCCGCAACCGCAAACTCCTGTTTTGCAAAAGAAGAGACATCCACCTCGGCAAAACGAGTTGGGCCAACGCAGACAAGTGTCGGAAGAGCATCGGCATCCTGCTTCTCGAGTTCCGCGTCGGTCACAATCTCAAACGACCCGCCTGTCATGCGGTCAAGGTGCCATTTGAGATCTAGTGCGCCGAAACGCGCCGCCTTGTCCGCCTTGTCCGCCACAACGATTTTGGCAAGCGCCTTTCCGCCCTCGGCAAGTCGGATGGGGGAAGACGGCTCAGACATCGCCTTCGCAGATGACATCGCCGCCACAAATACGACAGTCGCAAATGTCCACATCTGTGAATTTCTCGTATTCATGGAGTGTCGAGCTCCGTATTGTCTAGCTTGAAACCTTTGGTGTTTCGAATTATGAAATTCTGCCCCGCCTTGCGGTCCCACGCGGCTGCGCCGTGGTGCTTCCAGTCCGGCAGGTCTGCTTCCGAGACCTTGCGGAAAGAACAGTTGGCAAACGTCCAGTTCTGGAGCGGGCATCCGTAGCGTCCGGACATCAGCGGAAGCTCCAATCCTGTCGCATGGACGTTCTCAAATCGGACGTCTCGCATCGCCTTTGCCATAACGCCTTTTTCCGCCGGAGCAATCTCCGCCAGAATCGGCCGTCCGTAGATGCCACGCATGCTGATGTTGTTGAAGACGAGGTTTTCAACGAGCGTCGCTTCGCGCCCGTAGTCCATCCCGCTCTTGCCCGGAAGCACGAAGGCAATGCCGACGGACGTATCGTGCATCGCGATGTTCGAAAAGTGGCAGTCGCGTATCACGCCGTCGTTCGTCCACCCGATGCGTATGCCGTTCGCCCAGCTCCTCAGCGTGCAATTCACAACGACGACGCGTTCGCACGGCTTGTCCTCCCGAAGCGAACGGCTGTTGGCGCGCCCGACGAGCGAATCGTCCCCCGTCTCGATTATGCAGTCGGAAATCGCCACATCGCGCGAGCAGTTCACATGGATGCCGTCGTTGTTAGGGTAGCGGACGTCGGCGAGTATCTTGAGCCCATTGATTTGCACACGGTCGCAGTCGTGAATCCAGTAGCTCCATCCCGAGGGCTGGCCGACCATCGTGACATCCTTCAGCACGACGTCGCGGCAACCGGCGAGAAACACGACGCGCGGCAGGGAGGTTGTCATGTCGTAGACACGCTCGTACTTCCAGCCGGTCCAGTTCGCATCGACCTTCTCCCGTGTGTGGTACGCGCCATTGCAGTCTATCGTCCCGCCGCCCGTGATGGCGATTCGCTCCGCCTCGTCTGCAAAAATGAAGGCGGCACTACGCCGGCGCGGCAGACTGTCCTTGTCGACATGCCTTGCTCCCGGCCAATCGGGGAAATCGGCAATGTTCGGCGAGGCTAGAAGTTTCGCCGTTCGGTCGATGTGCAGCTCAATACCGCTTTTGAGCGCAAGCGCCCCGGAGAGAAAAGTTCCGTCTGCAAGCACGACGCGACCGCCTCCCTTTGCCGCCGCCGCGTCTATCGCGGACTGGATCGCCGCCGTGTCCTTCGTTGCGCCGTCGCCCTTCGCGCCGTAATCCCGCACCGAAAAGTCCGCACCAACCAACGAGAGGAAAGCGCCGAGCGCAAACACGGCGATAACAGACGGCAGGCACTTTGTCGCTTTCATGTTGTTCCTCCTCCTTTTGGTTGAAATTCTACCACATCGCCCAAACTGCCACAACCCGACCGAAAGGACGGGTATGCCGGAGAATCACAGCTGTTAACGGGTTAAGTTCTTACAGATATATATTTTTTACCCCCTTAACTTGACGTGCAAGAGCGCTATATGATACAATACCGCCATCATGAGCGTTTACAAGCGAGAGAACTACCTTAGACCCATTCGCGGTTTTTACCACGACAGCGATTTGATTAAAGTTATAACTGGCGTCAGGCGGTGTGGCAAGTCCTGTCTAATGGAATCCATCGCGCAAGAGTTGCACGAAAATGGGATTGACGACAATCATATCGTATATCTCGACTTGGACTTGCGGAAATACCGAAAAATCAAGACCGTCGACCAACTGGAGAAACTGATAGACGAACGCACCCCAAAAGAGGGCTTAACCTATCTCTTCATCGATGAGGTGCAGAATGTAACCGACTTTGAAGAAGTTGTCAATGCCTTTCGGGAAGAGGGACGGCACTCTATATTCATCCCCGGCTCCAACTCCTATCTGCTCAGCGGAGAGCTCGTCACGAAACTGACAGGGCGTTATATCGAGTTCGAGATGTTTCCCCTCACCTTCGACGAATATCTTGGCATGAAAGAGTTTCTCGGTAAAACAATTTCCCATGATGTTGTCGCTGAATTCGACGAGTTTCTACGACAAGGCGGATTCCCAAAGGCATTGCAATACGACAATCCGGAAGACCGAAGAACCTACATCTCAAGTGTCATTGCCGAAATCTTCCAGAAGGACATCAAGAAGAGAATAAAAATCCGCAACGTTACTGCATTCCAAAGCGTCCAAACCTATCTCATCAACAATTTCGGCGCTACAACCAGCCTGACCAATCTTCTGGAAGACATGGATAAATCCGGCATCCACATCAAGCGCGAAACACTCAACCGATACATAACAATCCTCAAAGATGCCAAGATACTCTGCGAATGCAACCGCTTTGATCTCAAGTCACGACGCTCGATCGGTGGCGAGCAGAAATTCTACCTCTCGGACCTTGGGTTCTACTTCGCGACAAACACCGACAACAGAATCAACTTTGGCCCGACGCTTGAAAACATCGTCTATATCTACGCTCGCGCACACGGCTATTCGGTGAGCATAGGCAGAATAGGCGCGCTCGAATGCGATTTCATATTCCGGCGTGGAGACGCGGACTATGCCTACGCCCAAGTCGCGATGACAATAACGGCCGACAAGGCAACCGAGGACAGGGAATATAA